>Ga0209721_1001379_pt1 | contig 18131 bp, 15 predicted proteins | sample TshhotsprinmetaG_FD_184139 | JGI IMG/M metagenome (GOLD analysis project Ga0209721, IMG submission 184139) | Hot spring microbial communities from South Africa to study Microbial Dark Matter (Phase II) - Tshipise hot spring metaG (SPAdes)... | ecosystem: Environmental > Aquatic > Thermal springs... | reverse complement strand
ACAGATGGGGGGGGAGACAGATTCGTGTCGAGTAACACCGCCTTTCTGTGCACAAAAGAGCGAACGCACAACGGATCGCTTCATCTGGCCATAGCCATATTGTAATCAAAAGCGACGCTTGTGCAAATGGCCCTGGTGGGGAGCGTAACACGTTGGGGAGAGGGCGCGAGTTGAGCCAACCCGCCAGATAGGGTACAAAGGCACCTTGCTTGCAAGAATCGACGGAAAGGTTGGCTCCGATGCAAAGTACCACAAGACACTGGGTTAATCAACCGGTCTGGGGCATATTGTATGGTTTGGCGGTGCTGAGCCTGCTGGGGCTGGCGCTGCTGGGGCAAACGCCGGGTGAGGTGGCGGGGTGGTGGGTGACAGCGGTGGCTGAGTCGGCAGGGCCGGTGCGCTGCGTACCTTTAGGTGTACGGTGGCGGTACCGCAGGGCGTGCCGGTTGTGGGATGCCTCCCTGATGGTGGCGGGGCGCTATCTGTGGGCGAGTTGGCCGTCAGTGTTGCTGGGCAGCCTGGCGTTATGGGGCGTTTGGGAGTGCAGTGGGCGCTGGGGGCCGGGTTGGCTGCAGCTACTGCCGTGGGGGTTGTGGCTCTGGCAGGGGCTGGGGGTCGGGTGGCCGCAGTGGCGCCGCAGGCGGCTGTGGCGGTGGGGGCGGGGGGCGCTGTGGCAAGCGCAGCGGTTGCTGCTGCTCGGCTATGGGCTGATGGGCTGGCAGCGGGGAGCGGGGGACGGGCCGCCGTGGGCGTTGGGGGCGGGCTGCGTGGCGTGCGCACGAGACGAGCCGTACGGGGCGGTGGCGCGCCAGCCGGATGGCAGCTACCAGGCCACGCTGTGCGGGCACTTTACGCTGACCGTTGCTGGGGATCATCTGTTCCGGATGCGCTTGCCGGTACTGTTTCTGGGGCTGCTGGATGGGCCAGGGCCGCAACGCTGCGGCCGCCGCACACGATTCACTTTGAGTCACTCGACGTGGTGCATGGCCTATTCGTCGACGGCTATGAGGTCAAGACGATCGCCGAACCCGGTCGGCCGGGGGGTCTGACCTTCGTGGCCGACCGCGATGGCGCGTTTCACTTCCGCTGTGCGATCCCATGCGGCAATCTGCACCCGTTCATGATCGGCAAGCTAATCGTCGGACCCAATCTCACGTGGCTGCGGGCAGTCGCCGCAAGCGTCCTTGCAACTGTCGGCGCGCTCGCCATCTTGTGGAGGCGCTGGGTAGAGCCGTCATTGGGCAGTACCTCGGCGTCGGTCGGAGACGGCCCTACCGCCAGGCAGTCGGTTATGCGCGCCACGATTGACTTGCCGCCTGATGGCGTCGCGCCCATCGTACTGCCACCGGCGGCATCCGGCCGGGGCTTCCCGATCAGCGACGTCCCCGCCTTCAAGTGGCTTCTGAAAGGCCGTTGGCTGCAATGGGGCATCACCGTCCTCACGCTTGCAGTCTTCCTGGTCGTCATCCTGACCGGGCTGTTCGGCACCCCTGCTGGCAACCACAATTTCGGCATCATCTATGTCTGGCTCGTCTGGTGGGCGGCACTCAAGCTGTTTTTGATCCCTGTCTTCGGCCGGTTTTGGTGCAGCGTCTGTCCGATCCCGGCGCCCGGCGACTGGCTCCAGCGCCGCCGCATGATCGTCCCCCAGCCGCGCGGTAAGCTGTACACTTATGCCAAGACGTGGTTCCGCAAGCGCGGGTTGCCCGGCGCGCGGCCCTGGCCGAAGTTCCTGCGCAATATCTGGGCGCAGAGCTTCGGTTTCCTGGCCATCGCGCTGTTGTCGGCGTTGATCCTGACCAGCCCGCTGGTCACGGCGCTTACGCTGATCCTGTTTGTTGTCGTCTCGCTTGTCGTCAGCTTGCTCTTCGAGCGCAAGTCGTTCTGCCGCTACCTGTGCCCCATCGGCGGCTTTGTCGGCGTCTATGGCCAGGTCGCGCCGCTCGCGGTGCGCGTCAAAGACCCCGCGGTCTGCGCGGCGCACACGCAGAAGAACTGCTACACCGGCAGCGACCTGGGTTACGGCTGTCCCTACTTCAACCTGCCCATGAAGCTCGAGACGAACACGCTCTGCAGCATGTGCGGCGAGTGCCTGCGCACCTGCGATCGCAATAATGTTGCGTTCTTCGTCCAGATGCCGGGCACGGACCTGCGCAACACTCGCGGCCGCCGGCTCGACGAGGCCTTCAACGGCCTGATGATGCTCGCCGCGGCGTTCGTCTACTCGGTCGTGCTCATCGGTCCGGATGGCTGGCTCAAGATAACGGCGCGCGCCGTCGGCTCGCCGGCCTGGTTCGTTTATGCGGCCGTGCTCCTGGTGTTCTGCGTCATCGTCGTGCCGGGGCTTTTCTGGTTGTGCGTGCGCCTGGGCCGGTTCCTGAGCAGCGAGGAGTCACACACCGGCCGCATTGTGGCATCGGGCGCCAAGACGGACAGCCTCTTTGCGGGCTACTCAACAGCCCTGGTGCCGCTGGGCCTGGCGATCTGGATCGCCTTCACGCTGTCGTTCACGCTGACCAACATCTCCTACGCGTGGCCCGCGCTCTCCGACCCGTTCGGCTGGGGCTGGAACTTGTTCGGGACCGCCGGCATGGGCTGGACGCCTTACCTGTCCGGCGCCGTGTCCTACCTCCAGATTCCGGTGCTTATCGCCGGCCTGGTGGCTGCGGTGGCGTTGACGCTGCGGACCGCGCACCAGCACGGCCAGCGTTCACGTGCAGCCCTGCCCGTGAGCTTGTTCTGCATGCTCTCGGTCGTGGCCCTGCTCACCCTGTATATGGCATAGTGCTCGTGAAGCGACGAGAACTCTTTGCGTTGTTCGTAGTTGTGGCGGTGGTTTTGGGAATACCGGCTGCCTTGTTCGCTTACCAGGCGGCGCGCCAGCAGCGTTCGCCGGACGGCGTGCGGGTGGTCGAAATGGTCGCCCGCGCGCCGGAGCAGGGTGGGTTCAGCCCGGACCGACTCGTGCTGCAGGCTGGCGAGACGGTGCGGCTGCGCATCAGCTCGCCTGATGTGGTGCATGGCTTGACCATTCCTGGCTTGGGCGTGAATGTGGACGAAATTTACCCCGGGAAGGTGGTCGAAATTGCTGTGAGGCCAGATAAGCCGGGGCGTTACGCCTTTGCCTGCACCCGCTGGTGCAGTGTTAACCATTGGCGCATGCGCGGGGTGATCGAGGTTGTGGGCGCGGCCGCGGCGCCAGCGCCGACCGAACCGGCGCCCCTCTTCCAGCAGCTCGGCATCGACCTGGACGTCATGCCGCCCACCCCTACTGCGCTGCCAGTGACACGCCCGATGGCCAGCGCCGGCGCGACGTTGGGCGTTGCACTCCCGCCTGCGCTCGCTGATCCGGCCAGTCGGCGCGCCATAGCGCCCGCCGCCTTCCAGGCGCTGCGTAATGACCCGGCGAACGCTGCCTTGAGCGACGCGGACGTATGGAATCTGGTGGCGTGGGCCTGGCTCAAGGATGTCGAGCCTGCGACGCTTGCCCGCGCGGAGTCGCTGTACAGCCGGGACTGCGCGGCTTGTCACGGCCCGGATGGCAAGGGGAAGGGTCCGGCCGGTGTAAACCTGCCCGGCATGGTCAAAATGGATCCCACGATGCCAAGAGGCCCGCTGGACTTCACAGACGCAGGAGTTATGCTCGCGGCCAGTGATGCGCTGCTTCAAGGCAAGCTGCTGCGCGGGGGCATGGGCACAGGCATGCCCGAGTTCGGATCGTTGTATTCGGACGAAGAGCTCTGGGCGATGATCGCCCATCTCCGCACGTTTCTGTTCGCGAAATAGAGTCTGACAGAATCACAAGGAGGAATGAATGCCTTAGCCTGCTTTCGACACAGAACAGATGTTTTGTTGTCTGTACTTTAACAATTGAGCCACAAGGCGTATACTTTGCCTCAGACACTCTTGAAGGAGGTAGAGCTGTGCACACAACCCAGGCCGAACGCATGGGGCAGGCGATCACTGCCCTCCAACCACGCCAGATGGGAGCCATTCCTCTCGTCTACCCCATTCTGACTGCGCTGGAGGTGGTCCAGATGACGAACGTTTTGGTACCTAGCCAGGCAGATGTAGCTATGGGACAGGTAGTGCTTGTCTTGACCCTCAACCGCTTGCTGGCGCCGCAACCACTCTACCAGGTAGCCGACTGGTTGGGCGAGACCGTTCTCCCTGCAGTGCTTGGGGTGGCGCCGGAAAAGGTCTACGATAACCGGCTTGGTCGCGCCCTGGACCGCCTCTATCCCCACCTGGGGGAACTCTGGGCGCGGCTGGTCAGTCGGGCGATTGCGGTGTACGACCTGGGCCTGAATATGCTGCACTGGGACATCACCTCCATCTACTTCGAGGGCGCCTATACCGATAGTGAACTGGTGACCTACGGCTACAGCCGGGATCGTCGTTCGGACACCAAACAGATCAATCTGGCGGTAGATGTCACCCACGACGGTTACGTGCCGGTGCTGTACGAGACATTGGCCGGTAACACGGCAGACATCACACGGCCCTTGCCCCACCTGCGCTCCCTGCTGCGCTTCCTGGCCTGTCCCGAACTGGCCGAACGTCACCTGCGGCCCATTCTGATCAGCGACTGCGAGATGATCACCCCGGAGGCGGTTATGGCCTGCCACCAGCATGATCTGTACTACCTGGGGCCGTTGCCGCATGGCGTGGCCACCGAGCAGTTGCTCGCCAGCGTCTCGGCTGCGGAGCTGGCAGGGCACCCCCTGGCCTATCGTCCCCAGCGGGTAAGATCAGACGATCCTCAGTGCGTGCCGTATCAAGGCGTATGGCGTCCTTTCATCTGCGAACACGCTGGCGAGCGGGTGACCGACCGCGCCCTGGTCGTGTGGAGCGCTGGCAAGCAGCGTCTGGATGAGCAGAAACGCCGCACCTTGCTCAAGCGTTTGTTGAACGGATTGGCCAAGATCCAAAAGAAGCTCAATACCCGCCGCTACAAGCAGCGCGCCTATGTGGAGCAACGTCTGACCGCCATTCAGCAGGGCAACCCGGCCCGAGCACTGGTCGATGTGCAGCTGAGCGGTGAAGATGAGACCCTGGCCCTGACCTTCCGCATCAATCGGCACAAGCTGAGTCAAGCTCAAGCCCTCGATGGCCGCTATGCCTTGGCGACCAACGCCACGCACCTGGACGCCGATGCGGTGCAGACCCTGTTCAAGGGCCAGGACGGGATCGAGAAACGTTTTCGGGCCGTCAAAGGGCCGCTCTCAGTGCACCCGCTCTTTGTCCGCACCGACCGCCGGATTGAGGGTCTGATTTTCATTACCCTCTTGGCCTTGCTCGTGCGGGCCATCCTGGAACGGTTGTGTCGCCAGCAGGGCTTGTCCCTGACCGTCGACCGGCTGTGGCAACAGTTCGCCACCCTGCAGGCCGCGGACTTGCACTGGGCTGATGGCAGTCGGCAGCGCCGGGCTTCGGCGCTGCCGGCCTTCCAGGCCGAAGTGTTGACCACTTTGGGCTGGCCAGGGCCGGAGGCCTACGCCCGCCTGCCCCCGCCAGGCTGAGCCGCTGGGTCCAGCCGCCATGGTGCTGACGCGCACCCGAAGCAGTGCGCCACCCCAGCTGGGAAACCTCGGTCTGGGGGCAACGCCGTGCGTTGCCGGTAGGCGAAAGGTCAAGGCGGAACAGGTGGGTCCGCTCCGGCGCACTTCATCGGGATGCCGGCAGTCTTATTCGCACCGGCGACGAGCAACCTGAGGCCGTGCCTTGGGCGTCGCCGGGAAGGATGCCTGACTTGCCTGGCGTCAGCCGAAGTTCATATTGATCGTGCTGGCACGGACTTGTGGCTCGATTGTTAAGATGCAATCGCTCCCGGTTCGGAGCTTAGTTCGATGCTGCCCGCAACCGGAATAAAGTGTCGAAAACACGCTATAGCACGCCGCGCGGGTGGTTGTGCAGGCGTTTGAGGGTGTCGGGAGCCGGTCGGCAGGCACGTTGACCCCCCGGCGACCGTCTGGTCGCCGGGGGCCGAGGCGGCCGGACGGCGCATGGCCACGATGGTGACCCCGAGGCCGATCGGCCAGGCGCCGAGCGCCAGCAGGTCGGCGGTCGTGGCGCCGAACGTGCGGCTGTGGCTCTCCGGCCGACCGGTCGGCTCGGGGACGAAGGAGGATGCCTTCTGCGATGTTCAAATGATTCATCGAGCGGGTTTCATACATCCACAATCACCGTCCGCCGGGCAATCTGTTGATCTGTGAATATGTCCTGTACGTCCATCGCTTTCGTTGAGAAGCTCCAGACCACCGCGCCGGCCGGCCCGGCCTGGAACCAGTGTGGCGTCTCAGGCGGGAATGTCACCTGGTCGCCGAGGCAGAGAATCGTTTCGTGCCACACCGTGTAAGTGTGCCGACGATGGGCGGGCGGTCGACCCTTCGGATTCGGCGTCGGCTCGCCGGGACCGTAGACGTAGAGCTCGCCCCAGGCGCAACGCAGTGTCTCCTCCTTGCCCTCGTAGGCGCCCAGCCTGGGATGAACGTGCTCCGGCAGGGTCTGGCCAGGCGTCAGCGCCAGAAGCTTGACCGCGATCTTATCGGTATTGACCAGCGTAATGATCTGGCCGCCGCTGGACGCCAGCTCGCCCAGCCCGAAATCGGCGACCTCGATGCTCGCCAGTTCTTCAGGCCGGAAGACCAGTCCCGTTCTGCTCAGAAGCTCAACGGCACGCGTGCGCGCCTGTTCGTATTCAAGTCGTGTAATCACCTCGTTCGCCCTTTTGTATCAATTCGTGGCGCTCGAGGCCAAACCGAGCAGCTGGCAGACCTCGGCGGGCGTGGCCGGCTCGCGGCCCAGCTCGCGCGCCAGGCGCACCAGGCGTTCGATCAACTGCGCGTTGCTCGTTGCCGGTTCGCCGGGACGGTAAAAAGGATTGTCCTCGAAGCCGGCGCGCACATGCCCGCCCATGGCCAGCGCCAGGGTCGCCATACGCAGGTCGCTGCCGCCGTGGCCGACAACTCCCCAAAGCGATCCGGCCGGGATCGTCTCGCTGAGAAAGAGCAGGTTCTTCGGCGTGGCGGGCAGCGCGCCGCGTTGGCCCAAGACGAAGCCGAACAGCATGGGCGGCTCGATCCATCCCTGCTCGGCGAGCGCGACCGCGTTGGCAATCATGCCGGCCTCGAAGATCGCGATATCGGGCTTGATGTGCCTGCGCTGCATCTCCTGCGCCCAAAAGACGATATCGTCTGGCGTGTTGATGTACACACCAGCATCATAATTCACCGAACCCGGATTGAGAGACGCCAATTCGATGTCGGTCTGGAGCGCAACGCACCGTTCGGCTGCGGTCAGGGTGTTCACTCCGCCGGTCGAGCCTTCGATAACGATGTCGCAGCCGGCCCGAATCAGCCGCAGAGTGCGCTCGAACGCCCCAAGCGCCATTGTTGGTTGGCCATGCTCGTCCCACACGTGAAGATGGACGACGTTGGCGCCGGCGTTGGCCGCCCGAATGACCTCGGCCGCGATCCCCTCCGGCGAAAGATCGAGGCCGGGAACCTGCACCGCCAGAGAGGCCGGGATGCACGGGGCGACAGTAATCAGGAGTTTGTCGGTCATTTCACGCTCGGCCCGTGATCTCGGCGACCCGCCGGAAGAACGCTCGTTTGCGTGGTGTGTTGATCGTCCAGTTGACCGGCGGCGTCTGAAAACCGGACAGCGCTTCGATGCGGTCTTCGCGCGGCGGGTAGGGCGGCTCGACCCAGATGTCGTGCACGCGCGGCTCACCGTTGAAGCCCTGGTCGTAGTAACCCCACGAGACGTAGCGCCGCCACGCCGCCTCCAGATTCGGGAGGCCGGTCGAATCCTCGTTGATGAGGATCGGCTTCGGCGCGGCCAGGAATGCCGGATGATTCTTGACCGCATCCAGTCCGGGGCCGAGTTGTTCCGGCCGCAGGCCATTGCCGTGCGGCATGATGAAATCGCAGGCCCGGATGAAGTCGGCAGGCAACTCCTTGCCATGCCGCATCTGATAGCCGATCACGTAGCTGGTGGAGATCAGGAACTCTGGATAGCGGCTTTTGAAGTGGTCAATCATGCGATGCGCGTTTTCGAGCGCGAAGGTCTCCATGCCGAAGTGGATATCGCTCTCGTTGGCGATTTCGATCAAGATGTTGCGACGCCCCGTGCTTTTGAGGAAAGCGAGCGCGTTTTCCACAGCGCGCCAGATGGCCGGCTCACCGTTCATCTTGAGGGTCTGCTTCCAGTAAAACATCCCGACGATGACGATCATGCCCAGTTCGTCGGCGCGCGCAATGACGCGGCCGATGCGATCGGCGTAGGCCGGCACGATCTCGCCATCGGCCGTGAAACCGCTGTTCAGGTAAGTATCATACACTTCGGGGACGTAGCGGGCGCCGCCACCCTGGAAGTTGATGGTGAAGCCCAGCACGCCGTGATCGCGCCACTGCGACAGCGCGGCCATGAACTCCGTCACATTGCGCTCCGGGTCCCAGACGCCGGTGTCAGGATAAGCCCACAGAGGCCGCGTGACCGGATTCGCATCGTCGAAGGTGGCCTGAACGGCACGCACGTTGAAGAGCAGCCCTTCGACCGGCAGCCCCTCGCACATCCGGCCGGCGTAGGTGGGCCGGCCGTTGATGAAGAATTTATCGTTGATGATATTGATCGTTGTCATGATTTCGCTCACCCGATCGAATCGGACAGGCCTGCGCGACCTGTGGGTTTATGTTGCTTCCTACAACAGCGCCCGGAACAACTGGCTGTATGCCCGGCCGGGATTGCCCTCCCGGATCATCGCCTCCAGGTTGGCCATGCCGATCTTATCCACCAATTGATCGGCAACCTTGACCGCCTCGATAGAGGTCTGCATGCTCTCCACCATGTCGCCGTCGCGCACGATCACGTCGTAGGAGAACCAGCCGTCCCACTTCAGCCGGCGCAGATAGAACATCACTTCGAGCAGGTCCCAGAAGTTGACGGTGCCGGGCATCATATCCCAGTCCCATTCGCGGCCGTTGTCGTTGAAATGGACGTAGAAAAGCTTGCCGGCCAGCGCGGCCAGGCTGAGCGCCTCGGCCGGCGTTTCCTTGACCACCAGCGCATGCCCCACATCCATCGTCACACCGACGTTAGGCAGGCCGATCCGCTCGACCAGGTAGAGCGAGCGGCCCATGTCGGAGAGGACGTTGAAATTGCGCGACTCGTTGAGCTTGTACTCCAGGCTGACACGCACATCAGGGCGATGTTTTGCGCCCTCGCGGATGCACTCCTCCATCCAGCCCCACTGCTGGAGATAATCCACCTCGAAGCTGTAGTTGTGGCCGTCAATCAGCGGACAGCAGGAGATCATGTCCGTCCCGAACTCGACGGCCAGATCCATGGCCACGCGCATTTCTTCTACGGCCTGGCGACGGATGGCGGGATCGGGATTGGTGAAAGCCCCTCGCTGCCAGCGCTTTTGCTGCTTCACGTTCAGGTTGACGGCGGAGATCGTCAAACCACTCTCTTTGATCAGACGGATCGTCTCCGTCATATTGGCGAATTCGGACGGATAGACGATCTCGATCCCGTCGGCGTTGGTCACTTTCCGGGCCAGCTCGAGCCGGCCGACCAGATCACGAGCCGGCTGGTATTCGTGAAAGCGGTCGGCCACGCGGCCCATCATGCCGACCATGAGTGCATGTTTGATGGCCATATGTTATTTTTCTCCGGTCACTGCTTTCAGCAGGGTGAAAAACCCTCGTTTGCGCTCCGAGCTGATGCCCCAGTTCACCGGCACGCTCTGATAGCCCTGGCTAAAATCCCCCTCTTCGCCCTTCAGCCGATAATCGAAGAAGCCCCAGCCGGCATACTGGCTGATGGCGGCGATCATGTTGTTCATGGGTTTATCGAAGTCGAAATGGTCATCCTCATTGAAGAGAATCGGCATCGGCCGGTAGCCCGTCACCTGGCGCGTCTGCTGCACCATCTCCACGATGCGCGCCGGATCGTTGACGCCGTTGCCGTGGATCAGGATAAAATCGGCGGTCTGCACGACGTTGGGCAGCGGTATGAAGTTGCCGCCGTAGCTCGTGCTGACCAGCAGTCGCCGGCCGTGCTGCGACCGTGCCTTCACCCGCTCGATCAGCTCGTGCACGCGGCCTGGCTTAAGGATCTCGTGGGTGTAGCGCACGTTGCATTCGTTGTTCACCTCGATCACGACGTTGCGGTAGCCCTGGTCGAAGACCCAATCCACGGTGTTGTCCACCGCCCGCACAACCGCGGCCTCATCGGCCAGCCGGTGGTCCTGGCCGAAGTAGAAGATGCCGAGGATGGCGACCATCCCCAATTCATCGGCGCGGTCGAGGATGCGCTCGAGCCGGGCCATATAGTCGGGCCGCAGCTCACCCCCGGCCGTGATGGCCGAGTTATGCCACGGCTGCTCCTTCGAGTAGCCCTGCGGGCTGCCGCCTTGCAGGTTGATCGTGAACGCGATCAACCCGTGCGCCCGCCATTCGGGCATTGCCGCAATGAACTCGGCGGTGTTGCGGTCGGGATCCCAGCAGCCTGTGTCGGGATAGGCCCACTTGGGGCGCGTCTCCGGGTTCAGATCGTCGAAGATCCCCTGCACCATGCGCGAGTTCATCAGCAGCCCTTCGATCCTGTAACCGTTCCAGACGCGACCCTTGTAGGTCGGCATGCCGTTGATGAGGAACTGCTCGCCCTGGATGCTGACTTCAGTGAAGCGTTGTTTCATGGATCTATATTTCCTTCGCTTTTCGTCCCCTGCTCTGGCGGGTGTCCGGCCAGAGCAGAGAATGGGTTATAATTTTCCGCTCTGGCCGATCCCCAGCCGGGCCAGGACGTCGTCTACCTCTTGATATGCGACATAGGCGCCCAACGCTCGGTCACGATTGCGCACGGATTACCCTTTCACCGCGCCCGCGGTCAGCCCGGTGACGATATTGCGCTGGGCAAAACGGAAGAGGACGATGGCCGGAATCGCCGTCATCACGCAGGCCGCCATGAAAGCATTGACCTGCTGCAGCCCCATCTCGCCGATGTAGTCGCGCAGTCCCACCTGGATCGTCTTCATCTCGCCTTTGTTCAGGATCAGGCTGGCCCACAGGAAGTCGTTCCACGCGCCCAGGAACGAGTATGTGGCGATGGCCACTATGCCAGGAATAGAGATCGGGAGGATGATGCGGGTGAACGCCGTGAACCAGTTGCAGCCGTCAATCAACGCCGCTTCTTCCAATTCGATCGGATAGCTGGCCCGGAAGAAGCCCTGGAGCATCAATACAGCATAGGGCAATGAGAAACTGACGTAGGCGATGACCAGGCCGACGTAAGTATTGAGCAATCTGAGGTCACGCAACACGAAATAGACCGGAAAGATGCGGGTAATGCTCGGAATTAGCTGCGTGAAAAGGAAGAATGCCAGGATCAAGGTCGCACCCGGAAATGGATAACGGGCGAGCACATAACCCGCCATGCTGCCAAACGTCGTACAGAGGACCGCGGTGATGAACGACACCAGCAACGAATTGAGCATGTAGCGCGGAATCGGTGCCAGCTTGAGCGCCTGGATATAGAACTCGAGCGTCAAAGATCTAGGAAACCATTTCGGCGGAATTGCGAGAATCTCCAAGTCGGTCTGGAATGAACTTTTGAGCGTCCAAAAGAAGGGCATCAGGACGAATATGAACGTGGCGATAGCAAAAACAGTGATGGCAAAACGACGTAAGATATCTTGCCAGTCAATTCGCCTGATGGGAATGGTGCGAGCGATCACACTAAGCCTCCTGATTGTCGAGCGCAGCTTTCACCAACGGATCAACGAGCGACCTTCAATGCACCGAACGGATCTAACTTTCTCTAAAGCGACTGCGAATGTAAAAGGTGGCAATGGTGGCAGTGATCAGAAGAATGACGGTTGTCATGGCGGCGCCTTGATCGAAACGGTAATGCGTGAAAGCCCGCTGGTAGGCCAACACGCCAACGATATTCGTCAGATCACGCGGGCCGCCGCCGGTCATCACATAGTTAACCTCGAAGTGCCCCATAGCGCTCAAAGAAAGCAGCGTCACCAGAATCGCAATGACCGGACGAACCATGGGAAGGGTGACGTAGCGAAAGCGCGCCAAGGCGCCCGCGCCATCAATTTGCGCTGCTTCGTACAATTCATGAGGAATAGACTGAAGGCTGGCAAGAATCATAATCGTAACGAATGCCAGCCCATTCCATACGCGTACGCTGCTGACAGCGAACATCGGTATGGAGAACGGCCCGAACGAACTTGCATCGGTCAACCAACGAATGTTTACCTGGATCAGACCTGCTGCGCGCAAAATTTGGTTGATAGGGCTGCGTTCAGGGTTGAATATCCACATCCAGATCATGGCGGCGACCACCGGCGGTGTGACCCAGGGGACAAGGATCAGGGTGCGCAGAAAGCCGCGCCCACGGAACTCCATGTTGAGGAGCTGAGCGATCATTAGCCCTAAGAAAATGACGGTACTGATCACAATGATTGTGAACAGGAAGGTATTCAAGATAGCCATGCGAAAACGGGGGTCGGCGAAGATATCCTGGAAGTTCTTGAAGCCGACGAAAGGGGTTCCGTCCCTCATCCGCAAGAGATCATATTGCAGGAAGCTCATGCGAATGGACGCCAACATCGGGTAAACGCCCAACAGCAGCACCATAAGGATGGCGGGCATTACCATCAGATAGCAAAAAAGATTTCGGCGTCGCATCATGGGAAAGCCCTCCTGTAAGTTAAGATGGTGTAATGGATTGAAGCAACACCGTCAACGAATAGATAATCGAATCAACGAGTCTATGCGCTCCGGATGCGATTCGTTCAATCATTAAGATCATTCGTTGACGGTGTTCACTCCCACGCAAACACGCCGGTCAGGTCATACACTATCCCGCAGCCGCGGCGTCCATCTCGGCCTGAGCGCGCTTCTGCGCTATCTTGATCGCTTCCTCCATGTCACCCTTCTTGATTAACACTTCGTAGAACAGATCATAGATAACGCTGCCCGCATCGGGCGCAATCAGTATAATGGATGGCAAAAACTAGACAGGGAAATGGCCGGAGTTAAGGTACAATACTGGTCATGCGCAAACGATACACTGCTCAGTTCAAAGCCCAGATGGTGCAAGAAATCCTGAAAGAGGAGAAGACCCTCAATCAGTTGGCGGCGGAACACGGGGTGCATCCCAACCAGTTGAAGCGCTGGAAGGCGATGGCGCTAGAAGGGCTCCCCAGTCTATTCAGCCGCAACGATCAAGCAGCGCACACGGCTGCCGAGCATGAACGCCAGGTGACGGAATTGTACGCCGAGATCGGCCGGCTGACAACTGAGTTAGCCTGGCTGAAAAAAAAAGCTGGCCTCGTTGCCCAGAGTTGAACGGCTGGCGTTGCTGGACTGGGAGCAGCCGGAACTGCCGCTGACGACCCAGGCGGCTTTGTTGGGCCTCAACCGCTCGGGGCTGTACTATGTGCCGCAGCCGGTGAAGCCCGCCGAAGTCGCCATCAAGCATGCGATCGACGAGGTCTACACCCAGTATCCGTTCTATGGCTCGCGGCGGATCACGGTCGAGTTGCGTGAGACCTATCGGCTCAAGGTGGCGCGGGAGACGGTGCAGCGCTACATGCGCGAAATGGGGATTACAGCAATCTACCCTGGGCCGAACTTGAGTCGGCATAACCCAGAGCACAAGGTTTATCCCTATCTGTTGCGCAACGTCACGGCATCGTACCCCAATCACGTCTGGGGCATCGACATTACGTACGTTCGGCTACGCGGCAGTTGGCTGTACTTGGTGGCGGTCATCGACTGGTTTTCGCGCTATGTCGTCAGCTGGGAGCTGGATCAAACGCTGGAGATGCCTTTTGTCCTGACTGCCGTTGAACGGGCTTTGGCCCAGGCCACGCCGGTGATCTGGAACAGCGATCAGGGCAGTCATTTCACCAGCCCGCAGTATACCCGGTTGCTGCTGGATGCTGGTGTCCAGATTAGCATGGATGGCAAAGGCCGGGCCAGCGATAACATCTTTACGGAACGGCTCTGGCGCACCGTCAAATATGAGGAGGTATATCCCAAAGATTATGCTCAGCCCAAAGAGGCCCGTTGTTCACTGGCGACTTATTTCGACTTCTACAATCGCCAGCGCCGCCACCAGGCTTTGGACTACCAGACGCCGGCCAGTGTCTATTGCGCATCATCGGCCGGCACACGGGCCACGAGATCAACGCAGGAGCCGACAGGCTAAGCCTGGGCTGTGGATAAGTGGACAACTGCTCCGCTGCGCTCCGCAGTTGCCCACTTATCCACAGCCCCTACTACGACGACTACTGCAACACCTGTTGCAGTACAACCTTAACGAAAGGAAGGAGGCGGTACCTTAATCAAGGTCGCTCTCCTGTCTTGACAGACCCGTCCACCTAACAGCTTGGCCCAAGCATACGACGGATGCTGCGATGGATGCGCATGCTCCAGGATCTCCGGGATCTTCAACTTCCAGGGCCGATCGGTCCAGTTTTTCTGCGCCAGCGCAGCCTTGTTCGTAGGCAGATCGCCCAGAATCTGGCCCTTCTTGATCTGTCGCTCATCTTCCGACAAGAAGGCGATCCACTGGGCACACTCGGCAGGATACTTGGTGCCACGCAGAACGCCCCAATAGCCGGCACCATAGTAGCAGGCCCGACTCTTGGGGCCCTTGGCGTTGACGGCAATCTCGACTTTCTCAGCCAGTTCCGGAAATTGCTCGTCCAGTTGCTTGAAGTTCCCCAGCCCGGCTTGCGGCAACATAGCGACCTGTTGTCCTGTGAAGGCATCCCACGGGTTGTGTGCCTTTTCCATAAAGTCGGGGGGCACGACCTTGTACGTCCAGATCTGATCATACATCCACTTGAGGGCATCGCGCATTGCCGGTGTGTCGAAGGTAGCCGTCTTACCATCGAGATCCATGTACTCCCCGCCGGCTTGCCAGTAGTAGGTCACCACCTGCTGCGGCTTGTTGTTGTCCGAGCCGAACTCCATGCCCCACATCGTGGTGTTGCCGGCCGCATCGCGTTTGGTCATCGCCTTGGCCTGTTCGGTGATCTCCTGCCAGGTGTCAGGCGGCTTGGTGAAACCGGCGGCTTTGCCCAGATCGCTGCGCCACATGAACGGACGCGGGTCACCGCGATGGGCGACACCGTAGAATTCACCTTTGAAGTGGGCATCTTGCTGCGTCCCTTTGACAAAGCGCTGATCGAGGTCCTTGAAGAACACATCCTTGTACGGCGTGATAGGCATCGGGCCGTATTTGCCGCGGCCAAGGCCAACGAACGACCAGAGCCAATACATATCGGCGCAGTCGGGTGCATCGCCGCCCTGTGCGATCAGCAGCCAGGTATTGCGCGAGACATCCCAGTTGAGCTCTTGAACTTCTACTTCGATCTTGGTTTTGTCCTTGAATTCTTTCGCCCAGGCCTTTAGTTGATCCATCCAGACCTGGGGATCGGAGCCGGAACGATGGGTCCAGAACACGATTCTGACGGGAGTGAGAACAGCCGGTGCTTGGGGGGCTGTAGTCGTCTGTGCTGCGGGCCCAGCAGGCGCTTGGGCTGGCGCGCAAGCCGCCAACGCCGCGCCGGCGGTGGCAGCCCCAGCAAGCCGCAAGAACTCGCGACGGGAAGTAATACGTTGGGCCATGGGAGCCATCTCCTTGGTGAAATTGTGACGTGACTTAATCAACATGTATAAACAGCCAGGATGCACTCTCTCGATCCGGTCCATCCTCCTTTCTCCGGATTGACCGACGGGACCAGGCTATAGTAAACAGGCCCCGGATTGTCGAAACAATTTCCCGGTTTCCCTTCAAGCGGCATGCTTCCGCGCCACTACCCTACGTACCGCAGCTGCGATATGCCGCACCGACATCCCGTATTTGTCCAGCAAAGCCAGGTATGGCCCCGACTCTGCAAACGTGTCACGCACACCAATCCGCTCCATCGGGATCGGGTGATTTTCGACCAACACTTCGGCCACAGCACTGCCCAGCCCGCCGAAGATCACGTTGTTTTCGGCAGTGACGATGGCACCGGTCTCACGTGCGGCAGCCAAGATGCAAGCAATATCGAGCGGCTTGAGGGTGTGGCAATCAATGACCCGCACGTCCAGACCCTCGGCGGCCAGCTGCGCCGCGGCAACCAGCGCGTGTGCCACCAAATCGCGCAACGCGATGATCGTCGCGTCCCAGCCTTCACGAATCACGACCGCCCGACCGATCTCCAGAGGAAAATCTGGCTGGTAAATTGTTGGGACGGGATCGCGAGTAAAGCTCAGATAGACCGGCCCATCGTAGGCCGCTGCCGCAAAAACGGCCAGCTTCGTACTCACCGGGTCGGCCGGCGCGATGACGGTCGAATTGGCGATGGCACGCAGCAGCGACAGATCCTCCTGCGCCTGATGCGTTACCCCGTCCGGCCCCGGCGTGATGCCGCTGTGCGACGCAGCGATCTTGACATTGAGTTTGGGATAGTGAATGCTGTTGCGCACCTGGTCGAGCGCCCGCATCGAGGCAAAGACGGCATAAGTAGACGCAAAAGGGATCAGGCCGGTGGTTGCCATGCCTGCGGCCGCGGCCATCATGTTCTGCTCGGCAATGCCGAAGTTAAAGGAACGGTCGGGAAAACGTTTGGCGAAGTCGTTCGTCCGCATGGATTTCGACACGTCGGCGTCGAGCACGACCACGTGCGGGTTGCGTTCGCCCAGCTCCAGGATGGCGTCGGCATAGGCGTAGCGGGTGGCTTGCATATGCGCCCGAGCAAAGGGCTGATCGCCTGGCAGATTCGCAACGATTTCGGGCAACACAAAGTGATAACAGCCCGGATGATCGCTCATCGCAGCCCCTCCGCGATCTCTGCCAGTGCGGCCTGCGCCTGCGCGTCGTTTGGCGCGGCACCGTGCCAGGCCGGCACGTTTTCCATGAATGATACGCCGCGACCCTTGATCGTCTTGGCGATGATGACGGTCGGAACACCCTTGATCGCCTTGACAGACTCTAGCGCCGGGACGATCTCCTCCATCCTATGGCCGTCAATCTCGATCACGTTCCAGCGGAACGCCCGCCATTTGTCGGCCAACGGCTCCACCGGCATGATCTCAGCGGTGAAGGCGTCGTTCTGGATGCCGTTATTGTCCACGATCACCGTCAGGTTATCGAGCCGCCAGCGGGGCGCAGCCATGGCCGCTTCCCACACGGCACCCTCCTGCGCCTCGCCGTCGCCGATCATCACGTAAACATGGTAATCCTTGCCATGCAGCTTGCCCGCCAGTGCCATGCCCAGCCCCGCGCAGATGCCCTGGCCGAGAGAGCCGACCGTCATGTCAACGCCCGGCGTTTTCCTCATGTCGGCGTGCCCTTGCAAGATGCTGTTCAGCTGGCGCAGCGTCGTCAGGTGCGACCGATCAAAAAAGCCGCGCTCGGCCAATGCCGCATACCAGACCGGGCATGCATGTCCCTTCGAGAGAATGAAGCGATCGCGGTCGGGCCAGCTGGGATTTGCCGGATCGAGACGCATCACTCGGAAGTAAAGCGCGGTCACGATGTCGGCGGCTGAAAGGGAACCGCCGGGGTGACCGGCTTGCGCCGCATGGATCATGGTAATAATGTGGCGGCGAATCACTTGGGCCATCGCCTTGAGATCATCTATGGAGGGCTGGATATCGGCTTGTGTTGCGGTGGTGATTGCGGACATCCCTCTCTCGTGAGCGTGGTTACGGGCGCGCTGTGGTCAGGCGCGAGCTGCGTTCTGCGGCTGGCGCTTTGCGTTGTTTCCGACGAATCACTTCGATGCATTCATTGGTAACGCGCTGGCTGATCGCCTTGGTGAGCGCGATGGCGGCCTGGACATCCCCGCGCTCCAAAGCAGCCGTGATTTGCGTATGATCCGGGACGACGGTGTGCGGCGTGTAGTGCGGCAACAACCGGAAGCGCCAGTTGATCAGGAGCAGCGCCTGCACATACTGTGAGCGCCAGGTCTTGAGCAGCCGGCGATGGTTTGCTTTGATACAGATATATTCGTGGAATTTAAGGTCGAGCTGCGTCAGCTCGTTGTAGTCCTGGGCCTCGATTGCTCTTTGTTGTGCCTCGATGATCGCCCGTAGATTGCTGAAATC
>Ga0209721_1001378_pt1 | contig 18134 bp, 16 predicted proteins | sample TshhotsprinmetaG_FD_184139 | JGI IMG/M metagenome (GOLD analysis project Ga0209721, IMG submission 184139) | Hot spring microbial communities from South Africa to study Microbial Dark Matter (Phase II) - Tshipise hot spring metaG (SPAdes)... | ecosystem: Environmental > Aquatic > Thermal springs... | reverse complement strand
CTATTAAGACATTCTAACTTAAATCTTAATTTCAGATGTCGTCGATTATTTAATTTACAATTAAACAAGATTAACAAAAGGGGTCGTTTAACAAATAGACACAGATAATCATCTAAATAAAGGTTAGTGAAATAGATTTATGTGTTGGAGCGACAATTTTAAACGTTTTCAGATCATTGTTAGCTAAGATGACTTGGAAAAGTATAAGTTTAATTTTTGATCATAATTTTTTAGAATTTTAATTATATCTTAAAAATTGATAGGAAAATTTCTAGGATGGAGTGGGATATTTGGAATAACCAAAACTATTAAGAAATATGAAATCTGCTAATTCAAAAAATTTGGTGGAGGTGGCGGGAGTCGAACCCGCGTCCGATATTAAGAACCATTAAACTTCTACATACTTAGTCCATTTTTAAAATCTCGTCGATACAACTCCAATGGACAGGATTTGCATTGACCAGTCAGCTAATTTTTTAATCTCTCCCCCGCTGACAAGGTTCGAGACGAGCCTGTCAATGACGACGTTTCATTTACTCTCGACAGGCAAAGAATAAATGAAACGTAGCTGCACAAATTAGGCAGCTAATGCGTAGTTATAGTTGTCGTTTCTTTTTTCCCGATTTTTTTTACGTGCACATCGAGAAGCACGGTATGCAGTTTAATGTCCCTTCAATATCGTCGAAACCACATCACCCCCAGGTGAATGTGTCAATAAATTTTACAAAGAACTAAATTTATTTTTCCCATTCAATCTCTTTATAACCTGAAAAGTAATTTTCATATCGTGCAATTATAAATAAAAAATCGGATAATCTGTTAAAAAACCTTATATAAATTTGGTCATTTTTTTCATTTAATGCAAGATGAACTATATTTCTTTCGCATCGTCTACAAACTGTTCTACTATAATGAAGCAAACTTGCACTAGTTTTGCCGCCAGGTAAGATAAAGTTTTTAAGTCCTGGTAATTTCGCATCGTAATAATCAATTCGTTCCTCCAAAAATTTGACATCACTATCATTTATCTCCCTGGCGCTCTTTAATTTGTATCTATCCTCAACAGGTGTGGCCAGATACGATCCAATGTTAAACAACAAATTTTGGATAATCCTTAGATCAGTTTTGACATCAAACGAATCAACAAAACTTAACGTAAATCCAATCAAAGAATTTAACTCATCCACTTCACCATATACATGAACCCTAAAGTCATCTTTTCGAACTCTTTTACCACCAAAGAGTGAAGTTGTTCCATCATCACCTGTTTTAGTATAAATTTTCATAATTGTACCATCGGGAAATCTTTAATTTTGATAGGTATTTTTGCTTCATCAGTAACGATGTAAGTAGAGTTTAATTCGACATCACTTAACTTTTTTGTAACTAAACATAATCCAACTAGTTTATTAAGTTTATAAGAATTACAATATGATGTAATTAAACCGACAGCGTTTCCATCCTTCGTATATATATTTTTATCTGTTACTTGGACATCTTCCTGTAAAATAAATCCTTTCAATATTCGTTTAACTTTATCATAAGTATCCAATCGTGCAATAACCTCTTGACCTATATAACAACCTTTAGTAAAACTTACATACTTGATCAAATTGACCTCGTATGGATTAAAGTCATCGTTAATTTCATTTGGATAGAGAGACAAACCTTGTTCTATCCTTATCTTTTCAAAAGCATTAACTCCAATAAATTTGACATCAAAAAATGATAAGTGATTTTGAATATAATTTATTAATTCTAAACCTTCATTTAGCTCAATTAAAATATGTATACTTGAATTTTGATTTAAAAACCTGTCTTTAAAAATCCAGCAAGAGAACTTCTCATTAAAATATTTATATATCTTACTATCTTCTAAGCTTTCAAATTTTTGCTGATCTCCAAATAGAAGAGTAAAAAAAGGATCTAGTTTTTTACCAAACAAAATAAGATAAAGAAATCTATCTTTTTCTTCGTTTAATTTAATATCTTCTAACACTGCGTATTTCGTTACCCATCTTTCAACTTTTTCGTAATTACCTGGACTTCCAAATAAAATTAAATGATCTGGGAATTTCAGTATTTGAATACGATCAATCAATCTTCCCTTTTCATTCAATAACAGAGTTGTAGTGAATTCATAATCTTTGAGGTTGATTAGATCGTTTGTTGAAATTCTATGTAGAAAATCGATTGCATCTTTACCAGATACTTTGAAAATACTAAAATGAGAAGCATCAAATATGGAGCAAGAATTATAAAAAGAACAATACTCCTCTTTTTCGTCTGTAAATTTCAAAATTATGTTATTATGATTAAAAGAAAGATTCTCATAAAAATTTTTATATAGTTCAATTCGATTGATCATTCCCATATTATAATCAATGATATGTTATGGTTAAGTTTCTCTCATTCACTAAAATAGCTGAGCTATGATGATAAAACATTTTGACTCCCGATTGAGTCTTTCTATACATATTAGTTGTTGCAAAAAAGGTTTGAGTTATTGCAGAGGTGCTTGAAATAAAAATTTCTTCAGTACATGTGATAATTCCGATACTATCCAGTATTAAAATCTTTGGATTCCGAATTGTGAATTTAAGTAATGTTTGCTCTGAAAAAATTTTTTGCCAGCTTTGCTTGACTTTATCCCATCCAAGCAGAACATCCCAACCTGGATGAATACAGACTACATCATCTGCATTCACCCAGATTTGAGACATGCTTTCAAGGTCAAAATTCTCGAAAGCTTTATAATAAATTTTGTTCACTTCGAGTATTTCTTCTTTCGTTATCATTTAATCTTACTAAATTCATTCATATAATAAGCAGAACAGATAATTCCTCGGTGGAAATTATCCAGATCAAAGTGTTCATTTGGTGAATGAAGATTTTCTGAATGTAATCCAAATCCCATAAGCACCACTGGAGCCTTAAGTTTCCGACCGAAATCAACTACAACAGGAATTGAACCACCTTCGCGTATAAAAACTGGTTCTTTGCCAAAAGCTTTTTTCATTGCAACGGCTGCAGTTTGAATAGCAACATTATCGATTGGAGTAATAGCTGGTTCTCCACCATGCAATGTTTCAAGTTTATATGTAACAGATTTTGCAACGTTTCTTTTTAAATAGTCAGCAAGAAGTTTCTCAACTTTTTTAGGTGTTTGATTTGGAACAAGTCTCATACTAATTTTTGCGTAAGCTTTTGAAGGTAAAACTGTTTTTGCCCCAGCGCCAGTATAACCTCCCCAAATACCATTTATTTCCAAAGTTGGTCTAGCCCAGGTTCTTTCAAGAGTCGTAAAACCTTTTTCACCAAAAAGTTCTTTTACACCTAATTCTCTCATGTAGGCTTTTTCATTGAATTTAAGTTTTAAGTAGTTTTCTCTCTCTTTCTTAGTTAAAGGTAAAACATCATCATAGAAATGTGGAATAGTTATTTTTCCATTTTTATCTTTCATTTTCGATAACAAATCACACAACGCTTGAATTGGATTCATCACAGCACCACCGAATGTACCACTGTGGAGATCTCGATTGGGACCTGTAATCTCAATTTGAAAATATGCAAGTCCTCTCAAACCATAAGTTATAGAAGGAGTTTTTTCATCATACATTGAAGTGTCGGAAACTACCACAGCATCACATTTTAACAGATTTTTATTGGCTTCAATTGTTTTTGGTAGTGATGGACTTCCAACTTCTTCCTCACCTTCAATGATAAATTTAATGTTAACAGGTAATTCATTTTCTGTTTTAATATATGCCTCAACAGCCTTGAAGTGAGTAAATAGTTGACCTTTATCATCTGTAGCACCTCTTGCCCATATTTTACCATCTCGAATCTCCGGTTCAAAAGGCGGAGAATGCCACAAATCAATTGGATCGACAGGTTGAACATCATAATGACCATAAAATAAAATTGTGGGCTTTTTAGTATCCACAATTTTTTCACCATAAATTATAGGATTTCCTTCATCAGGGTTTAAAATCTTAATGTTATCAAATCCCATATCACTTAGCTTGGACATTAAAAATTCAGATGCTCTTTGCATCTCTGGTTTTTTATTAGGATCTGCACTAATACTCTGAATTCTCAAGAATTCTTTAAGTTCTTCAATATAGCTCTCTTTGTTTGAATTGATGAAGTTTATAACTTGTTCCATAATTTACCTCTTTAATTTTTTTTATACTAAATTAGTAATGGTACGAATTCCTTCAAGTCTTCCCTATCTCCCGCTAGAAGTTTTTTCAAGATATCATTTGAGGGTATACAAAACTTTTTCCATATAACACCAATTAAATAAATGTAACTCATATCGTCTAAAAATATACTTTCTTTGGAAGCAGGATATTTATAAGCATTTAATTTTGAAACTCGTAAAAACATTTTATGAATTTTATACTCATATATAGTATAATCTGGATTAAATATAATTTCAAAAATGTTTTGGTAATTTCTATCAACTCCTGAAATATGATAATCATCATTAGAATATAATCCTGTAATAATATGAATGTTTAATTCTCGAGTAGATTTCTCTTTAATTAATTTCATCGAATTTTTATCGATAAAATGAAGGATAGTTAAATTAAGAAAAAGACTACCTGACTGATAACCTTCCAAATCAAAAAAATATTTGTTTTTTTGATCTTGCAAGTCCTTCAAATCCAATTTTTTGCTGAATATACTGTGAAATTCTTTTCCAACCCTTGGAATTTAATTTTGAAATATTAATTAGCTCCGAAGAGTTCACATAAGTATCGTCAAATGTCAATCTATAAGAACCAACCTCATCTCTAAAATCAAATCCATTACCTTCAATAGAAACAAAAAGTTCGTTGAAATATTTATCGAAAAATATTCCTTCAAAGTTTTTTTTGAGAGAAGAACTATGATTGAATTTAAGATCCTTAGTAAATTCAAGCTTTTCATGATAAATTTTTGTATTACTGAAAGTTAAACTATAAACATCGCTAACATCATCGCACAGTAAAAATGGTCCTAGGTTATTATGGCTAGAGACTAATGTAACATTGGAGGTCTGAACTGTCCATATATTTTCATCACTAATCCAAAAGGATAAAACACTTTCTAATTTAATTTGATTAAATAGTAAAACTAAAATTAAACTTAAATAATTTGAGCTTATCATCGTAATACTAATTTACAAAGCCTTGCTAATGTATCCAATATACTCTAGTGAGTTAAAAGAATTTCAGTCTTGTTACTAATAAAAAATATTCACTATATATCCTCATACATCTTAACGATTTAATTTTTATCAAATTCCATGGTAAAAACTGTTGGTTAATCATTAGCAACTTGATCTTATGAAATTTATCAAAACAAAAACCCCAAGCTAATGCTTGGGGCTTTTCATATTAAAGGAGTTATTGGGGAGTAATGAGAGTATTAATTAATTGATATTACTTTAGGTTTAAATTTATCATGTTTAGGCAAGACTATCGATAAAATTCCATTTTCAACCTTTGCTTCAATGCCCGTTGTATCTATTTTATCAGACAAATTAAATTGTCGGAAGTAGTGTCCATAATTTTTTTCTCGAAGAATAAACTTTTCATCTTCAACACTATTCAAATCTACTTTTCCAAACACCGTAAGAGTATTATCTTCAAGTTTTATGTAAATGTTCTCTTTAGATACACCGGGCATATAGACTTTGATTACGTAGAAAAAAAAGTCTTCAATAATATCAATGACAGGAGTTACTAATGGCTCAGTTTGAATTAGTCTTTCCCAAGCATATGTTTGTTTTTTGTTAATTTGTGAGTTCATAAAAAGCTCCATAAATTTTATTCAACAACTTCAAAATTTGCGTCTTCGACATTCTTATCTTTCTGGCCAGACGCATTAGATTGACTAGAAGTCGAATGTGACTTTTCAGAATGAGCAGAACTTGTAGCCTGATACATTTGAGTAGCAGCTTCATTCCATATGTTATTTAATTCATCCATCTTGGCTTTAATTTCAGAAACTAATCCTGACCTATGGGCCTCTTTTAATTGATCTAAAGCATTTTGAATTTTAGCTTTCATATCAACTGACAATTTATCACCGTATTCTTTCAACTGCTTTTCTGTCACAAAAATTAAGTTATCGGCTTGATTCTTAATTTCTGCCTCTTCTTTCTTCTTCTTGTCTTCAGCAGCATGTTCTTGAGCTTCTCTTTTCATTCTCTCAACTTCTTCTTTAGATAATCCCGTCGATGCAGTAATTCTTATACTTTGCTCTTTATTTGTAGCTTTATCTTTCGCCGATACATGTAATATTCCATTAGCATCGATATCAAAAGTAACTTCAATTTGAGGAACACCTCTTGGTGCAGGTGGTATACCATCGAGTATGAATCTGCCTAAAGTTCTATTATCTGCAGCCATCGGTCTTTCACCTTGAAGCACGTGAATCTCCACAGAGGTTTGGTTATCAGCAGCAGTTGAAAAAATTTCACTCTTCCTGGTCGGAATTGTTGTATTCGCTGGAATTAAAACTGTCATTACGCCACCTAAAGTTTCAATACCAAGTGAAAGCGGAGTAACATCGAGTAATAAAACATCTTTAATCTCACCACTTAATACCGCACCTTGAATTGCTGCTCCAACTGCTACTACTTCATCGGGATTTACGCTTTTGCTTGGTTCTTTGCCAAACAGTTCACGTACAACTTGTTGAACTTTAGGAATTCTTGTAGAACCACCAACCAAGATAACTTCATCAATCTGGCTTGGGGTTAATTTTGCATCCTCTAATGCCTTTTTGCATGGCCCTATAGTTCTTTGAATTAAATCGTCAATCAATTGTTCAAATTTTGCTCGAGTTATATTCATTTGAAGATGTTTAGGACCATCTGCAGTAGCTGTAATAAAGGGTAAGTTAACTTCTGTTTGTAATTGACCAGAAAGTTCAATTTTAGCTTTTTCTGCAGCTTCTTTAAGTCTTTGTAATGCCATCGGATCTTTTCTTAAATCCACACCCTCTAGTTTTAAAAATTCATCAGCCATATAGTCAATCAATCTTTGATCAAAATCATCCCCACCTAAATGACCATCTCCGTTTGTAGATTTTACTTCAAAGACACCATCACCCAGTTCTAAAATGGAAATATCAAATGTACCACCACCTAAATCGTACACAGCTACTTTTAAGTTTTTCTCTCTCTTGTCTAAACCATAAGCAAGAGCAGCTGCTGTTGGCTCATTGATTATTCTTCTAACATTTAGTCCCGCAATTTCACCTGCTTCTTTAGTAGCTTGACGCTGCGAATCATTAAAGTATGCTGGAACTGTAATAACTGCATCTGTAACTTGCTCTCCTAAATAGTCTTCAGCTGTTTTTTTCATCTTTTGCAAAATCATTGCAGAAATTTCTTGTGGCGTATAGACTCTATCAGCTGTTCTAACTCGGGCAAGCCCACCTTCATTTACAACTTCATAAGGCACAAGTTTTATTTCGTGACCTACCTCCTCGTATCTTCTCCCCATGAACCTTTTTATTGAGAAAACAGTGTTCTTCGGATTTGTGATGGCTTGTCTTTTAGCAGATTGACCAACAAGTCTTTCACCAGTTTTTGTAAAAGCAACTACAGAAGGAGTTGTACGTCCACCTTCTGAGTTTGAAATTACTACTGGCTCGTTATTAATCATCACAGAAACACATGAGTTGGTAGTTCCAAGGTCAATACCTATTATTTTTCCCATTTTGAATTTACCTCCTTGAGATTATTATTAAAAATTTTGAAAATATTCTAATCATAAAAAAATTGGGTGAGGGATTACCTCACCCATTAGTTTCAATTACTTAATCTCAATCAATTTTTTATTGATAGGAGTTGGTTCTTTCTTTGGAGCCTCAATACTAAGAATTCCGTTTTCAAATTTAGCTTTAATTTCATCAGCATTAACTTCAACCGGCAATACAAAACTTCTACAGAATGAACCATAGCTTCTTTCAAATCTTAAGTAATTTTTCTTTTCATCTTTTATTTCAGATTTTTTCTCACCTTCAATAGTTAGCACGTTATCTTGTAAAGTTACTTTAACATCTTTCTTATCCACACCGGGTAACTCGACATTTACATAAATGGCCTTATCGCTTTCTGAAATATCAACCTTTGGATAATAATTCATTGGCCAATCTGACGTAAACGCTGTTGGTAAATCATTAAAAAAGCTTTTAATTTTTTCATTAATTAACTCAAGTTCTTTGAAGGGATTAAATTTTACCAGTGTCATATCTCAAATCCTCCTTTTTTATTTTTTCCGAAACATTTTTAGCAATCATCGTGCCAAAAAAAAGGTTAAAAATTTTGATATTTTTGGTTTTTTAATAATTATAGACAGTTTTGATAATGTCATAAGCGTCAAAAATCAAGTCAAATTTGTCGCTGTCATTGAAAAAGTGTCAATTTGTTTAATTTATAAAAAGATAGAGATTATTTTATTGTATACCTAATAACAAGTACTGAATTGAAGATTTAATTAACATGCAGGATAAAATCAATAGCATTTCATAATCATTTTTGTAAATTTTATTATTCGTTTCAATGGTTGAAATCATCATACGATGTTAGAACACAAATTAGATAATATTATCTGTTAACTTCTACCTGTTTGAATGTATTATTAAGTCGTTATATTTTATTATTATAGTTTTATGAAATTCGATAAATCAAAATTCCTGGAACTCAATCATTATAAAAGCTTTCTGAAAGAAATAGAATATTTTGAAGAGATCGATTCGACTAATTCATATCTGCTTTATAGAAGACAAAATATTGATCGCGTTCTTGTCATTGCTGATTATCAAACTGCTGGTCGTGGCAGATACTCCAGAAAGTGGATGTCCAACGCATATGAAAATCTAATGTTTACGTTAGGACTTTCAGAAAATATAACTCATGAAATTTTACACAGGTTTAGTTTTTTGACTCCAATTTCGATCGTTAAATCAATTTACCAGTTGTATGGCATAACTGCTGAAATAAAATGGCCTAACGATGTACTTGTAGGTGGAAAAAAATTATGTGGTATTTTGATTGAATCGGTTTTTGAGAGTGATAATAATATTAAATTAGTTATCGGAGTCGGTATAAACGTCAATCAAACGGAATTTGAAGACGAAATAAGGGATAGAACAACTTCATTAAAACTTGTAACCAATTGGAATATCGCAAGAGAAGAATTGCTTGCAAAATTTATCGATTTATTTTATGAAGGATTTCAATTGATCAAAAATAATTTTGAATTCATCTATAATGAATATATGAAATATGTATTTTCATTGGGAAAGCAAATACGTATTCAAGTGGGTACGAAAATAATTGAAGGGAAATTTAAGGATGTAAATCAAAAAGGAGAACTGATTTTAGAAGTAAATGGAAACGAATTTCCCTTTTCCTCAGGTGACATAACTATATTAAAGGAGTGAAAATGTTCTTAGCAATTGATACGGGAAACACTCACACCGCCTTTGCTATTTTTGAGAATGACAAAATTAAATCTACATTTAGATTCTCAACAAAGGCAGTGCATGATAAGGATGTATTTTTCGATTTCATAATTCTTTCCCTTAATTCACTAAAAATTTCAAAATCAGATATCAAATACATTGGAATCGCTTCAGTTGTTCCTTCTGTCGATTCTATTCTAATGGATGCTGCAAAAAAAATTTTTAACCTGGAGCCATACTTTATTTCTCCAGATTCAAAACTTCCTTTCCGATTACTTGTTGACAATCCAAATGAAGTGGGAGCAGATCGTATTTGTAACGTTGCTGCGGGATTTCATAAATATGGAGGACCTCTAATTATTGTTGACTTTGGAACAGCGACCGTTTATGACATTGTTTCGAAAAATGGGGATTTTCTAGGTGGAGTTATTGCACCGGGTGTGTTTACATCCGCTCAGGCACTCTTTAAAGCTGCAGAAAAGCTTCCAGAAGTTGAGTTGACATTTCCAGAAAAAGTTATCGGTAAGAACACGATCACAAATATGCAATCAGGTATAATGTACGGCGCACTTGATGCGTTCGAAGGAATGGTGAAACGAATTCAGGAAGAATTGGATAATAATGTAAAAGTTATTGCCACTGGAGGCTTTTCTAAAATAATTTACGAAAAAACTAAATTAATCTACGCTTTAGAATTTGACCTCGTTCTTGAAGGAATAAAAGTTTTATACAAGAAATGTAACTTATGATAAAAATAATACGAAATGTTTATTTAGACTATGCAGCAACAACACCATTGGATTCGGAAGTTTTAGAAGAAATGCTTCCTTATCTCAAAGAAAAATTTGGTAATCCGTCATCAATACATAAATATGGTCAAGATACTAGAACAGCCGTCGAAATATCCAGAGCAAAAGTTGCAGAGTTTCTGAATGCAAAGCAAAGCGAAATAATCTTTACCAGTGGTGGAACTGAAGCTATCAATTTAGCTTTAATTGGGACAGCCAGAGTTTTAAAGAAAGAATACAACAAGACTAAAATTATTACTTCAAAGGCAGAGCATCACGCAACTTTGGAAACCTGTAAGTTTTTGGAAAATGAAGGGTTTGAAGTGGTTTATTTAAATCCATCAAAAGATGGAGATATAAAAGTTTATGACTTATTAAAAAATATTGACGACCGCACAGGACTTGTTTCATTACTCCATGTGAATAATGAAACGGGAACTATAACTGATATTAACACAATAGTAGAAGAACTTAAAAATAGAGATATTATCATTCATGTTGATGCAGTACAAAGTTTCGGTAAATTTTCAATAGATGTAACTAAAACTAAAATAGATTTGCTTTCAGCTTCAGCACATAAAATTTATGGACCGAAAGGAGTTGGGATTTTATACGTTCGAACTGGTACTCCTATATCTCCGTTAATTTTTGGCGGAGCTCAGGAAAGAAATAGACGTGGAGGTACTGAGAATGTTTACGGAATTGTTGGTTTAGCCAAAGCGGTGGAAATTGCTCAAAGGAATATGTCACGGGATTTTCAACATGTTTTAAGCATAAATCAATACTTTAAAGACAAATTATTGTCACTTGATGAGGAAGTATTAATTAATTCACCTGAAAAAAACTCATCACCTTACATTCTCAATATTTCTTTAAATCCTGAAAAATTTTCCATAGATGAAAACGCTCTGATTATAAATTTCACTATCAATGGTGTTGCAGTTTCAAGTGGTTCAGCATGTACAAGTGGAGTTCTTGAAACATCTCATGTATTGCTTTCTATGGGAATAGATGAAAAACGAGCTTCTATGGCTATCCGTTTTTCATTTGGAAAGTCCACATCATTTGAAGAAATAGACTATGCAATGGAAGTACTGAAGAAGATTCTCGGTAGATTGAAAATAAAAAATGGCACTAAATGAATATAAATCCAACTAAGTTTGATAAAAAAAGAAGCACTTTCGGTTTTATAATCTCATCACTCATCATTTTGATATTCATAATCTTACCAACTCCAGAATCATTCATCCATTTTGTCAAAGAAAATTATTCAAATTTAGATGATAAACAAATAAAAGAATTAGCGTACGGAATGAAAGTAGTAACAGCCTTATTACTTTTAATGGTTACTCTTTGGTTAACTGAGGCAATTCCAATTCCAGTCACTTCACTTTTGCCAGCCATAGTATTGCCAGTCTTTCATGTAGTTGGAGTTTCTAACGATAACATTCATCATTTTGATGGAAAAAATGTACTTGCAAATTATGCTAATCCAATAATATATCTTTTTCTTAGTGGATTTTTAATTGCAAGAGCCATGCAGAAGTGGGGACTTGATCGCAGGTTAACGTATTCAATTCTATCTTTTGGCAATTTGGCAAATCATCCGAAATTGATAATTCTTGCTCTTATATTCATTTCCGCGATGATCTCAATGTGGATTTCCAACACCGCAACTACAGCAATGCTTTTACCTATAGTGATAGGAATAACAAGAATTTCTAAAATAGAAAAAGAGGGCTCTAATTTTTCTAAAGCTCTTGCTCTTGCAATTGCTTATGGGGCTTCTGTAGGTGGACTTGGTACAATAATAGGCTCACCGCCAAACGGAATTTGTGTATCTATTTTGCGCTCCGGTAATGTTTATAATTTTAATTTTATTCAATGGATGGCTCTCGGTTTACCTATTGTTTTTGTTTTCATTCCTGTTATTTGGTTTTTATTAATTAAAGTTTTTCCACCTGAATTATCATCAATAAGTGGTGGCAAAGAATACATTCAAGCATTAAAAAAAGAATTGGGAGGTTTTTCTCGAGGTGAAAAATTTACCTCACTAGGATTTTTTCTATTACTAACTCTTTGGGTTTCAAATCCATTTTGGAGTTACATTCTACCTCATAAATTTTTTGTGAGTTTGCATTGGTTTGACGAGAATTTAATTGCTCTTTCTGTAACAGTTTTACTTTTTATGATTCCAGTCTCGTGGAAAGATAGGAAATTTGTTCTTGAGTGGTCTGATTCAAAATTTGTTGACTGGGGAACTCTTTTACTGTTTGGTGGAGGAATTGCTCTTTCAGATGCTATGTTTAAAACTGGATTTGCAAGTTGGCTTGCAAAATCTATCGTCACACAAATCGGGTCACCATCCCCGTTTTTAATAGTTGTAGTTGTAATTATTTTGATTGACTTTTTAACGGAAATCACCTCTAATACAGCAGTTGTTTCTATGATGGTGCCCATTTTAATTTCAATATCATCTGGTATTAATGCTGACCCGGTATTATTATCAATTTCGGCAACGTTAGCCGCATCTATGGCTTTTATGCTGCCTGTCGCTACTCCACCGAATGCAATCGTTTATGGAAGTGGTTATCTCAAAATTACCGATATGATAAAAGCTGGCTTTTTACTCGATATCATAGCATGGTTCATACTAACACTTTCAATATACTTTTTTGGTGATATAATTTTTAATATTGTTAAGTTTTAATTTTTTAATAAACTGTTAATAAAATCAAAAAGTCGAGGTCATTATGAATAAGAAATTTTATCGATCTAGTAAAGACAAAGTTTTCGCAGGAGTATGTGGTGGAATTGGAGAATATTTTAATATTGATCCAGTTCTTGTCCGGGTTTTATTTTTTATACTTCTTTTTGTTAATGGGATAGGATTAATTCTCTATTTGTTACTAATGCTGATTACACCTAAAGAACCTACAACTATTGAAATGTTGGACGCAGAGAATAAAGATAGAACGGAAGAAGAATTATCGTCGATTACAAATGAAAAATTTCAAACGGCTAATAAAACGAGACAAATTTTCGGAATAATTCTTCTCGTAATTGGGATATTGTTTTTGATAGATAATCTTGTCCCCTATTTTGATTTAGAATTCGTAATCCCAATTGCATTGATAATATTTGGACTTTACTTAATTATCAAGAGTAAGGCTTCTAAGTAACATAATTAAAGATATCATCAATATGCTCTATAATATCTGGTAAAATTTAAATGAAATTCTTCTAAGAAGATGAAATCATGAGTAAATTATTTTAAGAAAAACTTGTTATGTAATAAAAAATATTAGAGGTTAAAATGAGAAAAAATAAAATTTTTTGGGGAGTGTTCTTAATAGTGTTTGGTGCTTTATTATTCATTGATAGACAATTGGGTTTTAATATTGATTTCAATACAATAGTTACTTTTTGGCCCATTATTTTGATTTTAATTGGATTAAAATTATTAGTTCCGAGGAAACTCCCATCTGAAATTTTTACTGTAATAATATCGATACTAACTGCTTTAATAATTTATGCATTGATATTCACAAAAGTGAGTTGCTCATTCTGGAAAATAACGGAAGATGATAATAAAAATACAATCACCAAAGAAGAAATAATTTCTTACCCATACAATGAAAAAATTAAAAATTCGGAATTAGATATTAATTATGATTTAGGCTCTTTAAATATCAATGCTATAAATAATAAACTTATCGACGGTAACGTAAAATTTTTTTTCAGTAAATACACTTTTGATGCAAAAGTGACTGATTCATCAGCCTATTTTTCTTTAAATAGAAATGAAGAGGAAGAATCAATCAAACTTAAATTCCCTAAAGAAATAACAAATGAAGTTCATCTCGGTTTGCATCAAAACGTTAACTGGTCTATAGGTATTAACTCAAATTTTGTTAGTTCGAATCTTAACCTCAAAGATTTACAACTTTCGAGGTTAACTATAAAAAACAACTTTTCTAGTTACAGTTTATATCTTCCAGGTAAAGATGAAAAATCTACAATTGATATTGACTGCAACTTTAGTAGTGTCAGAATTAAATATCCAGAAGACAGTGGCGTAAAGATAACAATTGATAAGACTTTCACCAGAATTGATTTATCTGGAAATTTTATTCAACAGAAAGAATCATATGTTTCAAATAATTTTGAAAATGCCAATCACAAAATTTATATCACAATCAAGTCTAACTTCTCTACCATTGCAGTTAAACCAAAGTGACAGTATAAAATATTAACATGAATTAATCTCATATTAAAAGAAATAAAATTACAGGCAAATAAATGTTAAATAGATACGTAATAACTATTATAATCTTAACTTTTTCAACAATTTTATCACAATCAAACTATCCAAAAAGAGAACTTCGTGGAGCATGGATTGCCACTGTTGCAAATATTGATTGGCCCTCACGCAGAGATATTACTTCTGGAAAAAAAATTTCTGAACTAGTTCAAATTTTCGACAAACTTTCTGAAGCAAATATTAATGCTGTTTTCTTTCAGGTTAGAACTGAATGTGATGCATTTTACAACTCAAACTTCGAACCCTGGTCATATTGGCTAACTGAAAAACAGGGCGAGCCACCCGAACCATTTTTTGACCCGCTGGAGTTTGCTATCAGCGAAGCTCATGCACGTGGTATGGAATTACATGCTTGGTTTAATCCATATAGAGCCATTAAAGATACACAAGATTATCATCGATTTTATAAACACATTAGTGAAACTAATCCAGACTGGATTCTTTCTTTTGGTAGTTATAAAATGCTTGACCCTGGAAACCCCAACGTTCAAGATTATATAGTTAATGTTATCACTGATGTTTTATTAAGGTATAATGTTGATGGAATTCATTTTGATGATTACTTCTATCCATATTCACCCAAAATAACTAACGAAGATTCTGCAACTTTTAGAAAATATAATCGTGGTTTCACGAATATTGATGATTGGCGTAGAGATAATATCAATATGTTGATTCGTCGAATAAATAATATTATTAAATCATATAAACCCCATGTAAAGTTTGGTATTAGCCCGTTTGGAATTGTTGAAAACAAATATGCAGGTACAGATGGGTTTAACTCATATTCAATCATATATTGTGACCCTTTAACATGGATCAAAGAAAAATCAATTGATTACATTGTGCCTCAATTATATTGGGAGATGGATCATCCAAAAGCACCTTACAGAAAATTGTTACCCTGGTGGAATTCCGTCGTTGGAGATAGACACTTATACATTGGACTTTTTTCATCACGATTTATGAGTGAACGTTATATGAAAAACCAGTTTGAAATTGGAAATCAGATTAAAATGAATCGATTATCTGATAATGTGTTAGGACAAGTTTTTTTCAGTGCAAAATCTATTTTTAATAACCAAAGCGGGTTACTAGATAGTTTAAGAAATTCATACTTTAAATTTCCTGCTCTTCTTCCAACAATGAACTGGATAGATTCTATTCCACCTAACCAACCTCAGAATATTTTTTATAAAAAAGATAGTGAGCAAATCTATTTAGAGTGGACAGAACCAGAAGAAAATGAACAAGGTGAAAAAGCCTACGGTTATGTAATTTATAGATTTGTAAATCAACAACAGTACAGTTTAAATGACCCATCGAAAATTTTGAGAGTCTTAATACCTGCAAAAAATAGATTCAGGGATAAGTTAAATGACGAAATTAAAGGAGAAATTACTTACGTTGTGACTGCTCTTGATAGACATCAAAATGAAAGTAAAGGTTTGGAAATTAAACTCGTAATTAAATGAAAATTGCATTAGTTAATGATTTCATTTATTTAACGTGAAATTATACAAAAAATTCATACGCTTTTATAGAATTGGAAATATTTTTATCAGGATTTAATTTTGCATTGCTCGAGATAAATTAATGATTGAAAGTTTAACTTTGTTTAGTTCATCATTCGTTTCGTGTTTTTAATTTGTTCAGTTAATTCATTGGAGAGGTGCAGGAGTGGCTTAACTGGCACGCCTGGAGAGCGTGTGTACCGTAAAACCGGTACCGTGGGTTCGAATCCCACCCTCTCCGCCAAAAGTTTCATAACTTGTCTTCCTCAATCATTTCATTCCTATAGTGTGTATATCATAAGATAATTCATAAATTACTGTGGCCTTTTAAAAATTTCTTTCTCACTTACTAAACATATAAAAATTTCTTTAGAGTTAATTTAAGTGTAAAAGTTGAACTCTTGAGAATTTTCGAAATGATTGATCTTACTAAGAGATATTGGTCAGTTCGCTCTGAAAATTCTATTTGAATTTGATATTTTTAAATCAAACTATAGTCGAAAAAATTAATAATAGATGCATTTGACTAAAAGTAATATTCTTTCTTAAAAAGCCTTTTTATTTTCATTTTCTGAAACTAAAGTAAAGCCATCACAAAAATGAAATCTCTCCAAATGATTTAATAAACCATTAAAAAGAATAGTTGGAGGTTGACACCTAAAAAATACTGGATATATTATTTAAACATTCGAACAAAAAAATGTAAAGGGGAAATCTAAACTCAGGACGAAAAACTATCCTATGCTTTTTTCTTTTTATGAATTAGTCAAGTTATTCTAATAAATTTTCATAAAGTGCTTTTCATTTATGAAAAAAATTTTTAAATAATTTGAAAAAAGTTTAATAGATTCAAAATGGACAAAGGTAATCAATTTGATCCACCTTAAAAATTTTTCACTTTTGCATATCAGCAAAAACTTCTCGAATAAAAATAAATTCTTCATCCGTCAGCGGTTTGTCTTTAGCGGATAAATTAACTTTAACTTGATGAAGATTTCTAAATCCCGGAATAACACAAGCAACTGTATTATGATAAAGAACATACTGCAAAGCAGCGCGTGCTAATGATTCTAAATCTGAACCGAATTTTGATTTAAGTTTTTCAATTTTAGGTTCCACAAGAGATAAGTACTCAGGTTTGAATCTTTCAGACCTTGCTCTATGATCACCTGGTCCAAAAATGGGAGGATTGTCTTTGCTATATTTACCGAGCAAAATCCCTTGTCCTAGTGGACCAAAAGCGACGAAAGAAATTTGATTCTCTACACATAATTTTTGAGTTGGCGTCCCCTCGCGAATGAAACGATCATCTAAGGCACTGGCATAACTCTGAATTACATCAGGTTTAACTTTTGGTATTAATTTAATAAAATCTTCGTGCTTGTAAGCGGATTGACCAATTAAACGTATTTTACCTTCTTCTCTTAATCGATTCATAGTATCTATAGCATCATCGAGATATGAATCATTATCACCAAAGTTACCATGATGAAAGTAGTACAAATCAATGTAATCCCTTTTTAAATTTATCAATGATTGTTCGCACTGATGTCTGATATGTTGCGGCTCATAAGCATGTTCTGCTGTACCTCTAAACCAACCAACTTTCGTAGCAATTATTACATCTTTATTTCGTGGTCCAAGAATTTTAGCTAGCATTCGCTCTGCTTTTCCATTTCCATATATATCTGCATTATCAAAATGATTTACACCCTGATCTAATGCAAAAAAAATTGCCTCCCTGATTTCGTTTTCATCTACATCTGACCATCCTACTGGAATTCCTTCGTTCCAGTTTGGTCCTCCCATCGTCCAACATCCTAAACTTATCTCAGATACTTCCAGATTAGATTTTCCTAATTTCCTGTATTTCATATTGACTCCTTTTTTACCTGCATTACAAAATTAACTTATTCCATCATCACAAAAAAGTTATAACAATTATAAATATCTTTTACTCAGATATAAACTATAAAATTAAAACTAACTTCAATCAAACTATATGAACATTGTGGTTTCATAAAAGATTTAAAACAA
>Ga0209721_1001377_pt1 | contig 18145 bp, 11 predicted proteins | sample TshhotsprinmetaG_FD_184139 | JGI IMG/M metagenome (GOLD analysis project Ga0209721, IMG submission 184139) | Hot spring microbial communities from South Africa to study Microbial Dark Matter (Phase II) - Tshipise hot spring metaG (SPAdes)... | ecosystem: Environmental > Aquatic > Thermal springs... | reverse complement strand
TTGAGATTTACGATTTGGAGATTGAAGGATTTAGAGATTTGGAGATTTACGATTTTAGATTTAATAATTTTAGATTGGGAGATTTAATGATTTGGAGTTTGGGGGATTGAGGAGTCATTGCGAGCGTAAGCGAAGCAATCTAAAAAAAGAAAAGGGATTGCTTCGTCGCTAACGCTCCTCGCAATGACATTAAGGAACAGTCATTGCGAGCGTGAGCGAAGCAATCTCAAACGGAGTAATCCCAGATGAGTAAGAATTATTATATATACATCATGACAAATAAAAACAATACTGTTCTCTATACGGGAGTGACAAATAACTTGAAAAAACGCGTATATGAACATAAGCATAAATTAATAAGCGGTTTTACCAAAAAATATAATATAAATAAGCTTGTTTATTATGAAATATTTGAAGACCCAATAAATGCAATAGCGAGAGAGAAACAGATAAAAGCGGGTTCGAGAGACAAAAAGATTAAATTGATTGAAAGTATGAATCCGAAGTGGGAAGATTTATATGAAGGATTGTAAAAAAGGGATTGCTTCGTTGCTTCGCAACTCGCAATGACGTGGAGTGTGTCATTGCGAGCGAAAGCGAAGCAATCTCAAAAACAAAGGCGAGATTGCTTCGTCGCTTATGCACCTCGCAATGACAGTAAGGAACAGTCATTGCGAGTGAAGGCGAAGCAATCTCAAAAGCAAAGGCGAGATTGCTTCGTCGCTAACGCTCCTCGCAATGACGTGGAGTGTGTCATTGCGAGCCGAAGGCGTGGCAATCTCAATTAGAGGATGACCTATGCCTAAACTTGGTAGTGAAAAATACTCAGTGCAAGAGACACTGATTAACTATGTAACAGAGCCCTCGGCAGAGTATGTAAGCTCGTCGGGCCTGAAAATATTTCTCAACTTAGGTTGGCAATATGTAAGTCCTGCCGAAGCGGTTAAATTACGCGGCGGAGAAACTGGTTTACTGTTTAAAGAAGTTTTCAAGAGCCAACTGATAAAATTAAACTCACCTTTTATAATCGAAGACCACATAGACCAACTCATCACCAAGCTCGAAAAACTCCCTGCACGCATCGAAGGCAATCTCGAAAGCTGGGAATATCTGTGCGGACTTAAAACCATTTTTGACCAAAAAGACAATAGAGAACGAAATGTAAAATTTATTGATGAAAACATAGAAAACAATATCTTTCAGGTAACCGATGAATTTGAATTTACCAATGGCATAAAAACCAATCGCTACGATATAGTGTTTCTTATCAATGGAATCCCGCTCTTTTTTGTTGAGACCAAAGCAGCCCATAAATTAGAAGGCATAGCAGAGGCGTTAGAGCAGATAAAAAGGTATCATCGCGAAACACCCGAAGCTATGACGCTGTTTCAGGTGTATGCGATCACCCATATTATTCAGTTTTACTATTCAGCTACATGGAATTTTTCACCTAAAAATATTTACAACTGGAAAACAGAAAGCAAAGCACAAAATTTTGAAGAACTGGTTAAAACATTTTTCAACAAAAAGAAAGCAGTTGACACACTCCTTAAATTTATCCTTTTTACCCGTCAGGATGATGAACTCAAAAAGGTGATATTGCGGCCACATCAGATGCGGGCTGTGAATAAAGTAGTTGAGAGAGCCGCTGATACTAAAAAACAAAAAGGTTTAGTCTGGCATACTCAAGGTTCTGGCAAAACCTATACCATGATTACGGCTGCCAAACAAATACTTGAAAATCCCATCCTTGAAAACCCAACCGTTATCATGCTTGTTGACAGAAACGAACTCGAAAGCCAGCTTTTTTCCAACCTTCGTTCAGTTGGTTTTGAAATTAATGAAAACAGAATTGCAGGTTCAAAAAAACATTTACAGCAGTTGCTTGCAAACGACACCCGTGGTCTAATCGTTACCATGATTCATAAATTTGAAGATATGCCGGCAAACATAAACAATAGAAAAAATATCTTTGTTTTAGTTGATGAGGCACACAGAACAACCGGCGGCGACTTAGGCAACTACCTTATGGGGGCATTGCCTAATGCTACATACATCGGCTTTACCGGCACACCCATAGATAAAACTTCACATGGCAAAGGCACATTTAAAGTTTTCGGCACAGATGATGAAAAAGGTTATTTAGATAAATATTCCATTGTTGAATCTATTGAAGACGGAACAACGGTGAAGCTTCATTACACCCTTGCACCGAATGAATTAAGACCTCAAAAAGAGATACTGGAAGAAGAATTTTTAAATTTAGTTGAAAGTGAAGGTTTAAGCGACATTGAAACACTCAACAAAGTACTTGAAAAAGCAGTAAACCTCAAAAACATGCTCAAAAGCAAAGAGAGAATACAAAATATTGCTATGTTTGTGAGTAATCACTTTAAAGAAAATATCGAGCCCATGGGCTATAAAGCCTTTCTTGTGGCAGTAGACCGCGAAGCCTGCGCCTTATACAAAGAGGAACTGGACAAATTTTTACCTAAAGAATATTCCGAAGTTATCATAAGTAGCGGATATAATGACCCTCCTGAGCTTCAAAAGTATCACCTTTCTGAAGGAGAGGAAAAACGCATTCGAAAAGCATTCAGAAAACCGGATGAACTTCCTAAAATCCTTATTGTCACTGAAAAGCTTCTGACTGGTTTTGATGCTCCAATACTTTACTGTATGTATCTTGATAAACCAATGAGGGATCATGTGCTTTTGCAGGCTATAGCCAGAGTAAACCGACCTTATGAAGATGAAAATGGCAGAAAAAAACCTTGTGGCTTTGTGCTCGATTTTGTGGGCATATTTGATAAGTTGGAAAAAGCTTTAGCTTTTGATAGCGAAGATGTCAAAGAGATTCAACATGTGGTTCAGGATATAGAAAAACTGAAAGAACGTTTTCAAGAGCTATTCGAAAATGGTAAAAGCGACTATTTGTCTTTAATTGCTGATAAAAAGAGAGATAAAGCAGTTGAAACACTTCTTGAATATTTTAGCAATGAAGAAAAAAGAAATGCCTATTATGAATTTTACAAAGAACTTTCAGTAATCTATGAAATAATTTCACCAGATTCCTTTTTAAGACCTTACATAGACGATTATGAAACCTTCACCAGTATCTACAGAATATTAAAAGAAGCCTTTGAACCAGGCACACTTGTTGATAAAGAATTTACAAGAAAAACAGCAAAACTTGTTCAGGAATATACAAAATCAGATAAGGTTGAATTGACATTAGATATTTATGAGATCAATGATCATACGCTTATAAAACTTGAAGAAAGTAATGTTTCAGACACCGAAAAGGTCTTTAACCTTTTAAAGAGTTTACAGAAACTAATTGAACAAGAGGCACAGAATAATCCCTTTCTCATATCTATTGGAGAAAAAGCAGAAATAATTTCTCAGCTATATAAAGAACGGCAAAAAACAACCCAAGAAACCCTTGAAGAGTTAAAAAGACTCGTCCAAGAGATAAGCAATGCCAAAGAGGAACAGAGGAAGAGCGGCATATCGCAGGAAGAGTTTTCAATCTACTGGATGTTGAAAGATGAAAAATTATCATATCCACATGGGATTGCTAAAGGGGTAACAGTTGTTTTAGAAAATTATCCCTATTGGAAGTCAAGCGAGGAGCAGGAAAGAGAGGTAAAAAAAGAGATTCATAAGATTTTAATAAAAAACCATATTGATATAGAGCAATCGTTAGCTATTACCAATAAAATACTCACTATTCTAAAAAGGTCTGAAATATGAAGCCCGAGGAGATGAAACAAGAAATTTTATTGTGGGCTGAAAAGATCCGCGTAAAACCAAAAGAGATTCATATAAGGAAAATGAAAAGGAAGTGGGCAAGTTGTTCCTCTCATGGTCGTTTGACTTTTGACACAGCACTACTTGATGAACCAGCCGAAAAGCGGGCAGAAGTTATTGTTCACGAACTACTTCATTTGAAATATCCCAACCACGGGAAAATGTTTAATGCATTGCTGAAAAGTTATCTTGGTAAGAACGGCGAAGGAAGAATATAGGGGACACTTCTTAAATATTGCTTGTCTTTTTCTTAGACCACCCAACTTTTTTGTTTGTCAATAAATATGGGCAGTGTCCCTCTTTACTCTCTTTACTTACTATTTCCTATGAGCCCAATGCAATGTTATGTTCTATTTTATATTATTTCTCTTTCCATACGGGGGAACGTTTTTCGAGGAATGAATTTATGCCTTCTTTGGTGTCTTCTGTGGTGCACAGACGTGCAAAGACTTCGTTCATAAACTCGAAGGCTTTGCTATAGTCAAGTTGCACTCCTGTATAGAATGCCTTCTTGGCGGTTTGTAAAGCTGTTGGACTTTTCTGGGCAAGTTTTGCAGCCCATAGGCGGGTTTCCTTATCTAAGTCATCTTCTGGAAAAACCTTGTTAATCATCCCGATGTTAAGAGCTTCTTTTGCTGAAATCAATTCACCAAAAAACAGCATCTCGAGTGATTTCTTTCTGCCCACTGAGTAGGCAAGGGGGATTACAGGACCGAGGCAGCTAAGTCCAACATTGATACCAGTTAAACCAAGACGAGAATTCTCAGAGGCAGTTGCAAGGTCTGCAGCTATTACCAAGCCTGCTCCATTGGCAGCAGCTACTCCATGCACCTGCGCAATAACAGGTTTACTTATACGACTAATGGTAATAAGAGGGTTGTGCATACACTCTATCCATTTTCGATACTCCATAGCTGTTTTATCATGGTAATAGGTAATATCAATGCCGGCAGAAAAAACTCTGCCAGCACCTTTGATTATAATCACACGCACCCTTCTATCAGAGTCGAGTTCATAAAATGCGTTTATGAGTTCGTTAGATAAAGAGACGGTGAAGGTATTAAGGTTTTTAGGGCGGTTAAGTGTAATTACGCCTATAAAATCATCTCCTACTTCAACGATAATGTTCTCATAATTCATTTTTTGCTCCTTTGTTAAGTAATTTGTTGATTAACTCCATATGCTTTATGAAAATTTAATTTGAATAGAGATGTCAAGGAATATTTTGTGCAAAAATTAGTTATAGAGGCGAACTCGCTGTAAAAGCAATAAGATAAATAGTAAAGGATAGTGAAGGATTTTTTATGCTACACCTTATGGAAAAATTGATAGAACTTTTGTAAGAGCCTCAAAGGACATAGAATTATTAATAATGGCAAATTCAAAAAATTCTTCGATGTAAAAATATTGACTTTTCATATTGAATGCATGTATATTCTTATTAAGAATGATTCCTAATAAGGATAACTGTTTATTATGCCTGACAACAAAGCGCTCATTGTTGAAAGACTCAGGGAGAGGGGATACAGGCTTACGCCCCAGAGGATTGAGATTATAAATATTATTTCCGGCGTTAGAACGCACCCAAGTGCAAGGGATTTGCTCCTTGAAGCGAGAAAAAGAATGCCAGATATAAGTTCTTCTACAGTTTATTACACTTTAAATTTATTGAAGCAAGAAGGATTGATAAAGGAAATCGAGTTTTACGATAAGGCAAACAGATATGACTCGGTTACGGCTCATCATATCAACCTCATCTGCCAAAAATGTGGACGTATAGAGGATTTTGGAGAGTCAATTCCGCTCTCTTTTAATGACATCTCAGAAAAAACAGGCTTCGAGCCTCACGATATTCGTTATGAATATTACGGCTATTGCAGGGAGTGCAGAATGAAAAAATGATTTTTTTTGCGCATTAATTAGGAATCATTCCAAACTAAACAAAAAAAGGAGGAACTCTATGAAAAAAACCATTGAGAATCTAACGAAGGCATTTATTGGTGAAAGTCAGGCAAGAAATCGTTACACTTTCTACTCAAAGATTGCGGAGAAGGAAGGATACGAGCAAATAGCCGAAATTTTTACTATTACCGCAGATAACGAAAGGGAACATGCCAAATGGCTTTTCAGGCTTATTAATGAAATTAAGCAAAAGGAAGGACTAACGACTGATGAGCTTATCGTAGAAGCCTCAGCGCCCTTAGTTCTCGGTGCTACCATTGAAAACATCAAGGCTGCAATAGCAGGGGAGCATTATGAATATTCCCATATGTATCCAGAGTTTGCAGAGACTGCTGAAAAAGAAGGCTATCCCGAGATTGCCAAGAGACTAAGGGCTATTGCCAAAGCAGAGTTGCACCATGAAGAAAGATACAAAAAACTCTTGAAGGAACTTACCACTGCAACAGTTTTTAAAAAAGATACAAAACAGGAGTGGGTCTGTAGAAAATGTGGATATGTTCACGAAGGCAATGAACCACCCGAAAAGTGTCCTTCCTGTGACCATGAGGCAAAACATTTTCAAATCAAGTGTGAAGAATATTAATCTTTAGATGACTTTTTAAAGTCAATATGCTCTGCATTGCAGAGATTTTAAATCATTGAGGCTGTTCAATAACTAAGGGGGTTTAGATGTCATTGCGAGGAGCGATAGCGACGAAGCAATCTTGCCTTTGTCAATGAGATTGCTTCGCTCCCTTTGGTCGCTCGCAATGACAGAAAAAAGTATGGTCGCTCGCAATGACAAAGAAAGTATAGGTCGCTCGCAATGACAGATGCTGTAAGTGAGAATTAAAGACGCTCATGAATCCTTGATTTTCAAGGCTTTACGAGTTGTTGAACAGGCTCTCATTAAAAAGGAGGAGTAATTGAAATGAGTGAAGAGGGTAAAAATGAAATTGGAAAAACCAATAAGCATGATTTTAAAAAGGGTAAATCAATTTTTGAGTGGTGGCCAAATCTTCTCAGACTAAATATCCTGCACCAACATTCAGCCAAATCAAATCCTATGGGAGAAGACTTTAACTACAAAGAAGAGTTCAAAAAACTCGATTATCAAGCTTTGAAGAAGGACCTTATGGAACTTATGACCAAATCTGAAGACTGGTGGCCTGCAGATTACGGTCATTACGGTGGGCTTTTTATTCGCATGGCATGGCACAGTGCAGGAAGTTATAGATCCTTAGATGGTCGTGGGGGAGCCAATACAGGCGCAATGCGCTTCCCTCCAAGAAGTAGCTGGCCAGATAATGTTAGTCTTGACAAAGCTCGCCGCTTGCTCTGGCCTATCAAGAAAAAATACGGCAAAAAAATCTCCTGGGCTGACCTGATGATCCTTGCTGGCAATGTAGCCTTAGAGTCTATGGGCTTTAAGACCTTTGGCTTTGGTGGTGGAAGGGAAGATATCTGGGAGCCTCCAGAGGATGTTTATTGGGGTCGTGAAGAAATCATGCTGGGGGGTGAAGAGAGATATTCAGGTGAACATGAGCTCGAACATCCTTTGGCGGCAGTTCAAATGGGTCTTATTTATGTGAATCCAGAAGGGCCAAAAGGTAACCCAGACCCAATAGCATCAGCTCGAGATATTCGAGAAATCTTCCGAAGGATGGGAATGAACGACTACGAGACAGTAGCATTAATTGCAGGGGGACACACCTTTGGCAAATGCCATGGTGCCTGCCCCGCATCTTATGTTGGACCAGAACCAGAAGCTGCTCCCATCGAAGATCAAGGTTTGGGTTGGCGGAATAAATTCGGAACTGGTAAAGGCTCTGACACCTACACCAGCGGCTTAGAAGGAGCATGGACGCCGACCCCAACCAAATGGGATATGACTTATCTACACACACTCTTTAATTATGAGTGGGAGTTGACCAAAAGCCCAGCAGGCGCTAAACAGTGGCAGCCGAAGGGAGGTGCCGGCGAAGGTTTAGTTCCCGATGCTCACGACCCGAAAAAGCGCCACGCGCCAATGATGCTTACGACAGATTTAGCTTTGCGCATGGATCCAATCTATGAAAAAATCTCTCGTCACTTTCTTGAGCATCCTGATGAGTTTGCAGATGCCTTTGCCAGGGCTTGGTTTAAATTGATTCATCGTGATATGGGCCCTAAAGTGCGATATCTCGGACCAGAGGTTCCTAAAGAAGACTTAATCTGGCAGGATCCGTTACCACCGCTTGATTATAAACTTATTGACGCGGATGACATAAAGGCACTTAAGGCTAAGATACTTGCCTCTGGATTAACTATATCAGAACTTGTTTATACCGCTTGGTCTTCGGCATCTACATTCCGAGGCTCAGACTATCGAGGAGGTGCAAATGGTGCCCGTATAAGGCTTGAGCCACAGAAAAACTGGGAAGTGAATATGCCGGAACAACTCTCAAAAGTTCTTGCAACACTCGAAAATATACAGAAGGAGTTTAATGCCAAAGCTACAAACGGCAAGAAAGTCTCTCTGGCTGATTTAATCGTTCTTGGAGGGTGTGCTGCTGTTGAGGAATCAGCAAAAATAGCTGGATTTAATATTGAGGTCCCCTTTACACCAGGTCGAGTAGATGCATCGCAGGAACAGACTGATGTTGAGTCCTTTGTTTGGCTTGAGCCATATGCCGATGGGTTTAGAAACTATTCAAAACCGGGCTTGCCATTCAGCCCAGAGGATCTGCTTGTAGATAAAGCACACTTGCTCACCCTTACAGCCCCTGAGATGACTGTCTTAGTTGGCGGTATGCGCGTATTAAATACAAATTTTGGCAAGACTCAGCACGGCGTTTTCACAAAACGGCCAGAGATATTAACAAATGACTTTTTCGTCAATCTCCTTGATATGGGTACAGAGTGGAAGGCAGTTTCAGATGATGCTCAGGTTTTTGAAGGTAGAGATAGGAAAACTGGAGTGCTGAGGTGGACAGCTACGCGAGTCGACCTTATATTCGGTGCAAATGCTCAACTTAGAGCCATAGCAGAAGTCTATGCCTCAGATGATGCACAAGAGAAGTTTATTCGTGATTTTGTGTCTGCATGGAATAAAGTGATGAATCTTGACCGATTCGAAATCGCCTGATTGTTGTATATGTATAAACATCTTCTAAGGCTTAACTAAAATGCTAAAACTGGTTCATTGGATGGCGTATAACCATCCGATGAACCAGTGTTTTATCTTCTAAAAAAGGCATTAAAAAGTTAGAGAAGAACGGCAAACCAAAGAAAGTCATTATCCACATTAAGGATTATCAAAAACTACTTTAGCTCCTTGAAGACAAGGAATATCTTGCCAACCTTGCTCGGTTGCATAAGGGTAGCTTGTGCATTTCAGAAAACTTTTTGGCAGAATACGATATTGCCTTATGAACTGCATATTTAATGTAATGCCGAAAAAGATTTAAACAAACTCAAAAAATCGTTATTCCTTCAGAAACCCTTCCGTGATAAAATTGCTGCGAATCCTACAGGTTCTCATAATGAACTAATTTATGTTTCTATCGCTAAATTTCGGATAATTGGAAATATTTTCGTTATGGGTTTATAATTTAATACTGCAAAGTTGTGCGTGCTAAATCTTAACGCCTCCAGTGCAACCGCAGAAATTCGGGTTTGATATAGCGGCTTTTTGATGACAATGATTGGAAATACGCTTTCAATACGTCCCACGCTAAGTTATATTTAAGGAGGTTTTATGCCCAAAAGGATGGATATAGAGAAGATTTTATTAATTGGCTCTGGTCCTATAATTATAGGTCAGGCATGTGAATTCGATTACTCTGGCACCCAGGCTTGCAAAGCTCTCAGGGAGGAGGGTTTTAAGATTGTCCTTGTTAATTCCAACCCTGCTACTATCATGACAGACCCCGAAATGGCAGATGCGACTTACATAGAACCACTCACAAAAGAGATTATAGAGTTAATAATCAAAAAAGAAAGACCCCAAGCTATCCTGCCTACGATGGGGGGGCAAACCGCCCTTAACCTTGCAGTTCAGCTATCTGAATCTGGAGTGCTCGACAGATACAAAGTAGAATTAATAGGCGCAAGGCTTACCGCCATAAAAAAGGCTGAAGATAGAGAGCTTTTCAAACAGGCGATGATAAATATAGGTCTTGAGGTGCCTCTCGGAAGGACTGTCACGACTTTGAAAGAGGGGCTTGATGTGATTGATGAGATAGGCTTTCCAGCAATTTTAAGACCAGCCTTTACATTGGGCGGCACTGGCGGCGGTATCTCATACAACATTGAAGAATACAAGGAAATGCTCGAGAAGGCATTGAAATTGAGCCCTGTTAGTCAAGTGCTGATTGAGCAATCAGTTCTTGGCTGGAAGGAATATGAACTGGAAGTAATGCGGGATATGATGGACAATGTCGTGATAATATGCTCCATCGAGAATTTCGACCCAATGGGCGTTCATACTGGAGATTCGATTACGGTAGCGCCTGCCCAAACCCTTACAGATAAGGAATATCAAAGGATGCGCGATGCTGCTATCGCAGTGATTAGAGAGATAGGCGTTGATACAGGGGGTTCTAATATTCAGTTTGCAGTAAATCCTAAAAACGGCAAGATGGTCGTGATAGAGATGAATCCAAGGGTTTCAAGGAGCTCTGCCCTTGCGAGCAAGGCTACCGGCTTCCCAATCGCTAAGATTGCTGCAAAGCTCGCAGTGGGTTATACTTTAGATGAAGTCAGGAATGACATAACAAGGGAAACACCAGCGTCATTTGAGCCCACTATTGATTATGTCGTAACAAAAATCCCTCGTTTTACCTTTGAAAAATTTCCCGATGCAGACAGCACTCTTACCACACAGATGAAATCCGTAGGCGAGGCGATGTCAATAGGCAGGACATTCAAGGAGTCGCTCCAGAAGGCGTTAAGGAGCCTCGAGATAGGCTCATCGGGCTTTGAGTTTTCTGATATGAGCATTGAAAAAGTCAAGGCAAAATTAACGATGCCAAATCCAGAAAGGATATGGTATGTGGCTCAGGCAATACGTCATGGTATAGGGATAGAAGAGATATATTCGCTGACATGGATTGATCCCTGGTTTTTACATAATATTAGGCAAATAATCGAATTTGAGCAGGAAATAAAAAAGACTGCCAGTTTTGGAGAGGGGTCTTTCGAGATATTAAAGAAGGCTAAGGAATACGGCTTTTCAGACAGGATGATTGCCAGCCTGACTGGAAGAACCGAAAAAGAGGTGAGAGATTTCAGAAAAAAGACAGGTTTGATGCCCGTTTATAAACTTGTGGATACATGCGCCGCCGAATTTGAGGCATATACGCCTTATTTTTACTCAACATATGAGACACCCTTTTACAGAATCGGGGATTCAAAAAATAATGACAAAAGTATCGAAAACGATGCAATCCCTACTAACCGCAAAAAGATTGTCATTTTAGGTTCAGGTCCTAACAGGATTGGGCAGGGGATAGAGTTTGATTACTGCTGTGTTCAGGCTGTTTTTGCGTTAAAGGAAAAGGGATATGAGACAATAATGATAAATTGCAACCCCGAGACCGTCAGCACCGATTATGACACATCCGACAGGCTTTATTTTGAGCCTCTGACGATTGAAGATGTAATGAATATTATCGAACTCGAGAAGCCTGAAGGTGTAATTGTTCAGTTTGGCGGTCAAACCCCATTAAAGCTGTCTGTTCCTCTGGAAAAAGAAGGTGTGAAAATACTCGGCACATCTCCTGATTCGATTGATAGGGCTGAAGATAGAAAAAGATTCAAAGAATTGCTTATAAAGCTCAATCTCAAACAGCCTGACAATGACACTGTTGTATCTATTGATGATGCCTTGAAAGCAGCAAACTCCATAGGATATCCAGTAGTTGTAAGACCTTCGTATGTTTTAGGCGGTAGGGCTATGGAGATAGTCCACGATGAAGCCTCACTAATAAGTTATATGAAAAAAGCGGTCTCTGCCTCACCTGACCATCCAGTGCTGTTAGATAAATATCTGTCGGACGCGATAGAGCTGGATGTGGATGCAATCTCTGACGGAATAGACGTTATCATAGGAGGCGTCATGGAGCATATTGAGGAAGCAGGTATACACTCTGGAGATTCCGCTTGTTCAATCCCTCCTTACAGCCTTCCTCGTTCAATAGTGGATGAAATTAAGAAGCAGACTAAATCACTTGCTAAAGAACTGAATGTAATTGGACTGATGAATGTGCAGTTTGCGGTGAAAGGCGAGGATATATATGTCCTTGAGGTAAATCCGAGGGCATCTAGAACCATTCCGTATGTCAGCAAGGCGATAGGGATACCTCTTATAAAACTTGCGGCAAAGATAATGACAGGTGATACGCTGAAGGGGCTCGGGATGACTGAAGAGGTGGGTATATCACATCTTGCTGTAAAGGAAGCTGTCTTTCCCTTCGATAAATTCCCCGGCGTTGATGTGATTTTAGGTCCTGAGATGAAATCAACAGGCGAGGTAATGGGTATCGATGAAGACTTTGGACTTGCCTATGCAAAGGCTCAGATGTCAAGCAATAACCGCATTCCCACGTCGGGAACGATTTTCATAAGCGTAAAGGATCAGGATAAATCTCAGGTTCTTTCGGTCGCAAAGAGATTGAAAGAGTTAAAGTTCAAACTTATCGCAACCAGAGGGACTGCTAAATATCTCCATGACAATGGAATTAGTGTTAAGATAATAAATAAGGTAGCTGAAGGCAGACCCCATATAGTTGACTTAATAAAGAATGGCAAGGTGGATTTTATCATAAATACTGTAAGCGGTTCGCAGGCTCAGAAAGACTCTCTCTCAATAAGAAGAAGCGCCCTTCAATACAGGGTTCCCTATACAACGACTATTTCGGGCGCAAAGGCAGTTATGCTCGCAATTGAGGTGCTCCTGAAAAAGGATTTAAGCATAAAATCGATACAAGAATATCACAAAAGGAGGGACATCCGTGGAAAAGAAGCTGACATTAGACATTCTCAGTGTCACTGAATCCGCCGCTATTGCAGCAGCGAGGCTTATGGGTAAGGGGGATAGAAAGGATGCGGACAGAGCAGCGGTTAACGCCATGAGAATCGCCCTGAATGACATCCCGATTCATGGTAGGGTTGTAATAGGAGAGGGCGAGAGGGACGAAGCTCCGATGCTCTATATTGGGGAGGAGGTTGGCTGCGGCGGCGATTTTGAGGTGGATATCGCTGTTGACCCCCTTGAGGGCACAAATCTATGCGCCACTGGCTCTCCGAATGCTCTCGCAGTGATGGCAGTGGCGGAAAAAGATGGACTTTTATACTGTCCTGATACATATATGGAGAAGCTTGTTGTCAGGCCTGCCGCAAAAGGAGTGGTTGATATCCGGGCATCGGTACACGAAAACCTCGAGAATATAGCGAAGGCATTAGGCAGGGATGTAGACGATCTTGTCGTTGTCATATTAGACAGGCCAAGGCATGATAAGCTTATAAAGGATGTAAGGGCGGCGGGCGCAAGGATTAAGCTAATCAGTGACGGAGATATAACGCCTGCAATCGCTGCTATTGTTGAAGGAACAGGTATTCACGCCCTTATGGGGATTGGAGGCGCTCCTGAGGGAGTTTTATCCGCTGCAGCTGTTAAATGTCTCGGAGGAGAGATGCAGGCAAGGATGAGATGGCGTAATGATGACGAGAGAAAAAGGGCAAAAGAGATGGGAATGGATTTAAGTGAAGACAAAGTTTATACTACCGATGATCTTGCCCCTGGTGATAATATAATCTTCGTTGCAACTGGTGTTACTAAAGGAGATATTTTAAACGGCGTCAGTTTCTTCGGCGGCGGTGCAAGAACCCATTCTCTGATTTTATCCTCAAAAACAAAGCAGATAAGGTTTGTTGATACGGTCCATGTGCTGGATAGAATCGCAAAAATCACCTTAAGATAAAAGTAATTAGTAGTTAGTGGATAGTGAATGTTAAATAGTTTGGAGTTTCATATGTTTTTATGAATAAACCATCCTACAATGTCACTGTCATGCTCGTAAAACTTGTTCCTGTATGTTGTAAGCTGGGACAAGTTTAAGGGGAATGCTTTGGAAATTTATGGTTCGACAAGCTCACAATGAAAGGTGTTCGATTCAATTCACACCAAAAGTTCATCATGACAGATTTTGAAGTGGTTATGTCAAGGTAAGCCCTTCTGCTTGTAATGTCATGTTGAGCCAGTCGAAGGATGAGCTTTATTACTTGATACAAGCATATAGTATAGATACCTGTTTTACCTGCTTAGCTTCATCCCTATTTCAGCAAGTCTTTTGCCAAAAATGCGGCAGATATTCGCCTCATTTTCATCTATTTCCCTAAGATTGTCAGCCCCTGCCACATGCCCGGGTCCGTATGGCGCACCACCTCCCCGAGTAAGATAAAGGTCTGGCACTGAATAGGGAACCCCGACTATTATTAGCCCAAGATGAATCAAGACGGTCATCAGGGTAAGTATGGTTGACTCCTGCCCTCCGTGCAATGTGCCTGTTGAGACGAATATTCCAGCAGGCTTCCCTTCAAACGCCTTTTGCATCCATAAAGGACCAAGCTGGTCAATCTGGTATTTCAACTGTGATGATACATTCCCAAATCTTGTAGGAGTTCCAAAGGCATAGGCACCTGCTTCTTTAAAGTCGTCCATTGTAACCACGGGAACATCCTTTTGGATTTCTGCGCCTGCCTTCATGTCGGTTCTTGACTGGATAACTGTTTCAGGCATAAGTTCTGGCACCCTTCTGATAACAGCCTCGGCGCCTTCCACCTGATTTACTCCTTCAGCTATATATTGAGCCATCTTGAAAACATTCCCAAAGGTGCTGTAGTAAACAATCAGTACCTTCATCTCATTCTCCTTTCTGTTAAAACAGTTTTTTACTCTTCTTCCTTCTTTTTCTGCCTCTCCGCTATTATTTTCTGAGAGATATGGGCAGGGACTTCTTCATAGTGGGAAAATTCCATCGAATAAAGACCCCTACCTGAAGTGATGCTGTGGAGTTGATTAGCGTATGTGAGCATTTCAGCCATAGGCACTGAAGCAGTTATTTTTTGATTGCCCCCAGGCTGGGGTTCAACCCCCTGAACCTTGCCTCTTTTTGAATTCAAATCACCGATCACTGAACCAACGGTATCATCAGGAGCTATTATCTCAGCCTTCATTATAGGCTCCAATAATACAGGCTTGGCATCCATAAATGCTTTTTTGAGAGCCATAGAGCCAGCTATTTTGAAAGCCATTTCTGAAGAATCAACTGTATGGTAAGAGCCATCAAACAAAGTCACTCGAAGATCAACGATAGGATATCCTGCGAGTATTCCCTCCTTCATAGTCTCTATTATTCCTTTTTCTACAGCAGGTCTGTATTGCTGAGGTATTGCACCGCCGACAATTTTGTCTATGAATTCATATCCTTCACCCCTTTGCAAAGGTTCTATCTCGATCCAGCAGTCACCGTACTGACCCCTTCCCCCTGATTGTTTTTTGTATTTACCCTGTGTTTGAGCAGAAGCCCTGATAGTTTCTCTATAAGGAATTTTAGGAGCGCTCATCATTACTTCGACCCCAAATTTTCTCTTAAGCTTTTCCAATGCAACCTCAAGGTGAACCTGACCCATTCCAGACAAAATCATTTCCTTGGATTCTTCATCTCTGACAAATTTGAGGGTTGGGTCTTCCTCCAGTATCCTTTGCAGTCCGACGCTCACTTTTTCTTCATCGCCTTTTGTCTTTGGAGCTATTGCATATGAGATAATCGGCTCAGCAAACTTGACCTTCTCAAACAGCAAAGGGGTTTGTTCGTCGCACAAGGTATCGCCGACATTTGTGTCTTTGAGCTTAACGACAGCAGCAAGTTCACCCGGGCCTACAGACTGCGCTGCAACATGCTTTTTACCAAGGAGATAAAAGATTTGACCGATTCTTTCCTTTGTCTCAGAGGCGGTATTGAGAACGGTCGAATCAGCCTTCAAAACACCTGAGAAAACCCTGAAAAGGGAAAACTTTCCCGCGTAAGGGTCAGCAATGGATTTAAAAACATACGCAGCAAAAGGCTCTGTCGGAATGGGTTTAACATCAACTTCCGTTCCACTTTTTATATTTCTAGCTTTGATGGGAAGCACAGTGCTTCTCTCAACAGGGGACGGTAGGCAGAGCAGAATTATATCCAAAAGCTGGGGTATAGCTATATTGCCTACTGCTGAACCGCATACTATAGGCAGGAATTTTCTTGAGAGCGAGCCTTCCTTTATTCCCTTCAGGAGTTCATCCATTGTGAGTTCTTCACCCTCAAGATATTTTTCTAATAAAGCGTCGTCTGCTTCAGCAATTCTTTCGACTAATTTTTTCCTGTATTCTTCAGCCGAACTGCTTAATTCAGAAGGAATGTCTATCTCTGACGCCTTGCCATCTTTAAAGACATACCCCTTCATCGTAAGCAGATCAACTACGCCTCTAAATTGCTCGCCTTCTCCGATAGGTATTTGAAGGGGAACCGGTTCCAATCCGAAGGACGCCTTTACCTCTTCAACTGTTGAATAGAAGTTTGCCGACTCCTTATTCAACTTATTGATAAAAATAACTGAAGGGATTTGATATTCTGTGACATATCCCCATATCTTTTTGGTTTCGGCTTTAACGCCTGATACAGCACACACTACAGCTATTACGCCGTCAGCTACCCTCAGGCATCCCCTTGTGTCCTCGATAAAATTAATGAACCCCGGCGTGTCGATCAAATTAATTCTCGTGCCTTTCCAGTCGCAATAAGATAGAGACGATGATACGCTGATTTTTCGAGCTATCTCTTCAGGCTCGAAGTCTGAAGTTGTGTTTCCAGCCTCTACGGTGCCGATCCTATCAATGGCTCCGGCATTAAAAAGCATTGCCTCTACAAGAGAGGTTTTGCCTGCACCGCTGTGGGCAATCAAAGCTACATTCCTGATGTTTTCAACTTTAGCAACTGCCATTGTTAATATCCCCCTTTAATTTGAAAATTTTAAATTGCAAAATTACTGAATTGAAGATGTTTTTTTACGATTAAAAATTCAAAAGCTTTCTATTATAACATTAAAACTGCTTATCTACGATATACTTATACCTCATCCCGAAAAATAGATGGGAAGGGCTGTTTCAAAAAAGTTTTATTTAAATTTTGCTTTATCCCTTCAATGCAATGTCTTTTGCCAAAATTCCGTGAGGTTCTTTCATAAGGTGTTGTATAAAAATCCTACACCAGCTCCTCTTCTCTAAATTGTTGATTTTATAAAGCTTTTTAGTGCTACGCCGAATTTGTGATTTGTATATTTTCTTGGTTTGCTGTGGGAGAAAACATCTTCACCTATGACTTGCCAGGAATTATTTTAAGAGTTCTTGAAATTTCTCTAATGTTAAATCAGCATCTCCGAGATAATTGATAAAGTTTTGGGATGCAGAATTTTTCCTGAGTGATAAGGGATGGTTGTTCTGTTGCCAGCTTTATTTTTGTAGATTTTGTGACTGCTACTTTGACGTGATAATTAAAAACCTGCTTTCACTAAAATCTTGATTATATCTGCAGCAGTTACTCTTGGCAGCTTTTCGCTCATACTGTTATTTCCATCATGGTGAGACTTATAGATTCTGTCTGTGGGATTTCTTCGCCGTTTTCAATGTCTTCTATATGAAGGCGAATAGCATCTTGGATATTCTCTTTATAAGTATTGCCCTTCTTGATAATAATTTGCCCGAAAACCCAGCGAGATCCTTTTGTGCCTGCGGCATTAACTTGACAGAGTATGAACTCAAGCGGTTTTTCCAGTCCCGTGGCGTAAAATATTCTCTGGTAGAGATTGCTTTACCTTATTTTGATCTTACCTTAATCCCTAATTACAAAATCATTTTCCAAGTATATTGTTAATAAAAATACGGGAAGTGTTCCTATATTATCCCTATTGCTATTTTTGGGGAAAAAATATTCTTGACACTTTGATCCATAAATGGTATACTTTTATTAAAGAAGTTATTAAATCCTCTTTTGAATATCTCCGCAGCGCTTATTAGGTTACATGCCTAAAAAAGCCAAAAAAATAGTGGAGCCTCGTGATAACTCTAACGATTTCATTTGAGGCTATATTATGAGAGGCTTATTGATTGGCGGTAACTTGATAAGAAGGGGATGTTTGTTCTTTGAAAACTAAAGGCAGGTTCTTGTCAATTAGCTAGAGTTTTGAAAAGCCATGAGAGTTTGATCCTGGCTCAGAACGAACGCTGGCGGCGTGCCTAACACATGCAAGTCGAACGGGGTGTATTGTGTAGCAATATATGATGCACTTAGTGGCGCACGGGTGAGTAACA
>Ga0209721_1001371_pt1 | contig 18183 bp, 17 predicted proteins | sample TshhotsprinmetaG_FD_184139 | JGI IMG/M metagenome (GOLD analysis project Ga0209721, IMG submission 184139) | Hot spring microbial communities from South Africa to study Microbial Dark Matter (Phase II) - Tshipise hot spring metaG (SPAdes)... | ecosystem: Environmental > Aquatic > Thermal springs... | reverse complement strand
GTGCTGACCGACTGGCTGCAGCCGCTACAAAAACCGCTGGCGGTGGGCGCGCAAACCGATGGCCCCACGGTCTGGATGGTTGCTGGGGTCAACGGTGCCGGCAAGACAACGACTATCGGTAAGCTCAGCTGGCATTTGGCGCAGCATGGCGCCACGGTGCTGCTGGCCGCGGCCGACACCTTCCGCGCCGCGGCGCGCGAGCAACTGGGGGTGTGGGCGCAGCGCAATGGGGTGGACATCGTCAGCCAGGACAGGGGCGACCCGGCGGCAGTGGCGTTCGATGCCGTCAGTGCGGGCCGCGCGCGCGGCAAAGACGTGGTGATCGTCGACACCGCCGGACGGCTGCCGACCCAGCTGCACCTGATGGAGGAGCTGCGCAAGGTCAAGCGTGTGCTGCAGAAGGCCGAAGCCAGCGCCCCGCACGAGGTGCTGCTGGTCATCGACGGCAACACCGGCCAAAATGCGCTCGCCCAGGTCAAAGCATTCGATGCCGCCCTGCAGCTCACCGGGCTCATCGTCACCAAACTCGACGGGACCGCCAAGGGTGGCGTGCTGGCCGCCATCGCCATGTGGGCGCGCGAGTGTCGGCGCAACGTCCCCGTCTATTTCATCGGCGTCGGTGAAAAGCTCGAAGACCTGCAGCCCTTCGACGCGCGCGAGTTCGCCACGGCGCTGCTGAGCTGACAACGCCCATGCGTGACATGCGGGTTGACCCGATGGTGCCGACGGATTGGTCGCTGTACCCTCGGTATCTAGGCGGAGCGCTCCGACGGAGCAAACACCCCGCAACCCGCCGTCAGTTCACTGTCGGTTTGAGCCCTTAGGATTGTCACCCATTGCTTATATCAGCACAACGTGATACACATCGTTTCCGTTGCGGCGCTGTTGCCGCATCACCCCAGAGGAGATCGCCAACGATGAAAAGTAAAACCGGAGTCGTCGCTGCCGCCCTGCTCAGCATCGCGGGCCTGGCGCATGCCCAGGTGGACCAGGTCAAGGTGTGGGCAGCAGCTTGCGCCAACTGCCACGGCACCAATGGGCATGCCCAGCCCGGCATGGAGGCCCTGGCCGGCAAGGACAGGGACGACATGGTGCAAAAGCTGCTCGATTTTAAGAACGGGCGCAAGCCAGCCACCATCATGCACCAGCTCGCCAAAGGCTACACCGATGACGAGCTCAAGGCCATCGCAGCCTACTTTGCGGCGCAAAAGAAGTAAGGCACCGACCCGACAGGAGACCCCCACCATGATGCAACGTCGTCACTTCGTTCACTCCGTCGCGGTCGGCTCCGCGCTCGGCTCCTTGGGCCTGCTCGGCGGCTGCGCCTCGGTGGCCAGCGGCAGCGGCCCGCACGTCGTCGTCATCGGCGGCGGCTACGGCGGCGCCACCGCCGCCAAGTACACGCGCCTGTTCTCCGAGGGCAAGGTGCGCGTCACGCTCATCGAGCCCAACCCGGCCTTCGTCTCGTGTCCGATCTCCAACCTCGTCATCGGCGGCCTCAAAAAAATCGAGGACGTCACCATCCCATACGAGAATCTGGAGAAGCGCCACGGTGTCAAGATCGTGCGCGACCGCGCCACGGCCATCGACCCGGACAAGCGTATCGTCAAGCTTGCCGGTGGTGGTGAAATCGGCTATGACCGCCTGATCGTGTCGCCTGGCATCGACTTCATGTGGGAAACGCTGCCCGGCATGACCAAGCCCGGCGCGCAAGACAAGGTGCTGCACGCCTGGAAGGCAGGCCCGCAGACGGTGGCGCTGCGCCGCCAGCTCGAGGCGATGCCGGACGGCGGCGTGTACGCGCTGTCTATCCCGCTGGCCCCCTACCGCTGCCCGCCCGGGCCATACGAACGCGCCTGTATGGTCGCGCACTACTTCAAGAAAGCCAAGCCCAAGAGCAAGGTCATCGTCTTCGACGCCAACGACGACGTTACCTCCAAGCCGGCGCTGTTCAAAAAGGCCTGGAACGAACATTACCAGGGCATTCTCGAGTACCGGCCCAAGCAGCGCGTGGTGGATGTGGATGCCGCGACCAACACCCTGAAATTCGAGTTTGGCGACGATGTGCGTGCCGATGTGCTCAACGTCGTGCCCGAGATGCGCGCCGGCGACATCGCTGTGCAGGCAGGGTTGGCCACAGCCAACAAACGCTGGTGCGAGGTGGACTTCCTCACCTTCGAGTCTAAGGCGGCGAAGAATGTGCATGTGCTGGGCGACGCGATCCAGATCGCACCGGCGATGCCCAAGTCGGGCCACATGGCCAACCAACACGGCAAGACCTGTGCGGCGGCCGTCGTCAGCCTGCTCATGGGCAAAGAGCCACCCAAGATGCCACTGTACGCCAACACCTGCTACAGCTTCGTCACCGACGAGGACGTGGTGCACGTGGCCAGCGTGCACCGCTACGACGCTGAGAAGAAGACGATGCTGACCGTGCCCGGATCTGGCGGCGTGTCGGCCCGCGCCAGCGAGCTGGAGGGCCGCTACGCGCTGGCCTGGGCCCGCAACATCTGGGCAGATACCCTCGCGTAAGACGCCGTGCTGTTGGTGCCCATGGCGGGAAAGTCGGTCGAGATGAGCATGGGGTCAGTTCTCCTTGACGGGAAACACCCCGGGCTGTGATCGCAACGTGCTTTCTTCGCCATGGGAGCTGCCCACGTCGGCTTTTGACCCCACCGCTGCGACGGTGGGGTTTTTCGACGACAAATATCATCGTATTCGAAACCGATCATCGTTGATGAGGCCATGAACCCTCGAGCCCGCTTCCTGACCACCATCGGTGCCGCTGCGTTGGGTGTGGCGGCGCTGGTGCCACCCGCGCACGCCCAAGCCGACGAAGCTCGGGCGCGCAAAATCGCCAACGGCGTCTGCGCCATGTGCCACGGCGACAACGGTGAATCGACCAGTGAGGTCTTTCCGCGTCTGGCTGGGCAAAACGCCGAGTACATCAGCAAGCAGCTCAAAGCCTTCAAGAGTGGCGCGCGCAAGAGCACCGCGATGGCTGAAATGGTCGCCAAACTGACCGAAGATGAGATGCTCGCGCTGGGCCGTTATTACGAAAAGATGGCTCCCACCCGCGAGAATGTGAAAGACACCGGTTTGGCGGCGATCGGCGCATACCTGTACCAAAACGGCAACCGGTTCAGCGGGGTGCCGGCCTGCGCCTCTTGCCACGGCCCTGACGGGCATGGGGCCGCTAACTTGCCGCGACTGGAGGGACAGTTCTCCGGTTACCTGTTCACGCAGCTCAAACAGTTCAGCAAGCGCGAGCGCACCAATGACAACGTGGTGATGCACACGGTCGCCGAAAAAATGACCGAGCTGGAAATGGCGGCGGTGGCCGAATATCTGAGCACCAAGTAAGTTCGTGCGCGGCGGACCGCGCTGGCGCCAACCCAGCCGGCAAGCGGTGATCTCGCGCTCTGCCGCACGAGCATTGCGGGTATCCGGCCCGGCTGGAGCCACGCGTTGCGGTAACGCGGCCCGTCACCTGCCAGCCGACGGCTGCGACGACGGGCAGGAGCGCGGTGTGATCAGGCTGCGCAATCCCCTTTGTCTGTGCTGCACAACCGTCCGCAGCCGGATCGGATGCGGCCGCCAAACCCCTCCCGTGCCGCCCGAGCGCCCCGGCGGAGTCAGCGCGGGGACACTTATGTCTGCCCCTCGTGCAGCCGGGCGTGGATGCGGCGTGTCAGCCGCCACACTCCCCACAGCACCAACGGCATCAGGGCGCCTGCCGTGAGTTCTGGATGCAGCGGCACCCCAGCGGACTTCAGCGCCTTGGCCCCGTACAGCACCAGGCTGATGACGTAGTACGAGATGGCGGCGATCGACAGGCCCTCGACCGTGCTTTGCAGGCGCAGCTGCAGCGCCTGCCCGCGCGTGAGCTTTTCCAGCAGCTGGCGGTTTTGTTCCTCGCGCGCGATGTCCACCTGGGTGCGCAGCAGGGCGCCGGTGCGTGCAATGCGCTTGGACAACGCCTCCAGCCGCTGCTCGGTCGCGGCCACCGTCGCCATCGCCGGCGACAGGCGCCGCTGCATAAACTCACTAATCGTTTGCGTGCCGGCGATGGCCTGCTCGCGCAGTTCGGCGATGCGCTGCTGCACGATCCGGTCGTAGGCCCGGGAGGCTGAGAAGCGGTAACCGTGCTCGGCCACCGCGCGCTCAATGCGCGCCGCCAATGCCACCAGATCATCCAACAGCAATTGGTCAGAGGTGGTCTTGGCTTCCATCTGCGCCGTCAGCTCCGCCAGCCGGGCTTCGGCGGCCGCGATGGGGCCGGAGAGCGCTTTGGCCACCGGCAAACCCAACAAAGCCATCATGCGGTAGGTCTCCAGCTCCAGCAGCCGCGCCGATACCCGACCGGCGCGCGTCTCACTGGTGTGGGGCGCGGCCACGAACAGCATGCGCTCGAAGCCGTTGTCGCGCAGCGCAAAATCCGTGACCACCAATCCGTAGGCCTCCCGCCCCACCAACGACGCGACCACCGGCCGCTGGCCAAACCACGGGCGCGCCTGCGCCAGAACGGCCGCCGGATCGGACAGATCGCCGCCGACCAGCGCCAGCTGAATGGCGCAGATGGTGCGCCCCGGGATGCCGGCCCACCAGTCCGGCGGCAGGCGCAGATCGGCCAGCAGGTCGGGCTCCTGGGTACCCAGACCGGCCTCCCCGGACAGCGGTTGCACCAGCGAATAGCGCGAAAACTCGGTGTGCCGCTCCCACTTCAGGGTGTAGCCCGGCGCACAGCGCAGCCGCAAAAAATTCCCTTGCAGATCGGCCAGCGTCAGCCCGCCCTGCCCAGGCAGGCGTTGCAGATGCGCCAGCTCCTGCTCGCGCGTCACCCCGTCGTTGAGCACCGCCACGTACACCACCAGCGCCGGCAGCCGGATGCGCGCCGGCGGCCGGGCATGTACCTCCTGGTGCAGCGGGAAGCGGCGTGGGTCATCGGGGGGTAGCACGGCCGCCGCAGCGTGCTCAGCGTGGTTGGTGACACCGTCCATGGTGCGGCAACCTTAGCACACCTCTGAACTCATCCCCCACGCCATGTGACATTTTGGGCACGTCCCTGTCGCGCTGGCCTTTTTCATACCGCCCCTGGGCGCTATCATGGCAGCCCGATTCGCCCGCTTCATCATGCCTTCCGCCCACGACACCGCGCCTGCGTCCCGGTTTCGGCCGGCAGGGGCTCATCGCCCAGCGATTGGGCAGTGGCGGCTGGCAAGCCCGACCTCGCCGGGGGCTGTGGCGCGGGGTCGATATCCGACGATGTTGAGGTGGTGCCTGCGATGGCTGCTGGGGTGGCTGGGTGGGGTCGCGCTGGGGTGGTCGGCAGCCGCCGCGCCAGCGGTCGCCAACACACCCGTGCTGCCCGCGCCGCTGCAGCAGCATGCCCTGCCCATGTGGCTCATCGATCCCGACTCGGGCCTCATCATCAGCGCCAATGCGGCGGCGCAGCGCTTCTACGGCTACCCGGAGCTGGCCCAGGGCACGCTCAACATCCAGCGCATCAATCAACTCAACGCTGACGAAATTCGCGCCGAAATGGCGCGGGCGCGGGAACAGGGACGGCAGTTTTTCGTCTTTCCGCACCGCCTGGCCTCGGGCGATGTGGTGACGGTGGAGGTGCACAGCTCGCCGGTGGAAATCGACGGGCGCCGACTGCTGCTGTCGGTGTTGCTGCCCGAGAGCCGCTCGGCCTCGCTACAGGCCGAATTGCAGCGCTACCAGAACCGGCTCGAGTCGCTGGTGGCGCAGCGCACCGCAGCGGCGGTGCATGCCGAACGCGCCCGCACCACCATAGCGATGGGAGCCGGTGCAGCGCTTGCGCTGGCCACGGTCGTGCTGGGCATCATCAGCTTGCAGCTGCGCCGCCTGGCGCGCCAGCGGCAGCAGCTGGCCACCGAACTGGAAGACACCCTGCGTGGCGCCCGGCTGGCGCGCATCCGCTGGGACGTCAGCGCCGGCACCGTGACGCTGTGTGCCCGTGCTTTGGCCTGGTTGGGGCACTCCCAGCACGCTGGCCAGCCGATACCGCTGTCCGTCTGGACGGACTGGCTGCACCCAGATGACCGCGAGCGACTGCAGCAGCTGCTGCGTGAGTACCTGCGCCGCCAGCTGCCCGACGCCGATGTGCGCCTGCGGCTGCGGCACGCCGATGGCTCCTGGAAATGGGTCGAGATTTGGGCCCGGGTGACCGCGCGCGATCCCGTCAGCGGACGGGCGCTGACGGTGTCGGGCCTGGCCCGCGACGTCACCGAAGCGGTGGCGCTGGAGGAGGCGCGCACCATCGCCGCCAGCGTGTTCGAGGACGCTGGTGAGGCGATCGTCGTCCTCGACGAGCGGGGCGTGGTGCAGCAGGTCAACGCGGCCATGGAGCGCCTGAGCGGTTACGACCGCCAGGCCCTCATCGGCGCCGCCAACCTGCCGTGGCGTGTCGATGCGGGCAGTGGCGTGCGCGGTTGGCGCCGCCTGCTGCAGCAGTTGCGGCGCGAGGGGCGCTGGCACGGGGAATCGACATGGCGCCGTGCCGACGGCAGCGAGCTGCCGGTAATCGAGACGATTACGGTCGTGCGCGATGCCAACAACCGCATCCTGCGTTACCTCATCATCGCCCAAGACATCAGCGAACTGAAGGCACAGCAGCAGGCGCTGCTGCACCAGGCGCATTACGACCTGTTGACCGGGCTGCCCAACCGCAACCTGCTGGCCGACCGTCTGGAGCTGGCGCTGGCCATGGCGCGCCGGCACCACCGGCAGGTGGTGGTGGCATACCTGGACTTGGACGACTTCAAGTCGATCAACGAACGCTGGGGACACGAACACGCCGACCGACTGTTGCGCCAGCTGGCCGAGGCGCTGCGCGCCAGCTTGCGCGAAGGCGATACCCTGGCGCGGCTTGGGGGCGACGAGTTCGTCGCCGTGCTGGTCGATCTGGACGCCAGCGACGACTGGACGTCCATCGTCAACCGGCTGTTGCAGACCTGCGTCGACGCCGGCCAGCGCTTGGGGCTTACGTTGGGTGCCAGTGCGGGCGTGACCGTTTTTCCACACGACGACGCCGACGCCGAAGTGCTGCTGCGCCACGCCGATCAGGCGCTGTATCGCGCCAAACGGGACGGACGCGGACGTTGGGTGGCCTACGATCCGCGCGAAGACCAGGCCGCCGCAGCCCACGCGGAGCTGGTGGCTGAGGTACGGCGCGCACTCGCGCAGCAGGAGTTCACGCTGTTTCTGCAACCACGGGTGCGGTTGACCGACGGCAAAGTCGAGGGGGCGGAAGCGCTGCTGCGCTGGCAGCATCCCAGCCGCGGCCTGCTGGCGCCCGGGGCGTTCCTGCCCATGATCGAAGACGACGCCGTCATGGTCGACGTCGGTCAGTGGGTGCTCGAGCGCGCCCTCGATATCCTCGAGCAATGGCGCGATGGCCCGTGCAGCGGTGCGCTGCTGTCGATCAACGTGGCCGCGCGCCAACTGCGCGATCCGGCATTCACCGAGCGGCTGGAGCGGACCTTGGCCAACCACCCGCGGGTCGATCCGCGCTGTCTGGAGCTCGAAATCACCGAAAGCGGCGCCCTCGACGGCATCGACCAGCTGGAGCGCATCTTGCAGCGTTGCGACCAGTTGGGTGTGCGCATCGCCATCGACGATTTCGGCACCGGCTACTCGTCACTGTCGTATCTGAAGCGGCTGCCGGCCCACGTCGTCAAAATCGACCAAAGCTTCGTGCGCGACGTCTTCGAGGATCCGGACGACCTGCGCATCATCGACGGCATCATCGCACTGGGACGGGCGTTTGGGCTGCACATCGTGGCCGAAGGGGTCGAGACGCTGGAGCAGGCAACGCTGCTGCTGCGGCTGGGTGCGGCCACCGCGCAGGGCTACGGTATCGCCCGCCCCATGCCCGTATCGGAGTGGCCAGAATGGGTGCGGCGCTGGGCTGCCCCGGCCCAGTGGCACACTTGGGCGCGATTGCTCGGCTCGCCTTGGATCAACCTGATGGCGCGGATAGAGGTGGAACACCGCGCCGCGTTTTTGCACCTGCAGGCCCGAACCGCCCCGCTGCCGCCCGCACACGACTGCGCAGTACAGCGGATGCTGCTCGAGGCGCTGCCGGCCAGCGCCCAGGACTGGCCTGAATACGCGGCCTTCGTCGCTGCCCATCAACGCCTGCACGATGCGGCCGAGCGCTGGTGGCAGTCCAGCGACCCAGCGGACGCCGACAGCGATGCGCAGCTGCAGGCGGCGCAGCATCAGCTGATCGAGGCGTTGCAGCAACTGGCGCTGCGTCTGGCGGGTGCAAATGGACACGAGCCAGCGCCGCCATCGGTCAGCGCCGTCGAGGCGGTGCATTGAGTGGAGGCGCGCCCTCCGTCCACCCTTCGGCACCCGCACCAGCACGGGAAGCGGACGCCTGCGCGTCCAGCTTCTCTGGGCAAACGCGGTACCGCAGGCTGCCGTGCGCCCTTCGGTCACCACTGGGCGGCTCCGTGCCACTTTCAGACGCTCACCCGCGGCCCGAATGGTCTATTGGTGCTGCCGAGCACGGTTTGCGTCCAGGATTGGGTAACAGCCGGGCGCTGGACAAGCCCAGTTTTTGACAAAAGCTGGGCGCTTAAGCACCCAACTTTTCTTTGATGCGGGCGGACTTGCCGGAGCGGCCGCGCAGGTAGTACAGCTTGGCGCGGCGCACGTCGCCGCGGCGCTTGACCTGGATGCTGGCAATCAGCGGGCTGTACAGCGGAAACGTGCGCTCGACGCCTTCGCCGTTGGAGATCTTGCGCACGATGAAGCTGGAGTTCAGGCCCCGGTTGCGCTTGGCGATCACCACGCCTTCGTAGGCCTGCACGCGCTTTTTGTTGCCTTCGATGACGTTGACGTTGACGACCACCGTGTCGCCGGGGCCAAACTCGGGGATTTCTTTGTTGAGACGAGCGATTTCTTCCTGCTCGAGAATCTGGATCAGGTTCATGATGACACCGTGATCATGACCGCGCTGCACTGTTGCACGAAACCGCGCCCTTGCGCGGCTCCGCCCGGAGCTGCCAGCCTCCGAAGCCGGACAGAGGATCAAAGCCTTTAATTATAACCCAAGGGTCTGGGCCAACCAACGTTCGTCGGTCTCGCTCAGCCGCCCCGCCTGGCGGGCCTGCGCCAGCAGGTCAGGGCGCGCACGTGCCGTCGCCAGCAGGCGCTGCTGTCGGCGCCAAGCCTCGATGTGGGCGTGGTGTCCTGACAACAGCACCGACGGTACCGCCATCGGCCCGGCAGGCCCCGGCCAGACTTCTGGCCGCGTGTAGTGCGGGCAGTCCAGAAGCCCGTCCAAAGCCGGATGGAAACTGTCCTGCGAGGCGCTGTCGGCGTCCCCCAGCACGCCGGGCTGCAAGCGCGCAACCGCATCCAGCAGGGCCACCGCCGCGATCTCTCCGCCGGAGAGCACGAAATCCCCAAGGCTGATGAGCTCGTCCACGCAAGCGTCAACGAAGCGCTGGTCCACCCCCTCGTAGCGCCCACACACCAAAATGGCGCCGGGCTGCGACGGTCGCGCCCAGCGCGCCACCGTGGCGTGCGACAGCACCGCGCCCGCCGGGGCGAACAGTACGGTGGGCACATCCACCGCCGCCCCCGGCGCGCGCCGCGGCGGCAGCCCACGGTCGGCCCGCACCGCCTGCCAGCAGCGGTACAACGGCTCGGGCAGCATCACCATGCCCGGGCCGCCACCAAACGGGCGGTCATCGACACGCCGGTAGTTGCCGTCGGCGTATGCACGCAACGGCCACAACCGCACCTGCACCGCGCCACTGTCGAACGCGCGGCGGGTCACGCCGGTGCGCAGGAACGGCTCGATGAGTTCCGGAAACAGCGTGATGACGTCAAAGCGCATGCTCGGTTCGCGGCCCCGCCGCCGTGCGCGAACGGACTCAGTAATCGGGCTGCCAATCGACGGCGATGCGGCGCGCCGCCAGATCGACCGCATCGACGTAGGCGCGCACAAACGGAATCAGGCGCTGCACCGCGTCGCCACCTTGCCCGTGGCGCACACACAGCACCGCATGTGGGCCGGTGGACAGCAGGTCGTCCACGACGCCCAGGACCACCCCTTCGCGGTTGACCACGGACAGGCCGATTAAGTCGACCCAGTAAAACTCGTCGGGATCGTGCGTGGGCGGAAAATCGGCCCGCGCGATGTGGATGCGGGCGCCCCGCAGGCGCTCGGCCTGGGTTCGCTCTCCCACCCCTTCGAGCCGGGCCACCAAACCATCCCCGTGCCAGCGCACCTGCGCCACCGTGACTTCAACAGCGCCATCGAAGGCATCGAAGGCGCGGGCCCGCGGCGTTGCCGCATCGGGCGGGGTGAGAAACCAGCGCCGCGCATGGCGCAGCGCATCGGCACTGGCGCTGAGACTGTGCACGCGCACCCAGCCGTGCACGCCCCAGGCGTCCTGCACATGACCGACCGCCACCGCATCGGCCGGCAGCACCACAGCTTGCCAAGGCTGTGCGTCGGTCATCGCGCCGCTGTCGTCAGGCTGCGGCCGCCTCGGCGGCAACCGGCTTGGGCGCCTGCTTGATGAGGCGCTGCACCGTCTCGGACGGCTGCGCCCCCACGCCCAGCCAGTAGGCCAGACGGTCCTGCGCGATGTTCAGCGGCACGTCGTTGCCACGGGCAATGGGGTTGTAAAAGCCAATGCGCTCGATGAAGCGGCCGTCGCGACGGCAGCGTTTGTCGGCAACGACGATATGGTAGAACGGGCGGGCCTTGGAGCCGCCACGGGCGAGTCGGATCACGACCATAGGTTATCCTTGCGAACTGTTCGACGAGACGGAAAGGCAACGCCTAAGACACGGCAACTGGCCACCCGGCCAGAGAAACGTTGCAAACCGGCTATTATATCCCGCACCCCGTGAATCCCCTGCTGATCCGCCCCAGCCGCGACGACGACCTGCCCGCCATCGCGGCCCTGTACGGCCACCATGTGCTGCACGGCACCGGCACCTTCGAAACCACCCCGCCCAGCGTCGCCGAGATGGCAGTGCGCCGCGCCGACGTGCTGGACAAGCACCTGCCATGGCTGGTGGCCGAGCGCGCGGGGCAGGTCCTGGGTTTTGCCTACGGCAACTGGTTCAAGCCGCGGCCGGCCTACCGCTACTCAGTGGAAGATTCGATTTACGTGGCCCCCGACGCCGCCGGCCAGGGCATTGGCCGCGCCCTGCTGGCCGAGCTGCTGGGGCAGCTGGAGCAGCGCGGCATCCGCAAGGTGATGGCGGTCATCGGCGACTCGGCCAACGTCGGCTCGATCGGGCTGCACACGGCGCTAGGCTTTGAGCGGGTTGGCGTGGTACGCGCCTGCGGCTGGAAATTCGGCCGCTGGCTGGATATCGTGCTGATGGAAAAATCCCTCGGCTGGGGCGATCGCGCCCCGCCAGCCGACCCCTGATGTGCCCATCGGGAACCCGCGCCATAGCTGCCACTCCCAAGCGATGGCAGGGATGACGTGGCCACCCACCCACCAGAGCACGGCGCCGGGCACGCGCCCACCCCGCCCACGTGGCACGTTCCCTGGCACCGCCCCCTCACAACCACCCTCCGCCACCCGCTGCTGACGCTTGCCCATGTCACGCCCCTGCGAACACCCCTGTCGCCCGCGCAACAAAACCGTCGCGGCTTGGCTCGCCTTCCTCGGGGGAGGCTTGGGTTGGCACCGTTTTTATCTGTACGGCATGGGCGATGTCTGGGGCTGGGCGCACGCCATCCCTACCGCGCTGGGCCTATGGGGGGTGGACCGGGTGCTGACCTACGGGCAGGACGACAAACTGTCGTGGGTGCTGCTGCCGCTGCTGGGCGCCAGCCTGGTGGCCGCCTGCCTGGCGGCCATCGTCTATGCGCTGATGCCCGCCGAACGCTGGAATGCCCGCCACAACCCGGGACTGTCGCCGGATGCCCCGGCTGGCGCGACGCAGTGGCTCACCGTGATCGCGGTGGTGCTGGCGCTGATGGTCGGAGCCACCGCTTTCATGGCGTCACTGGCTTTTAGCTTTCAGCGCTACTTCGAGTACCAGATCGAGGAAGGGCTGCGCATCAGCCAGTGAGCCGCCTGCCACGGCCACCTGTGCAGCGGTAAGCGCTGGGTGTTGCGCATCAGCCAGTAAGCCGCCAGCGATCACGCAGTCAATGCCCCCATCACCAGCATCGCCACGCTCAGCGTCACCACCGACAACGCCGTCGATACTGCCGTGGCAGCGGTCACTTCGGCCTGCGCCACGTGGTAGCGCTGTGCAAACAGAAACACGTTGGCCCCTACCGGCACCGCGGCGGCCACCACCAGCACAGTCAGCGGCAGGCCGCGCAGACCCCATGCCCACGCCGACAGGCCCACCAGCACCGGCACGGCCACGTTTTTGGCCTGCGCCACCCCCAGCGCCTCGCGCCAGCGGCCGCGCAGCGGCGTGTGCGCCAGGCTGATGCCGACCAGCACCAGCGCCAGCGGCCCAAACGCCTGCCCCAGCAGATGCAGCGGCCGGTCCACCACCGAGGGCAGCGCCAGCCCCGAGGCACCCCACAGCAGCCCGCAGGCAATCGGCAGCGGAATCGGGTGGATGACCGAACTGCGCACCGCCGACCACGTGGCGCGCCACAGGCGCCGACAGTCCAGCGCCTGCGTACCAGCGCGCTGCCGGGCATCGGCCAGCTCCAGCGCCACCGACGCCGCCGTCAGCAGAATCAGCGCGTGCACCGCAATCAGGGTCAGCAGCGTCACCAGCCCCGGCTGCCCATAAGCCAGGCCCACCAGGGCGATGCCGATCATCACCAGATTCGAGAACGTCCCCCCCAGCGCCAGCACGATACCGCGCGATGTGAAGCCGCGCCAGACGATTTGCAGCGCAAACCACGGCAGCACGGCGCTGAAGTAGGCCGCGATGGGACGCCAGTCGAGGCTGCCGAGCCGCACCTGGCTCATGGTGCGAAACAGCAGCGCCGGGATCAGCAGCAAAAAGACCAAGTTGGACAGCTCTTTGATTGCGCCCGCGCCAACCCAGCCGCGCCGACCCGCCAGCACCCCGGCGCCGATGAGCAAGAACACGGGCACCAGTGACTGGAAAACGGGATGATCGGCAACGTTCACGACTGCCAGTGTAGCGGGGCGGCGCTGCCGGGACTGCCGCGTGGGCGACGCCCGCCTTTGCGCCGACCCGTGTGGGACGCAAGCAGCCCGCCCACGCCGCGCGCGTGACGTCCGCCTCCTCGACAGCGGCTCAGCGGGGTAGGCGGTGGGCACCCCTGCGCGGAAACGTCCGCCCCCCGGCCCGCAGCGGCGGTGGTGGCAGGCGGCACTTAGCCCGCATCGGGCTTGAGCCAGCGAGCAAAGTCGCGCCGTAGCTTGGCCACCTTGGGCGCGGCCACCGCCAAGCAATAGCCGTGATACGGGTGACGGGCGTAAAAATTCTGATGGTAATCCTCGGCAGGCCAATAGTGGCGCAACGGCTCGACCTCGGTGACCAGCGGGGCACCCAACATCCCGCTGGCCTGCAGTTCGGCCATCAGCGCGCGCGCCACGTTAGCCTGCAAGGGCTCGGTCCAGTAGACGCCGCTGCGATACTGGGTGCCGACATCCGCGCCCTGCCGGTTGGGCGTGGTGGGGTCGTGCGTGGCAAAGAAGATCGTCAGCAGCGTGCGCTCGTCGATCACCGTGGGGTCATACACCAGCCGCACCACCTCCACACACCCCGTGGTGCCGGTACAGACCTGCTCGTAGCTGGGCTGCTCAGCCTGCCCGTTGCAGTAGCCCGATTCGACGTCCAGTATGCCGCGCACGCGGTCGAACACCGCCTCGGTGCACCAGAAGCACCCGCCGCCCAGAGCCAGCACGCGCGTCGTCATGGCCCGGATTCTGCTACGGTTGGGTCACCATGAAGATGTCGCTGGATTTTTTGGCGCTGCCGTTGTTGACCGCGGCGGCTCTGCTGCTGGTAAGCCTGGTGGCGGGGCTGTTTTCGGCTCGGCTGGGGCTTTCCTTCCTGCTGGTGTTTTTGGTGGCGGGCATGTTGCTGGGCGAGGATGGCCCCGGCGGTGTGGCGTTCGAGGACTTCCGGCTGGCGTTTTGGGTGGGCAACGTGGCGCTGGCCGTGATCTTGCTCGACGGCGGGCTGCGCACGCGTGAGGCCACCTTCCGCACCGGGCTGCGCCCCGCACTGCTGCTAGCCACCGTGGGCGTGGTGGTCAGCGCGGCGCTCGCCGGGCTAGGCGTTTGGTTGCTGCTGGACCTGGACTGGCGGCTGGCGCTACTGCTGGGAGCCATCGTCGGCTCGACCGCCGCCGCGATGTTTTCGTTGTTGCAAACCTCGGAAGTACGGCTCGACGAGCGCGTGGCCTCCACGTTGGAGATCGAGTCGGGACTGAACGACCCGATGGCGGTGTTTTTGACACTGGCCCTCATTGGCCTGGTCAGTGCGCCGACGGCGCCGTCGGCGGCCACGCTGTGGTCGAGCGTGCTGGCTTTGTTGCAGCCGTTTGGCTGGGGCCTGCTGGTGGGAGCGGGTCTGGGCTGGGCGCTGGCCAACGGTTTGCGCTGGCTGGCGCGAGTCACGCGTCCAGCCGGCGGGGTACGCGCGCTGTTGCTGCTGTCGGCCGGGCTGGCCGTGTTTGCCTTCACCACCTGGATCGGCGGGTCGGGGTTTTTGGCCGTTTATGTCTTCGGGCTGGTGGTGGGCAACCGCGCGCGCGGCTCGGTGGCACCGGCCCTGCAGGCCATGGACGGCTACGCCTGGATGGCGCAGGCGGGCATGTTCCTGCTGTTGGGCCTGCTGGTGACGCCGAGCGAGGCGCTGCGTACCTGGCTGCCGGCGCTGGGCGTGGCGGCGGTGCTTATGGGGCTGGCCCGCCCGGTGGCGGTGTGGCTGTGCCTGTGGCCGTTTCGGTTCCCGCCGCACGACATCGCCTTCATCGCGTGGGTGGGCCTGCGCGGCGCGGTGCCGATCGTGCTGGCCGTGTTTCCGCTCATGGCTGAGGTCGATGGTGCCAAGACGTTTTTCCATATCGCCTTCGTCGTGGTATTGGCCTCGCTGCTGCTACAGGGCACCACACTGCCGTGGGCAGCGCGCCGCGCCGGCGTGGTGCTGCCCGACCGCAACGACACGGTGTCGGCACGCCAGGTGTACGGCGACCGAGGTACCTGCCGACACCCCGATGGCCGCGCTGTGCCGCTTCTACGACTGGCCACCGGTACACGACGAGCAGCTGACGGTCGGTGAGTGGTTTCGTTATACCTGTGTGCACCCGCCGGTGGAGGGCGATCAACTGCGCTGGGGACCGGCCGAACTGAGTGTGCGCCATGTGCGCGACGGCACGATCGACAGGGTGGGCATCCACAGCTAAGACCAAGAGATCCCCCACTGACCACGGCAGCGCGTGCGGCGGCTGATCGGCTGAGCGGTTGGCGGCCGTGGCTACCGGCATGCAGCGCCGGCCGCAGTGCCGCTGCCGGCTACGCTGCGCACCGATCGCTGAAGCGCCGCGGCCAGTAGCGGCGCCAGCGCCACCGTGTTGCTGGCGTGGGGGACACTGTCGGTACTCCAGACTTCGCCCACGCCGGCGGCCTGCATCACCGCCAGCGCGTCGCCGACGAACAGCGCATGCGTTACCGCCACGTCCACCGACACAGCACCCGCCGCCCGCAGCGCGGCCGCGGCCCGTGCCACCGTCCGCCCGGTGCTGGCCATGTCGTCCAGAATCACCACCGCGCGGCCGCGCACATCCAGTGCCGGCAGCTCGACCTGCACATCACGGTCGCCGCGGCGCACCTTGCGGCAGACCGCGGCCTGCAGCCCAACGGTCGCAGCGGCCTGCTGCACCCACTGGGCCGACTCTTCGTCCGGGCCCAGCAGCAGCGCGCCTGGCCGCCGCGCTACGATGGCCTGCGCCAGCAGCGGCGCCGCGCTGAGCGCCTGGGCATCGCCGAGCGGCACCGCCTCGGCCAGGGTCGCCACGCGGTGCAGATGCGGATCGACGGTGATGAGCCCGTCGAATGCCGCTGCCAGCCAGCGCCCCAGGTGACGCTGGCTGACCACCTCGCCGGGCGTGAAGGCCATGTCCTGGCGCATGTAGGCCAGATACGGCGCCACCAGCCACAGGCGCTGCGCGCCCAGTTCGCGCGCTGCCGGCGCGGCCAGCAGCAGCTCCACCAGCTTCTCGTTGGGCTGGTGCAGGCTGCGGTAGACCGCCACTGCCGCCGGCATGCAAGCCGGCAGCCGTAGCCGCCATTCCCCGTCGGGGAAGCGGTGGCGGTCGATAACCGCCAGCGTCCAGGGCTCGCGCGCGTCGTCGCCGTCCAGCGCTCGCAGCGCCGTCAGCAGCCGCCCGGCCGGCCCCGTTTCGTCGTCGCAGCACAGCAACAGCGGCATGTTCAGAATTCCACGAACACGTGTGGGACCTCGTGCGGCTCGCCGATCTGGTAGCCGCTGTGGCGATGGCTGGCCTCCCACGCAAAGCCGCGGTCGGCGGGAAATTCGGCGTAAACACGGTACAGCAGCTCGCCCGCGCGCACCGGCTCGCCCAGCTTGCGCGCCAGATCCACGCCCGCGCCTGGCACCTTGGGTGCGCCGGCCAGCCGCGCTATACGGGCAATCTGCAGGTTATCGATACCGGTCACCACCCCGTCGCGCGGCGCCGTGACCTCGAAGGTCAGCCGTGCCAGCGGCGGCCGCTCCGGATCGAACGGGCGCGCGCCTTGGGCGGCAATCAACGCCATCATCTTGTCCAGCGCCCGACCCGAGTCGAGAATGTCGCGTGCAATGCCGTAGCCATCGCCGCCGCGGATGTCGGGATCGCACTCGAGCAGGCGGCCAGCCAGCCGCAGCGCCTTCTGGCGCAGATCCATCGGCGCCAGTGGGTGGTTCTGCAGCACGCGCATGACGTCGCGCGCCTCCAGCACCGGGCCGATGCCCTGCCCGATCGGTTGGCGCCCGTCGGTAATCACCACGTCCACCGAAATGCCCAGCCGGCGCGCCACGTACTCGAACAGCCGCCGCAGGCGTTGCGCGTCGGGCATCGAGCGCACCTTCGCCGTCGGCCCCACCGGGATGTCGAGCACGATGTGGTTGGAGCCAGCCGCCACCTTCTTGCTCAGTATCGAGGCCACCATCTGGCTGGGGGAATCAAGCGACAGCGGCCGCTCGACGGCGATCAGCACATCGTCGGCCGGGGACAAATGCGCGGTGCCGCCCCAGGCCAGGCAGCCGCGGTGCTCGCGCACGATGTCCTGCAGTCGCTCAATCGGCAGTTCGACCTCGGCCAGTACCTCCATGGTGTCGGCGGTACCGGCCGGCGAGGTAATGGCACGCGACGAGGTCTTGGGACACACCAGCCCATGCGCGGCGACGATCGGCACCACCAGCATCGAGGTGCGGTTGCCCGGAATGCCACCGATGCAGTGCTTGTCCACCACCAGCCGCTCGCGCCAGTCCAGGCGCTGGCCAGCCTCGATCATGGCCTCGGTCAGGAAGTACACCTCCTCGCGGTCGAGCTCGCCGGCCTGGGTGGCGACGACGAAAGCCGACAGCTCGATCTTGGAGTAGCGGCGCTCGGCGATGTCGCGCACGATGGCGCGAAACTCGGCGCGCCCGAGGCGCTCGCCGCTGATCTTGCGGTGCAGCGCCGCCATCGACGCCGGCGGCTCGGCCTGCGAGATCGTGGCCGGATGGCCGGGCTCGACCCCGAGCTGGGCAAAAGCGTCGATCGACAGGCCGACCTCATCGCATTTGACGATGCGCGGGTCGAGCGTGACGTTGAGCGTGGCCAGCACCTTGCGCCCGTTGGCGCGCACCTCCACCTTGGACAGGGCCTGAAAGCCCTCGGCACGGTAGATCTCGCAGTCCCGGTGCAAGTAGGCAACGTTTTCGCGATACGTGTCGATGGCGACACGACGCAGTTTCAGCGGCACGCTGCCGTCATCGGCCACAGGCACCGGCGGGCAGGGAGAGAGCTTGAGCGTTGCGCCCATCTCCGGCTGGGCTGTCACATCGGTCATCGGTTACGCTCCGGGGGGCGGGTTCGGCTGCGGGCGGGGCACGGCGCGCCCACGCGCACCACACGCCGGCGATGGTAGCCGATCCTGTCATGGGCACCCGCACGCCGGTGTGGCGCAGCAAATCCCGCGGCCTGGAGCTGGTCGCGCCACATCGGCATCAGGT
>Ga0209721_1001369_pt1 | contig 18204 bp, 16 predicted proteins | sample TshhotsprinmetaG_FD_184139 | JGI IMG/M metagenome (GOLD analysis project Ga0209721, IMG submission 184139) | Hot spring microbial communities from South Africa to study Microbial Dark Matter (Phase II) - Tshipise hot spring metaG (SPAdes)... | ecosystem: Environmental > Aquatic > Thermal springs... | reverse complement strand
GGCCGCCACCCTGCGCGCCCGCCTCGGCCTCATCTCCGCCGGCGACCCCGAGCGCTTCATCGAACACCTGGTACGCGAATACCGCGTCGCTTATGCCCCGCGAGACGAGGGAGAAAGCTAGCGCAGGCTCAGACGAGCGGTGCGCGACCCGGCGCGACGTGGCCGCTGTTCGCGCCGCAGCTTCAGCTCGTCAGCCACTCCGGGTGCTCCGGCGTCCAGATCTCTACGTTCGGCAGCCGACGGAACCAGGCCGCCTGACGCCGGATGAAAGCGTGCGTGTCGAACTTCAGGCGCTCGATGCAGGTCGCCAGGCTGGCGACGCCCTCGAAGTAGGCGCGGAACTGAATGTAGCCCAGACTGGACATTGCCGGCAAGTGCCAGCCGTAGCCCGCAGCCAGTAACCCGGCCACCTCGTCCACCAGTCCAGCGGCGATCATCGCCTCCACCCGGGCGTCAGCGCGGGCATAGAGTTCATCGCGCGGGCGGGTGAGCCAGATCGTGCGGATCTGATAGGGCGGCGCCTCGCGCCGCTGCTGGGCAGAAATGGGCTGACCCGTCAGCATGTAGACCTCCAGGGCGCGCACCACGCGACGCACGTTCGTAGCGGGGATGCGCGCCGCGGCGACCGGGTCAACCGCAGCCAGGCGGGCGTGGAGCGCCTCGGCCCCGGCTTCGGCAGCCTGCCGCTCCAGAGACGCGCGTAGCTCGGGCTGCGGCGCGACCCGGGGGATCTGCCAGCCCTCCAGCACCGCCGCCAGGTACTGGCCTGTCCCACCCACCAGCAACGGCACCCCCCCCCGTGCCGTGATGTCCGCAATGGCCGCCCGTGCCAGCTCCTGGTAGGTAGCCAGCGAGAAATCTTCGTCGGGATCGCGAATGTCAATTAGATGGTGTCGAACGGCAGCGCGCTCCTCCGGTGTCGGCTTTGCCGTACCGATGTCCATCTTTCGGTAGATCTGTCGCGAATCAGCCGAGACGATCTCGCCACCCATCCGGCGCGCCAGCGCGATGGCCAGGGCCGTCTTACCGACCGCAGTCGGCCCGACAATGGCAAGCAGGGGCGGCAGCGCAGTGGATGGCGCGTCTTTCACGGAATCGTGTACAGTTCCAGTCCAGTGTAACTCCAGCGTGTTACACTGTACCATGAGAGATGCGATGTGTGGCCGGCAGGGAGCTGTCTGCAATTGGACCCGGGCAGGACTGCAATCCTCCCCGCTGGGGGTTTAGGGATGGACAGAACATCCGCGCCAACGTGGCTTGTACCGCATAGGAACGCCCCCGCGCACGGCTCTGGTCTCCCCGCTTCGACAGGCTCAGCGCAGGCGCTCCAGCTTCGCTGGAGAGGCCCGTCCCTTCGGGCTGAGCCTCAGGGCGAAGCCTGAGCCTGGCGAAGGGGGCCGGGGGTGAGGACCAACCAGCCCATCCCAACGCCATAATACCAATGTCACTTGAACACTCCGCAAGCAGCGTTGCGTCAAAGCGCACCTGGACACCTTGCGCGACAATCTGCAATCCAGAATCTACAATCTGAAATGGTATAACGCCCGTCGGCGCCCATACGTTCTGTCCGCCCCTGAACCGCTGGGCGAGGGAGCCAGGCTCCGTCCAGCGGAGAGAGGCTGAGAAGGGGACGGAATGCTCCAGAAGCCTCCCCGCCGGCAGGAGCGCAGGGAAACCCGGTTTCCCCTGTGTTCATATCAGATGCCTGGCGGCCGCCGCACAATGACAGGATGAACACGGCTTTTTTCCTGGGAAGGCCGCGCCCTCCAAAACTCTCCCGCCGGCCAGAGGGTTGGAGAGCAGAGGGTTGGAGAAGCGTGAGTTTCCCATTTTCATCGCGGTGAGGACTTTGTGACCCAATCCCTATCGCCATTCCAGCCAGATATGAAAGCCACCGTCACCCTCCGCGCCCGTGACGGGCGCGAGGTACGGGTGCGGCACATGCGGCGCGAGGACGCCGAGTTACTCACGCGCATGTTCTACCGGCTCTCCCCCGAAACCCGCTACCGGCGCTTCTTCGTGCCGCTTAACGACGTTGATGAAGAGCGGGTGCGCCGCGAGGCCGCCCGCCTGGCGACGATTGACCCCGAACGGGAGACGGCCCTGATCGCCGTGGTTGACGAAGACGGACGCGAGGAAGCCGTCGCGGTGGCCCGCTTCGCGCGCCTCGTAGAACATGACGCAACCTGCGAAGCCTCCATTGTCATCCGTGACGACTATCAGGGGGTTGGGATCGGCCGCCAACTCTTCGACCTCCTGGTGCAAACGGCCCTGGTTCGCGGCTTCCGCCATATGATCCTGCTTACCCACGCCGACAATACCGGCATGATCGCCCTCGTCCAGGGCCTCGGCATGCCCTACGAGGGGCGCTTCAGCTCCGGTCTGTACGAGATCGATCTGCAGTTGACCAATTTTTGTAAGCCGGTGTTCCCCTTTACCGCTCCCGAGGAGTCTCAGAACGGCTGAGGTGAACATAGCCCGCCCACGGGAGGGTTTGGGAGGGCTGCGCCCTCCCAAGAATAATTATTTTCATTCCGGCGTTGTGCGCCATGCGTATGACCGTCTGAGGTGAAACTATGGGGAAACCGGGTTTCCCCACCTGCGGTGAGCCTGTCGAACCGAACCCCTCCCTGCGGGGAAGCGCCCGGTTCCCTCCCCCAGCGGGGGAGGGCCAGGGAGGGGGCGGCCCTCCCGAAGACGCCCCATGGTCATCGCGGCGGTGTGCGCTCCGCGTATGGGGCCTGAGGTGAACATACGGGGAAACCGGGTTTCCCCACCTGCGGTGAGCCTGTCGAACCGCACCCCTGCCTATGGGGCGCCAGCCGCTCCCAACAGCAGTTGGGACACGGGGAAACCCGGTTTCCCCACGCCTCTCCCTGGCCGGACGCCTGGCGCCCCCACCACCGCTTGCGGACCGGGGAAACCCGGTTTCCCCCCACCCCCGCCTTTGGGGAGGGGGCGGAACGCTGCGACCGGCGCATCGCCTGCGCACCGTCCTGAGATAAGTCGGGGGAAACCCGGTATCCCCACAACTCCCCCGCGTTTTCGGGTACAATCACAGTATGCATCAGATGTCCACTCTCCTCCGACTTGCCGGTGGTAGCGCGCTGGCTGCCGCTGGTGGCCTGCTGGGAGCGGCCTGGTACATCAGCTCGCGTGTCAGCCCTGAGCCGCCCCGCACCTACCACGACGCCTATTTCATGACACCCTGGGAGCTGGACCTGCCGTTCGAGGAGGTGGATTTTGCGAGTGCCGATGGGCTGCGCCTGCGAGGATGGTGGCTGCCGCAGGAACGCCCCCGCGGGGTGATCGTTGGCTGCCACGGCCACGCCGGGCGCAAGGATGAGTTGCTCGGCATCGGCTCGCGCTGCTGGCGCGCTGGCTACAGCGTGCTGCTGTTTGACTTTCGCGGACGCGGCGACTCCGATCCCTGGCCGCAGACCCTGGTCAGCCGCGAGGTAGACGATCTGCGCGCGGCGCTGGCCTTTGCCCGCGGGCGCGCCCCCGGGCTGCGTCTGGCTGTCATCGGCTACTCGATGGGCGCGGCTGTCGCCCTGCTCGCCGCGCCTGCCGAAGCGGATGTGGCGGCGGTCGTGGCAGATAGCTCGTTTACCTCGGGGCACGACATCGTGGCCCATGCGCTGCGCCAGCAGGTGCGTCTGCCGGTCGGGATCTTGCTGCGCGTTACCGAGGAAATGGTGTGGCGGCGGCACGGCTACCGTTTCGGTCAGGCCCGCCCCATCGAGGCCATCGGGCGCCTGGCGCCGCGCCCGGTGCTGATTATTCACGGCGCCGCCGATACGGTGACGCCCGTCGAACACGCCCGGCGTCTCTATGCCGCTGCGGGCGAGCCACGCGAGCTGTGGATCGTCGAGGGGGCTGATCACTGCGGCGCTTACTTCGCCGACCGGCCGGAGTACTGCCGCCGTGTGGTGCGCTTTTTCGACCAGTATCTGGGCAGTATCGAGTCGTGATTGTTGATATTCTCACCCTCTTCCCCGGCATGTTCACCGGGCCGCTTACCGAAAGCATCCTCAAGCGGGCCCAGCAGGCCGGTCTGATCCATGTGCGCCTGCACAATATCCGCGATTGGGCTACCGACCGTCACCGCACCACCGACGATGCGCCCTACGGTGGCGGCGCAGGCATGGTGATGAAGCCCGAACCTCTGGCTGCCTGCATCCGCGCCGTGCTCGCCCTTCCGCCCGGAGCCACCGCTGCCGAATCGCCCGCCTCTCCCCCGGTTATCCTGCTGACACCCGATGGGGAGGTCTTTACCCAGGCTATTGCGCAGGAACTGGCCGGCGCGGAGCGGCTGGTGCTGGTCTGCGGGCACTACGAGGGGATTGACGAGCGAGTGCGCGAGGCGCTGATCACCCGTGAGCTGAGCATTGGCGATTATGTGCTGACAGGCGGGGAGCTTGCCGCGATGGTGGTGGTTGATGCCGTGGCGCGGCTCGTCCCTGGCGTGATTGACGCCGAATCGGTGGCCGAGGAAAGCCACGGCGATGGCCTGCTCGAATACCCGCACTACACCCGCCCGGCAGTCTGGGAAGGCCGACCGGTGCCCCCGGTGCTGGTCTCCGGGCACCACGGTGAAGTGGCAAAGTGGCGGCGACGCGAGCGCCTGCGGCGCACCCTGCTGCGCCGGCCCGACTTGCTGGAGCGTGCTCGCGCCGCGGGCCGTCTCACCGCAGCCGATCTGGCCTGGCTCGCCGAGTTGGGCTGGCCCTCACAGGCGCCTCAGACCGGGCCTTGAACGCGAGAGTCGCCAGGGCGCAGCTCGCTGGCACCTTCCCCGCGGCAGGGGCATAGCGAACCTGGCGTTCCCCGCACTCCTTCGAGGGCAGCCCGCAAGGGCCAGATCCTCTCACCCCGGATGAAACTGAAGCCACCACACTGTCTAATTCATCTCCACAGCCCTACAGAGGGCTTTGCAGAGTTGTAGAGCTGTGGAGGCGCGGAGCTGATCCGGTGCGATGCCATCGCGCAGAACTGGTATCACACCCTCCTCAGGCAAGAGCCCGGCGCGTGTGGTATTCATCGGCCCTAATCGCGCTGCCAATCCTCCCAGAGGGCGGCAAAACTGCGCTCCGGGTCGTACCAGTAGCGTTCGGGATCGAGAGGCAGCGCGGGCGGCCCAACGGGCGCAGGCAGACCCCCGGCGCGCAGCCGGGCGGCAAAGACGCGCAGCGCCTCGGCGGCCGGTTTCTCGCGCCCGCCCGGCGCCACCAGGCCCGTCGTGCGCGCCCACCAGGAGCGATCCAGCGGTGGAACATTCCACACCTCCGGCGCCGGGTCGGCGTACAATGGCAGCCACACCCCCGCGGCGCCGTCGCGGTACAATGCAGCAAGCCCCTCCTCGATCAGGGTTGCCTGGCGCTCTTCATCGAGCAGCGGATGTAGCACCGTCCGGCCAAAGATCTCACTGGTAACCAGGCCGTTGGAGCCCGGGATCGTGGTTGGCACCCCCAGGTCAGTGACGATCACCGGCGCGGCAGCGCTCTGCTCGGCGCGCACCAGAGCGGCGGTGAGGGCGTGAAGAAAGCGCACCCGGCGCGTATCGTCGAGCCGTTCCGCCAGGGGAGGCGACCAGGCCGCCACCGATACCGCCACCTGGCCGTTGTGACGCACAATCTGCTCCGGGCGCAGGGTATCGCGGCGCTCCAGGTTCATCGCGCTCACGACCCCGATCACCTGGCGCGCCCCGTAGTCCAGCGCGCGCGCGGCCAGGTCGCCCCACCACTCCGCAGCAGCCCGCGCCGAGGCCGGGCGGCGCAGTCGCTCCATATCGGCGCCGATCTGCCAGGCCGCGGCAGCCGGGTGCGCGCTCAAGTTGCCGATGGTTTCGTGGAGCACCTGCCGCTGTGCCGCCAGCAACTCCGGCTCGCCGTAAAGATCGCGCGGCGGTTCGGCGCAGTACTGCTCGCCCGCCAGCACCACCGGCTGGTCGGGCGGCGCGATAACCACCGGTGGGCCCAGGCGCCGGGCAAGTTGCAGATCGTGCGGCAGGCGGAACCCCACCGCCCACGCGGGCAGGTGCAACGTGCCGCCCAGACTCGCCCCGAGCAGGGCCACCACTGCCTGTAAGCCATGCTCTTCGGCCTGGTCGAGGGCGCGCTCCAGGCCGCGCAGCGCCGCCGTATTGACACGCAGATCGGGCAGTACTTCGGCCCAGCGTAACTCGAACCGCACCCTGGTGAACCCCAGCTCGGCGATGTGACTGAGTTCATCACGGAGGGCCACAGGATCGGCGTCGCTCCAGGAGCAGAGGATCCGTTCAGCGTAGCGCCGCCGTCGCGGCCAGTAAGAGATTCCGAGAGTGAAGGTCTGCTCGCTCATGGTCGCTTCTGCTTCGGTCAGACACCCTTGCGGCTGCGCCGCACAACGCCAGAATGAAAATATTTGTTCTTGGGAGGGCTTCGCCCTCCCAAACCCTCCCAGCAGGGAGGGGTATGGGGAAACCCGGTTTCCCCGTATGTTCACCTCAGTATTATACGTATAAGGCATGAAAGATAAAGGATACGCTTCGCGACCAGACGGGCCGGGCCGCCGACTGGAGATCGTGGTTGCCGAGGGCCTCGAACCGTTAGCGCGGCGCGAGTTGCGCCAGATTGATCGCGCCATTCGTCTGGCTGGCGATGAACGCCCCGGTGTGATCGGGGCAAGCTATGCGGGCGACCTGCGCGCGCTACTGCGCCTGCGCCTGGCTGCATCGGTATACCTGGTGCGCCACTTCGCCGTGCCGCGGCCCCGCGCGTTGCTCGGCGACGAGCACCTGCGCCTGGCGCTGGCCGACTGCCAGACCGTTCTGCGCCTGCATCCGCAGGGCGCGTTTCGCACCCTCTTCCTCAGCGCCGCAGGCGCCGACTCGGCGGTGCTCAGGCGCCTGAAAACCGAACTCGCCCACCGCCTGGGGCTGACCGTTGGCGTCGATGACGGGGACCTGCTGCTGCGCCTGCGCCGGGATGAGGCGCAAACGGGATGGGAATGGCTCGTGCGGATCTCACCACGCCCCCTGGCGACCCGTCCCTGGCGCGTCTGCAACCTGGAGGGCGCGCTGAACGGCCCTGTCGCCTACGCCATGAACCTGCTCACCGCGCCGGCCGCCGGGGATGTGTATCTAAACATCGGATGTGGATCAGGAACATTGCTGATCGAGCGGCTACTGATGGGGCCGGCAAAACGCGCGATTGGCTGTGACACTGACCCGCAGGCCCTGGCCTGCACCCGCGCCAATCTCGAGGCAGCCGGCGTGAGCGAGCGCGCTGAGGTGCAGCCCTGGGACGCGCGATCGCTGCCCTTGCCCGCTGCTGCCGTCGACGTGATCACCGGCGATCTGCCGTTTGGTCACCTGGTCGGCTCCCACGCCCACAACCTGGAACTCTACCCCGCGCTGCTGGCTGAGGCCGCGCGGGTGGCTCGCCCCGGCGCCCGCTGCGTGCTGCTCTCCCACGAGGTACGCCTGCTGGAGCGCCTCCTGTCCGGCGCCCCCGTCTGGAGGGTCGAACCACCCATACGCGTGGACCTCGGGGGCCTCTACCCGCGTATCTTCGTCTTACGACGCGAGTAGGGGGCGAACCAGCGTTCGCCCCCTACTCGCTCGAGGCCTCTCCACGGACCAGGGATGCGAGCACTCCCAAGCCCTCCCCTAAGGGATAGGCGTGGAGAAACCCGGTTTCCTCATTCCCCAACCGCTACTGGGAGCGGCTGGCGCCCCACAGGCAGGGAGTTGGGGAAACCCGGTTTCCCCGTATGTTCACCTCAGCCGTCCATGCGGCTGCGCCGCACAACGAGAGGATGAAAATAACTATTTTTGGGAGGGCTGCGCCCTCCGAAACTCTCCCGGTGAGGAGGACTTGCCATCCTGTGGGCGGGGGCGTGGGGAAACCGGGTTTCCCCACCTAATTTTCACGTTAAACTCCCATGCGGCTGCGCCGCACAACGCCGCGATGAACATAGGGCGTCTTCGGGAGGGCCGCCCCCTCCCTGGCCCTCCCCCGCTGGGGGAGGGAACCGGGCGCCTCCCCGCAGGGAGGGGATTGGGGAAACCAGGTTTCCCCGTATGTTCACCTCAGACATCCATGCGGCTGCGCCGCACAACGCCAGAATGAAAATATTATTGTTCTTGGGAGGGCTTTGCCCTCCCAAACCCTCCCGCGGGGGGGCTATTTTCACCTCAGACATCCATGCGGCTGCGCCGCACAACGCCGGAATGAAAATAATTATTCTTGGGAGGGCGCAGCCCTCCCAAACCCTCCCGCCGGCGGGCTATTTTCACCTCAGACGCGCATTCGCGCGGCGCACAACGTCAGAATGAAAATAGTATTGTTTTTGGGAGGGCGAAGCCCTCTCCAACCCTCCCGTGGGCAGGCTATGTTCCCCTCAGAGTCAGGCACACCTTGCGCATTCGTTTATTCGTTTCCCATTCGTTGGCCCATTTCCCCCCGCGTCCCAGGAAGCCCATTCCAGAACAGGTGAAACCCTTTGAAGGGCTGCACCCTCCCGCGGGCGGGCTATGTTCCCCTCAGAACGAAATTGCGCGGTCGCCCAGCTCCGTGTTGGGCCAGATGCGGATGCCGCGCTCCAGGCGGTTCTCGGCTCCCAGGCTACACTCGTCGCTCACAATCGCCCCATCGGTGATGTGGGAGCGTTCGCCGATCACGTTCTTCCTGCCGAGCACACAGTTTCGCAGCACCACGCCCTCATCGAGCACGTTGTCGTCCCACAGCACGGCGCCTTCGATGTTGCACTCCGGGCCGATCACACAGCGCGCGCCGATCACAGTCGGACCAATCACCCGCGCGCCGCGTTTGATCACCGTTCCCGGCCCGATCACCACCGGACCAACGATCTGGGCGCTGGGATGGATCTCTGCGTCGCCTTCCAGCCAGATCCGATCGGCAATCTGCCGGCCACGGAAGTTATAGGCCACTTTGCCGATCAGAATATCGTGGTGAACATCAATGTACGTCTGGGGCTTACCAATGTCGGTCCAGTAGGCGCGGGAGGGAAAGCCAAACATCGGGTCGCCGGTTTGCAGCATCACCGGGAAGAGGCCTCGCTCGAACATATAGAACTGTTTCGGCGGGACGTAGCGAAACACCTCCGGTTCAATGATGTAGGTGCCGGCGTTAATCAGGTCGGTGGTAATATCCTCGGGGCCGGGCTTTTCCAGGAAGCGCTGCACGCGGTTCTGGCGATCCATCTCGACAAGACCGAACTGGGTCGGGTCCTCCACCGGCGTGAGCGAGATGGTCACCTTGCTCTGCTTCTCGCGGTGGAAGGCCAGCATGGCCCGGAGGTCGAGATCGGTCATAACATCGCCGTTGAAGACGAAGGTCGGGCCATCGAGGAGATGTTCGACGTTCTTCACGGCGCCGGCGGTACCGAGAGGTTCGGTCTCTTCAACGATATGGATCTTCAGCTCCATCTGCGAGCCATCGCCCAGGCTTTCACGAAAGCGATGGGCAAGGTACTGCACTGCCAGAATGACCTCGGTGATACCCTGGTCGCGGAGCCGCAGCAGCATCCATTCAATAAAGGGTTGGTTGACCAGGGGGATCATCGGTTTGGGCGTATTACAGGTCAGCGGACGCAAACGTGTTCCGAGACCTCCAACCAGGATCACAGCTTTCATGACGAAGGCACCTCGATAGCATGAACCGCGCATGCATCGTGACGATGTGCGCCACAACCGGCCCGATTGTACGCCGCGCGCCCTGCGGGGAGTTGAACGGGGGTCAGGCCGGCGATGACAGTATTGTTACATCTCGGGTTGAGCCAGATCACGCTGTACGGTTTCACGCCAGTACGCCAGAATATCGTGTAACGTTTGCCGCAGCGGAATGCGCGGCTCCCAACCGGTGCGCGCGTAGATGCGCCGCGGATCGCACACCACAACGGGAGTATCAATCGGGCGCATCAATTCCGGGTTCACCTGCACCGCAATACTGGCGGTGCTGGCCTGCAACAGCATATCGAGCACATCGCGGACCATCACGGCGCGCCCGGTGCCAATATTGTAGACGGCGCCCCGTTCGCCGCGCTCGGCGGCGAGGGCATAGGCCCGCACCATATCGCGGACATCGGTGAAATCACGCTGGGCGCTGAGATTGCCGGCCTGGATCACCGGAGGTTGCAGGCCCACCTCGATCCGGGCGATCTGCCGGGCAAAGGCCGCCGTGACAAAGCGCTCATTCTGGCGGGGGCCGATGTGGGTAAATGGACGCACACGGACAACGTCGAGGCCGTGGCTCAAGGCGTACTGCTGCGCCAGCAGGCTCTGGGCCGCCTTGCTCACCCCGTAGGGATTGGCGGGCCGTAGCGGCGTGTCTTCATTGATTGGCAGATCCTCAGGCGTGATCGCGCCGTACTCCTCGTTGGTGCCCACCACCAGCAGCCGGGTCGGCAGACGGCGCTCGATAATGGGCAAGAACAGGTGCAATGTCCCCAGGATGTTGGTGCTGAGGGTGCTGGCGGGGTCGCGAAAGGACTCGGGAACGAAAGGCTGCCCGGCAAGATGGAAGACCAGGTCGGGCCGGACGGCCAGGAGGGCCTGCGCGGTCGCCTGCGCGTCGTTGAGGTCGGCGCAGACCAGCCCGATGCGCCCCGCCAGTTCCGCGGATACGCGCTGCGGGGCGCGGGCCAGGCCCCACACCTCGTAGCGTCCCTCGCTGAGCAGGTAATCGGCCAGATGCCCGCCGACGAAGCCATTAATGCCGGTGATGAGCGCGCGCATACCCTGTACTATAGCCGATCTTGCCGATGTCGCAAGTCCTGGTTGTCGCGTCCGTGTTCACACCTCTCCCGGGTGCGCGGGCAGCTTGCCCGCCTCCAGGCCATTGCGGGCGGGACGCCCGCGCACCCGACGCCTTACCCCACAGGTGAACACGTACGTTGTCGCGTCCGCGCCGACGACAACCCGGGGATAAGGAATGCCAACCTTTACTGTGCATTTCATTGACGGGTTTTGTGCAGCGTGATACAATGTAATTGCAGGATCAGTGTTCCTCCACGCGCCACTTCGTGCAGGTGCGTGCTACAATATGTGCCTCTATTCACGAGGCAATGTGCCACGTGAAAGGCTGTCGGCTATGGCACAACAACATTTCCTGTTCCAGTTCTCGGACAAGCCGCGCTACAACACCAAGGCCGTAGCGCAGGAGACCGGCGTTCCCGCGGATACGTTTCGGGCCTGGGAGCGACGCTACGGGATTCCGCGGCCCCAGCGCACCGACGGTGGGCACCGCCTGTACTCCGAGCGCGACATTGCCACCATCCGCTGGCTGCGTGACCGCACCGCCGAGGGTCTGACGATCAGCCAGGCCATCGCTTTGATGAACGATGGCAACGAGTCGAATCTCTCATGGCTCAACACTGCGGTTGATACCGAGCCCCACACCTGGGAGCGCCTGAACAGCCGGCTGGTCGCCGCCCTTACCGACTACGACTCGACCCGCGCCGAACAGATCCTGGGTGAAGCCTTTGCCCTCTATCCGCTGGAAGATGTTTTTCTGAAACTGGTGCAGCCGGCAATGGTGGAGATCGGCGAACAGTGGCACGCCGGCAAAATTACCGTGACGGCTGAACATTTCGCGACCCAGTTCATTCGGCGCAAGCTCTCGGGGCTATTTAACACCTACAACATTACCGATGGGCGCGGCCTGGTGCTGGTGGCCTGCGCTCCCAGCGAGCAGCACGACCTCGGGGCGCTCATGCTCGCGGTCTTCCTGGTGCGCCATGGCTGGCAGGTGATCTATCTCGGCCCTGAGGTGCCCCTGCGCGACCTGCTCGAAACCGTGCGCAAGCTACAGCCCGACCTGGTGGCAATGTCGGCCTCCACGACAGAGACGGCAACGCAACTCCTGGAAACCGGCCGTGCCATCCTCGCCCTCCCGCCGCCAACCCCCCACTTTGGCTACGGTGGCCGGGCATTCAACCTCAACCCGGTGCTGACGCAGAAAATGCCCGGCACCTTCCTCGGCCGCGATGCGCTCGAAGCCGTGGACAATGTCGCCGAAATCCTCAGTGTCGGCCGGTAGATGTCAGAGCTTGTCTGAACGTACATGTTCATACTTCTCCCGGGTGCGCGGGCATCTTGCCCCCATCCAGGCCATTGCGGGCGGGACGCCCGCGCACCCGACGCCTTACCCCACATGTGAACACGTACGTCTGAACAGCCCTCGCACCACCCGGGGCTGTGAACAACGTGAACCGCCCGTCGCGTCTCACGCCGAATAGCCCCCACACGACCCGGGGCCGTTCCGACTTCCGCCTCCGGCAGTGGGGTGTGGGAAGGAACGCCCTGATTGTGACATCCTAACGCCTGCTGCCCATCCTCTCAGGTGTAGTAGAGTTTTTGGGGCGCAACCCCCAGGCTTCACGTCCCCCCTTATCCCCATCCGCAGCACAGATTCTTTGTGCATCGAGGAACTTCTATGGCCCTGAAAGACCCCTGCGTACCGGGGATCGATGCCTGTTCCTGGCTTTGGAACGCCAGAACACTGTTGCACGGGGCTTGCACAGTACAAAGTTGCCTCAATCCCCCAATTCACGTATTATGAAAGAGTAGAGATTTCTTTCACAACGACACGGACCGACGTTCGACGGCATAGTGACTCCAGCGCCAGCAGCCTGCGCTACGCGAGAGTCACCGTCCCCTGCCTGGCACGCTGGCATACCGAACCCTGGTCGCTGCCCCGGGGCTGAGACGAAGGAGAGCCGTGTGTCGCTGAATCCTGGTTCCTCACTGGCGGTTGGCGCTTCCGGAAAGCTAATCTCCCAGCCGCTGCCGGCCGAAGAGCAACTGGCGTTGCTCTTTCACCTGACCGAATCTTCGCCACACGTGAGCAGCGACGAGCACCCGCCGCGCCCGCCCCACTCGCTTGCCGAGGCCTACGCCGAGTGCGAGCGCATCATTCGCCGCCACTCGAAGAGCTTCTACTTCAGCTCACAGTTCCTTGCCCCGGACGTGCGCCGGGCCGTGCGCGCTCTATATGCCTTCTGCCGCGCCACCGACGACACGGTTGATATGGCTGTTGACGATCCTGCCCGCGCCCTGGCTACCTGGGTGCAACAGGTGCGCGCCCCGCGCCCCGCGCCCTACGACCCGGTGCTGCTGGCCTGGTACGACACGCGCACCCGCTACAACCTCTCGGCGGCCCTGGTTGACGAATTGCTCGCCGGTGTGGCCATGGATCTGACCATCTCGCGCTACGAGCACTTCGCCGATCTCTGGCTCTACTGCTACCGCGTCGCCTCGGTCGTGGGCCTGCTGGTGATGGGGATCACGGGCTACGTGCCTGGGGCCGAACCTTATGCGATCAAGCTGGGCGTGGCGCTGCAACTCACCAATATTCTGCGCGATGTGGGCGAAGATGCTCGCCGCGGGCGCGTCTATCTGCCCCACGAGGACCTGGCCCGCTTCGACCTGACCGCCGAGGATATTCTGGCCGAGGTGTACGATGAGCGTTTTCGCGCGCTGATGCGCTTCGAGGTCGAACGCACTCGACGTCTCTACGCCGAGAGCTGGCCCGGGATTGCCCTGCTCCCGCCACAGAGCCGTCTGGCGATCGGCGCTGCTGCGCGGATTTACTGCGGCATCCTTGACAAGCTCGAAGCCAATGACTACGATGCCTACACCCGCCGGGCACACCTGAAACTGCGTGAGAAGGTGGTCCGCCTGCCCCGTATCTGGTGGGACGTGTGCTGCCTTGGGTAAGGGGCGCAACCATGCTCTATGTCGCCCCGTGTCGTGCATGTATCGAAACCGCGAGAAAGCCGTATGACCACCAGCGTTCTCCAGCATCTTCCGCCGGCGCCCCGCCACTGGCCCACCCGGGCCTTCGATGCCCTGCTCTGGGTCCTGTTTCTGGGGCCGCTCGTGTCGCCGCTCTTCCGCGCCTCAGGGCTGCCCCTGGTGGCAGAGAGTGGTCTGTTTGCCCGCGATGTGCTCGCCACCTTCGTCTGCCCTACGCCAGAACGCGCCTACCTGCTCTTCGGGTTCCCCATGGCCGTGTGCGCGCGCTGCTGGGGCGCCACCATTGGTCTCTGGGCGGCGCGCTTGCTGGTGGACGGGCGACGGGCCGGGCGCTTGCCTGGCGCACCCTGGCTGCTGGCCCACTTCCGCGCCCTGCCCTGGTGGGCGCGGCTGACCCTCTGCGCCGCGCCGTTCCTGCTCTGGCCGCTGGAGATTGTCGGCCACTACCAGGGGGCCTGGTACGCTCCCCTCTGGCTGCTCCTGCTCAACGGCGCACAGGCAGGCTTCTTCGCCGGGTTGTTCTTCTGCTCGATCTGGCCGGGTCTCTGGCCCGCCACCGGGCGCCAGGTTGCGCTGCCGCGCTAGAATGACATAGTAATTATGGAGGGCTTGTCGCCCCCACAAGCAGGGATATGGGGAAACCCGCTTTCCCCATGTCCCAACCGCTGCTGGGAGCGGCTGGCACCCCCACGGGCAGGGATATGGGGAAACCCGGTTGCCCCATCTCCCGACTGCTGCTGGGAGCGGCTGGCGCCCCCACGGGCAGGGGGGCGGTTCGACAGGCTCACCGCAGGTGGGGAAACCCGGTTGCCCCATCTCCCAACCGCTGCTGGGAGCGGCTGGCGCCCCCACGGGCAGGGATATGGGGAAACCCGCTTTCCCCATGTCCCAACCGCTGCTGGGAGCGGCTGGCGCCCCCACGGGCAGGGAAATGGGGAAACCTGGTTTCCCCATTTCCCAACCGCTGTTGGGAGCGGCTGGTGCCCCACAGGCAGGAAGATGGGGAAACCCGGTTTCCCCGTATTTTCACCTCAGCGAAGCTGGAGGGGGGCCGGGGGGTGAGGACCAGCAGCGCATCAGGACGCCTTCGGCCAGAAACCTTACACCTGAAAGCCCGATCCCTCCCAGCCGGGTGGGGTATATGGTAATTTCCTGCGGGGAGAGCCTCGCCCTCCCGGGCGCACCTGCCCCTGATCGCGGCCGGCCCGGTCCCAATCTCACGAAACTCTAAACCAGGATACGGCGCGCTTCGCTGAGCGTTGCGGTATCATACTTCTGTGAACTGTGCGCGCAGTATCGCGGTTTGTAGTCTGTGCGCGGCACCCCGGCAACCGGCAGGGCCGGAGCGGGTGTGATGGGTAAGCTTCGAACCGCCAGAACAGTTGTTGCTATGCCAAAGTTCCTCGTACCACTGCTCCTGGGGCTGGCGCTTGCGGCCTGTAGCTTGCCCCCGCTGCCCTTCAGACAGCAAGCCGAGCCGACGGCGCAACTCGCCCCGTCTCCTTCTGCGGCCATGTCTGAGGCGGCCGCCCCGGCCACCGTCGTCGCTGCTCCGCGCCCGACCAGTGCGCCCCTGCCCACTATCCCGCCTCAGCCAACCCTGGAGCCAGCGGTCAGCGCGGCCCTGGCCGACCAGGAGCGCCTGCTGGTCGAGTTGTACCGGCGCGCCAACCCCGCCGTGGTGAGTATTGACGTGTTTGGCACGCCCCTACCCGAGAACCATCCGGTCGTGCCGGGGCTGCCCGAGCGGTCGCGCGGGCAGGGATCGGGCTTTCTCTACGATGACCAGGGACACATCGTAACCAATCACCATGTGATCAGTGGCGCCGAGCGCTTCCAGGTGCGCTGGTACGACGGCACTACGGCGCTGGCGGATCTGGTGGGCAGTGACCCTGACAGTGACCTCGCCGTGCTCAAGGTGCGCGCGATCCCTGCCGGCGTTGCGCCGCTACCCATCGGCGACTCGCGTGAGGTGGAAGTGGGACAGACAGCCGTGGCGATCGGCAGCCCCTTCGGCGAGCAGAATACCCTCACCGTCGGCGTCGTCAGCGGCCTCGGTCGCACCCTGCGCGGCCCCACCCGGACGTTCGGCAGCTTCAGTATCCCCAATATCATTCAGACTGATGCGGCAATTAACCCCGGCAACTCGGGAGGTCCGCTGCTGAACACCCGAGGCGAGGTCATCGGCGTCAACACGGCCATCGCCGTGAGTCAGGGCGGCGGCTCGTTTGAAGGGGTCGGGTACGCTGTGCCCGCAAGCACGCTGGTCAAGGTGGTTCCGGCGCTGATCAGCGAGGGGCGCTACGCGCACCCCTGGATGGGCATTCGCATGTTTTCGCTCGACGCGCTGAGCGCTGAGCGGCTGGGGCTTCCGGTCGAGCGGGGCGTGCTGATCACCGATGTGCAATCAAATAGCCCTGCCGCGCGGGCAGGGCTGCGGGGCGGCTCACGTGATGTGACGCTTAACGGCGTGCCCCTGCGCGTCGGCGGGGACATTGTGCTGGGCCTCAACGGTCGCCCGGTAGCCGATGGCGATCAGTTGATCGGATTGCTGGACCTGGATTACCGCGTTGGCGACACGATCACCCTGAGTGTGCTCCGCGATGGCGAACAGGCGCCGACCGACGTCCCCCTGGTGCTCGAAGCGCGCCCGTAGAGCGCCAGGAGGCAACGTGGCGCCTGTTGTTTGGCCCTTCTCGTGTTCGTGCGGGCAAGCTGCCTGCACAAACTACGGATGCGGGCGCGACAGTCGCGCTCCCGGGAGTTACCCTTTAGGGGCGGACAGAACGTATGGACGCCGACGGGCGTGATGGCCTCGGGATGCGGCTGGTTGGTCCTCACCCCCTGCCCCTCTCCAGCTTCGCTGGAGAGCCTGCGCTGAGCCTGTCGAAGCGGGGAGACCAGAAAGGGATTACCCCGTTGCGCTGGTTGGTCCTCACCCCCGGCCCTCTCCAGCTTCGCTGGAGAGCCTGCGCTGAGCCTGTCGAAGCGGGGAGACCAGAAAGAGATTACCCCGTGAGGAACAGGTAAGCAACGCAGAACATCGTTAGCGGACGAGACGGAAGCCGGCCACGGTTACCCGGCCACTGCGGAGACCCTGGCCGACAATACTGTAGTTACCGGGCGGATCGCTGGTCAGGGTCCGGAACCCGACCAGAACCACCCCATCAGCATCGGCGATGGCGCGGTAGGGAATAGCGCGCACCCCGCCAGCGGCCAGGTTGATCCACATCGCCACTTCCTCGCCTCCGGCGTAGCCGCGGGCCTCGAAGCCCAGGGTCGTGCCGGGCGCACTCGCGTCGGGAAACACCCGCGCGGCAAAACCTGGAATGACAAAGCAGGCTTCCGAGCTACCCTCAGGAACGGGGCCGGGAGGCGGGGCATTGGGCGGGAAGCCGGGGCGCAACTGGCAAGGCACCAGGGCGCTGCCGAGCAGTCCAAGCCGCACGCGGTTGCCGACCAGCTCGAAACGAGCGCGTTCAAAGTACTGCACCAGGTAGTTGCGCCCATCGTCAAGCTGCTGGACGAACTCCTCGGAGATCGGATAGCCGAAGATACGCAGGCCGCCCCGGCGCTCCCAGAAATTGCGGAACTCGCCACGCAACGTATGGCCGGTTTCGGGGAAGAAGCGCAGGCCCGGGGCGCGCACCGGCGCGACGGGCGGGAAGCCCAGCCCACGGGCGGCCGTAAACTCGCGCCCGACCAACCCCAGGCTGATCACCGCCTGATTGTTCACCACATCGAGTTCAAAGCGAGCGCGTTCGAAATACTGGGCCACACGACCATCGCGGTTCTGCACAAACTCGGGTGAAACCGGATAGCCGAAAATCTCGACGCTGCCATTGCGCTCCCAGAACGAGCGAAAGGCCCCACCGAGAAAGTGCCCCGTCTGCGGGAAGTAGATCTTCCCCTGGGCCTGGGCGTTGCCGGCCGGTAGCGCGGCGAGCAGGATGGCCGCCACCAGCAGGATCAGCGCCCCTGCCCGTCGTCCTCGTAGCTGGCTCATAGCTACTCCATATGCTTGCGTAAAGCGAATCCTGGCGACCTGGGGAGGGGATAGGCCCAAAGAATACCGGATGTGCCCGGTCGCGCCCGTACTTTATCATTTACACTCTGTCTGGTTCATCATACGCGATAGCATGGCGACTGTCAAGCGTTGATCGGAATGAATCCGCGCTGTAGCGCGGATTCTGTGGAGCATAAGCCCAACGATTCCTGGGGAACGACGACAGGTTTTTTTCTGGCAGGGCTGCGCCCTCCCAAACCCTCGCGGTGCGGGGCGCCGGGCCACCCCGGCAGGCAGGCGCGCGGGGAAACCCGGCTTCCCCACCCCCCACCCGCTGTCGGGGGCGCCGGGCCACCCCGGCAGGCAGGCGCCTGGGGAAACCCGGTTTCCCCAACCCCCAACCGCTGTCGAGCGCGCCGGGCGCCCCGGCAGGCAG
>Ga0209721_1001365_pt1 | contig 18242 bp, 15 predicted proteins | sample TshhotsprinmetaG_FD_184139 | JGI IMG/M metagenome (GOLD analysis project Ga0209721, IMG submission 184139) | Hot spring microbial communities from South Africa to study Microbial Dark Matter (Phase II) - Tshipise hot spring metaG (SPAdes)... | ecosystem: Environmental > Aquatic > Thermal springs... | reverse complement strand
CTCTTCCCTCCCTGGCGCAAAAGTATCCGCGCCGCTGCTTTTGTACTGCGAAGAGCGATAAACATCATCTTGGGTCTGGACAAACCGGTTTGTATCATACCATAGCAATGGAATTTGGCAACTGGGTACAGTGACCTCTCAGCCCCTCAGGGCTTGCGCAGCAAATCACTCTCGGGAAGCAGCGTGCCCGCGAAGTCAAGAAGAAAGTGGGGTTGTGGGGGCGGCTTCGCCGCCCCCACAACCCCACACCCCACCCCTTTCCATACAGGGCGAATTACTGCGCAAGCCCATCAGCAACAAACTTGACATCTTCCATATATAGGTGTATGATAATATTACTTCAGTTCGCCGCTCTCTGGTAGCAAATTATCCTCGTACTACAAGAGATGTTCCTCCCCAAGGACCTCGTCTGCGTCAAAATGGCCAAAGGCTGCACCGAACGCGCAAAACAGTCCGCCCTATCCGCAGTGAACGCATGGAGGTATAATGGCCTGGAAACGATTCATCATAGAATGGGGCACAGGAGCCGACCTGCACGGACAAGACGCCACAAAAGCAGCCTGCCGAGCCGTCCAGGACGCCATTTCCCGTAGTTGCCTTTGTGGATTATTAGAGATCGTCCGCCTTCAAGACCTGAATGCAATGCGGGTAGATGTTCTGGTCGCCGTACCGATGCCCGATCAGGTCCAGGCCGATACCGTCCTCTCCGTCATCCCCTTTGGAAAGAAAACTCTCCAGGTCATCTCTGGCGGCATGAGCGCCCCGGGCTTATACCAGCCCGAGTTGGGTGACCGCTCTTCTGATATCATCGTGGCAAACGCTGCAGTAACTGTGTGGATAGACCATGAAGGGCCCGAACCCCCATAGGTGACAATAGGCCTGGTTGGCGGACAGATATTCGCCGCCCGCAAATTTCTCTTTCTCTCCTGCTTACCCAACGCCCCATAGGGAGGCAACGCTGTCTGTTCTCAAAAGAGCAAGCAGTCAGATCGTATCAATACTTGAGGAAGACCACCGAACCAATTTCAAGGAGGTGCACAAAGTCCAATGAGCAGCGCTACTCCACAAAAGATTCGCAGATTTTCCCAAGTTAAGGTAAGGAGGTAGAACAATGTCCATTGAACCCGAAAACCTGCTGTGGATGTACACCACGATGCTCACCATCCGCCGCTTTGAGGAGAAGGTGGGCGAACTCTTTGCCGTGGGCAAGGTCCCGGGGTTCGTGCATCTCTATATCGGCGAAGAGGCGGTCGCTACGGGGGTTTGCGCCCATCTGCGCAAGGATGACTATATCACCAGCACGCACCGGGGCCATGGTCATCTGATCGCCAAAGGGGGCGACCTCAAACTGATGATGGCTGAACTGTTTGGCCGGCGCACCGGCTACTGCAAGGGCAAGGGCGGCTCTATGCACATTGCTGATGTAGACCTGGGGATCCTGGGGGCCAATGGCATTGTCGGCGGAGGACCGCCCATCGCGGCAGGCGCGGCACTGGCAGCCAAGTATCGGGGTGCTGGTCAGGTCGCGGTCTGCTTCCTCGGCGACGGGGCATCTAACCAGGGGACCTTCCACGAGGGGGTCAACCTCGCCTCTGTCTGGAAACTGCCTGCCATTTTCGTGGTAGAAAACAACATGTACGGCATCTCCCTGTCCCAAACCCGCTCCATGCGCGTCCAGGATATCGCCGATCGGGCAGCCGCTTACGACATTCCGGGATTCGTGGTGGACGGTAACGACGTTATCGCCGTGTACGAAGCCGCCGGTGAGGCCATTCGACGAGCCCGGGCCGGCGAAGGTCCAACCCTCATTGAGTGCAAGACCTACCGCTATCGCGGCCACTTTGAGGGCGACCCGATGATCTACCGCACCCGGGAGGAAGAGGAGATGTGGAAAGCCAAGGACCCCATCCCCCGCTTTCAGGCGAAACTCCTGGAGATGGGCGTGCTGACGGAAGCGAAGGCTAAAGAGATTAACGACCGCATCGTTGCTCAGGTGGAGGAAGCCGTGCGCTTCGCCGAGGCAAGCCCGTGGCCGGCGCTGGAAGAACTCCTGGAAGATGTGTACACCGTAGCCGCGTGACGGCTACCCTTATGGTCAACGATCCGCCTTTGGAAACGGAGGTAAACCCATGCGAACCCTGACCTTTGCCCAGGCGCTAAATGAGGCTCTAAAGCAAGAAATGCGGCGGGACCCCACCATCTACGTGGCTGGAGAAGATGTAGGGGTATACGGCGGCATCTTCGGTGTGACGGCGGGTCTGCTGCAAGAATTCGGAGAAGACCGGGTGCGCGATACCCCTATCACGGAGAGCGCCATCATCGGCTCGGCAGTGGGCGCGGCTGCCGGTGGACTCCGCCCGGTAGCGGAACTGATGTTCATTGACTTCATCGGCGTCGCTCTGGACCAACTCTACAATCAGGCGGCGAAGATGAAGTATATGTTCGGGGGCAAGGCCCGCCTGCCCATCGTATTACGGACCACCTGTGGCGCCGGGATGTGCGCGGCAGCCCAGCATTCCCAATCCCTGGAAGCCTGGTTCATGCACATCCCCGGCCTCAAGGTCGTCGTTCCCTCCACTCCCTACGATGCTAAGGGCCTTCTGATCACCGCCATCCGGGATGACAATCCCGTCGTCTTCATTGAGCATAAGATGCTCTACGGCATGGAAGGGGAAGTGCCCGAGGAGCCATACACGATCCCCTTTGGTCAGGCAGACATCAAGCGGGAAGGGTCGGACGTCACCGTGGTCGCCACGATGGCCATGGTGCACAAGGCCCTCACTGCGGCAGAGGAACTGGCCAAAGAGGGGATTTCGGTAGAGGTAGTGGACCCCCGCACCCTGACGCCGCTGGATGTGGAGACCATCGTCAATTCGGTCAAGAAGACCCGGCGGCTGGTGGTCGTCCACGAGGCCGTCAAACAAGGCGGGGCAGGAGGCGAAATCGTTGCCTCGGTGGTGGAAGAGGCCTTTGACTACTTGGATGCTCCTCCGAAGCGGGTGGCCGCTCCCTTCACCCCGGTGCCTTTCAGTCCCGTGCTGGAACAGGCCTTCATCCCCAGTGTGGAGAAGATTGTCGCCGCCGTGAAGGAAGTCGTGGCCTGACGGCTACTTTTGCTCTCCTCTCCCCCTTCGGACAGAGAGCGGAGGGAATCGGAAGAAGTGGTTCGGGGCAGCGACCCCACTGCTGCCCCGAACCATTGCCTGTCTCCCTGATGGGAACCTTATCGTGATGCCGTGCTCCAGTGCTGAAAGTTAGGAGGAACCCAAAATGGATCTGGGACTGAAAGGCAGAGTGGCCCTGATCACCGGGGCCGCACAGGGGATCGGTAAAGCCTGCGCGCTGGCACTGGCCGAGGAGGGATGCAATCTCGCCATCTGCGACATCAACCCGCGGACCCTCCAGCAGACAGCGGAAGAACTTCGGGCGAAGGGTGTGGAAATCCTGGCCGTCCTGGCAGATGTCACCAAGAAAGAGGATACCGATGGCTTTGTAGCCCAGGCCGCGGAGAAGTTTGGCCGCATTGACATTCTGGTCAACAATGCGGGCACCGGGCGGCTCAGCGACCTGATGACCTTGCCGGAGGAAGAATTCCGCTTCAACATGGAGTTGATGCTCTACGGCCTGATCCGCCTCAGTAAGGCGGTCGTTCCCTACATGCGGCAGCAGAAGTGGGGCCGTATTATCAACATCTCCTCCATCTTCGGGAAGCAGCCGGGTGGGCTTCTGGATTACGATGCCATCAAGGCCGCGGTCATCATGGTCACCAAGGACTTCGCCAACTATCTGGCCAAAGACGGCATTCTGGTCAACGCGGTTTGTCCCGGCCCGATCCGCACGCCGCTCTGGGAAGGCCCGGGCCAACTGGGAGAGCAGTTGGGAGGACTCATCGGGAAGTCGGGTCAGGAGGCGATCCAGTGGTTTGCCGAACAAAACATCCCGCTGGGCCGCTATGGCCTTCCCGAGGAGATTGCCTCTATGGTCACCTTCCTCGCCTCCGAGAAGGCCAGTTTCATCACCGGGCAGGCCATTAATGTAGACGGAGGGATGGTAAAAGCGGCTTACATTTAGGCCTTCTATACGGTCCAAGACGGGCGAGGGGAACATTCTCTTCGCCCGTTCTTTCCGCTTATCTGCAATAAAGTCGGGAGGAGCCATGCGTGAAACACAAACGACCATCCGGGTGTCCACCTTTACAGGCGGTCTGATCGGACCCAGCATCCCGATGTTGGGCCCTGTAGTCAGCGGCGGTACCATTATCGCCGAGACAGCCCCCGGCTGCTGGGGGCCGATGATCACCCCGTCCTTCCGCGGGGGTCATGAAGTGACCACCCCGGTCGCCGTGGAGGGAGCGGAGCCGGGGGATGCCATCGTCATCCGCATCCAGAAAATCCGCGTGACCTCTCTGGCAACCGCTTCGGGCACAATGTCCTTCGTAGAAGGGCGCTATACGGGCGATCCGTTCGTCGCCCGGCACTGTCCGAACTGCGGGACAAATAACCCACCCACCAGGGTGGAAGGAATCGGTCCGGAAGCCATCCGCTGCGCCGTTTGTGGGGCTGAAGTAAACCCCTTCCGGGTAACCCACGGGTACACGATGGTTTTTGACGACGAACGGCGCCTGGCCCTGACCGTGACGCCCGATGTGGCCCAGGCCCTGGCCCAGGACGCTGTCCGGGTAATGGCCCTGCCCTCCCAATCTGCCCAGAACCCGATCGTGGCTCTCTGTCCGGCGGACCTGCCGGGCGTGGTGACCCGTCTGCGCCCCTTCATCGGCAATATCGGCACAACCCCTGCTATTGATATGCCCGATTCCCATAACGCCGGCGACTTCGGCCAACTCCTGATCGGCGCTCCTCACCAGTACGGGATCACCCGAGAACAACTGGAAGCCCGCACCGACGGTCATATGGACATTGACTCCGTGCGGGAGGGGGCGATCCTGATCTGCCCCGTAAAAGTGCCCGGTGGCGGCGTCTACCTGGGAGATGCCCACGCAATGCAGGGGGATGGCGAGATCGCGGGCCATACCACGGACATTTCCGCAGAAGTGACCCTTCAGGTCCACCTCCTCAAAGGGCTGAACAACGAAGGCCCGATCCTGCTGCCCCCACCCGAGGACCTTCCTCATCTGGCCCGTCCCCTTACTTCTGCCGAGAGGGAGGCCGCCAGACGGCTGGCTCAGAAGTTCGGTCAGAGCGTGATAGAGGATGCGGCTCCTATCCAGATGGTAGGGTCCGGGGCAAATCTGAACGAGGCCACCCAAAATGGGGTGAGTCGCCTGGCCCGATTGCTGGACATGTCCGAAGAAGAAGTGCTCAATCGGGTGACCATCTCCGGTGCCGTGGAGATCGGCCGTCTGCCAGGAGTTGTCACGGTGACCATGCTGGCCCCGCTGGCGAAACTGGCCGCTCTGGGCCTGGCCGACCTGGTGCGGGAGCAGTACGGCTTTTAAGGGCATTGGGGGACGGCGAGTCCGCCGCCGTCCCCATCTTTTTCTGGAGGAAACATCACCTTGGACAAGAAACCCGTCGGTATCATTGCCAACCCGGCCTCCGGGAAGGACATCCGTCGCCTGGTAGCCCACGGATCGGTCTTTGACAACAACGAGAAAGTGAACATCGTCCGACGAGTGCTCCTGGGCCTGGAGGCCGTAGGGGTAGAGCGGGTGCTGTTTATGCCCGATTACTTCGGGATTGTCCCGCGAGCACTGGAGGCAATCCGGGTCGGTATAGAGGTCTGCGAAATCCCGATGCGCATCCGCGGAAATCAGGACGACTCCACGATCGCTGCCGGGCTGATGGCCGAAGCCGGGGTCGGCTGCATCATCACCCTGGGAGGGGATGGCACCAACCGGGTGGTAGCCAAGGGCACCGTGGATATTCCCCTGATGCCCATTTCCACCGGGACCAACAATGTGTTTCCCGTGATGATTGAGGGGACCATCGCCGGCCTGGCTGCCGGTATGGTCGCCAGCGGGCTGGTGCCCCTTGAGGAAGCCACGGTCCCCACCAACCGCCTGGATGTACTGGTGGACGGTCAGTTGGTGGACCTGGCACTGGTGGATGTGGCGGTCTACGACGACCCCTTTGTGGCGACGCGGGCCATCTGGGATATCAGCAAAGTACGGGAAATCTTCCTCGCCCGGGCCGCGTCCTGCAATGTGGGCCTCTCCTCTATCGGCGGAAACCTCTACTGTGCTCACATGGACAACCACCATGGAATCTACATCCGCCTGGCGGAACCGACCAGCGCGGAGGCGGTGGAACTCGCCGCCCCGGTCGGGCCGGGTCTGGTAAAGCCTGTGCACGTCTCTGCTTTCCGCCTGCTGGAGGTCGGTGATGAGGAGGATGTACACTTCCAGCCATCCATCCTGGCCCTGGATGGCGAGCGGGAGGTAGAAATTCACCGAAACCGGCGGGTTGTCATCCGCCTGAGCGATCGGGGCCCCCGGGTGGTGGACGCAGGACGGGCACTGGGGCTGGCGGCGCAGAGGGGATGTTTCTACGCGCCCGGCACCGCGAGCCATGGGGGCTGCGTGCTCTACAGCGCGGGAATATGCCGGAGTCCTTGCCAGCCCCCCGGCGCGTGAGGGGCCAGCGGGAGAGAAATTGGGGGTTTGCGGGCGGCGGCTTCGCCGCCGCCCGCAAACCCCTCTCTCCCGCGACCCGCAGGAGCGTTTGTAGTAAGCCACGGAGCGAAGCGGAGTGGTGTCTCCAGGAGCGTTTGTAGTAAGCCACAGAGCGAAGCGGAGTGGCGTCTCCAGGAGCGTTTGTAGTAAGCCACAGAGCGAAGCGGAGTGGCGTCTCCACCTTCGCCCACTCTCGGGTTGACCTTCTGGTGGGCGGCTGAACAGTTACGGCAAGGGTATCTTCATCATCCAGGAGGAACAGGTATGCCAACCCAGATTATCATGCCCAAACTGGGCATGGCGATGACCGAAGGGACCGTCGTCAAGTGGCTGAAACAGGACGGTGAGCAGGTCGCAAAAGGCGAACCGGTCGTGGTGGTGATGAGCAAGAAAATCACCTACACCGTGGAGTCTCCAGCGTCGGGCATCCTGCGCATCGTCGCATCCCCCAAGGAGACCCGAGCGGTCGGCGGGGTGATCGGTTTCATCCTGGCCCCCGGCGAACCGATGCCAGAAGTGGAAGTCGCGCCGCCTCCCCCACCGGAAGCGGTGGCCGTGGAGGTACGGGCGGCCGCCCCTGCCCCTGCGCCGCCTCCTCCAGAGGCGCCCCGGGAAATCCGCGCCTCTCCCGCCGCCCGCCGCCTGGCCCGGGAGTTGGGGGTGGATATCTCCCGCGTCCGGGGAAGCGGGCCGGAGGGCCGGATCACCGAGGCCGACGTCCGCGCCTACTACGAACAGCAGCAACAGGTGCAGGCCACTCCCCTGGCCCGCCGCATCGCTGAGGAGGAAGGGCTGGACCTGAGCCAGATTCGGGGCAGCGGGCCGGGGGGCCGCATCACCGAGGAGGACGTGTTGCGCGCCCTGGAGGGCCGAAAAGTTCCCGCCGCCGCTCCGCCCAAAGTGATCCCCTTTACCGGTATGCGCCAGGCCATCGCGGAACGGATGACGGAGAGCCTGCACTCCATGGCGCAACTCACCCTCACCGTCAAGGCCGACGTGACCGAACTGGTCGGCCTGCGGGAGGTTCTATCCGCGCGCTGGAACACCCGCCTCTCCTACACCGATTTCCTCGTCAAGGCCGTTGCGCTGGCGTTGAGGGAGCATCCCATCCTGAATAGCACGCTCATCGGTGAGGAAATCGTCATCCACGACGAAATCCATATCGGCGTGGCGGTTGCTCTGGAGGACGGGTTAATCGTGCCGGTGGTCCGCAACGCAGACCGGAAGTCCCTTGTGGAAATTCACCAGACGGTGCAGGACATCGCCGAACGGGCCCGCCAGGGGACGATTTCCGTGGACGAAGTGACCGGCAGCACTTTTACCATCACCAACCTGGGGATGTACGGGATAGACGCCTTCACACCCATCATCAATCCCCCCGAAGTCGCCATCCTGGGAGTGGGGCGGATTTTTGAGGAACTGGCACCCCTCGGCGGGCAGGTCGCCGTCCGTTCCCGGATGGTCCTCAGCCTGACCATTGACCATCGGGTGGTGGACGGCGCTCCCGGCGCGGCGTTCCTTCAGACCGTCGCGCGGTTTCTGGAACACCCGGCCCTAATGTTCATCCCGTAAGGAGCGCTCCTATGGCCGAACTTCAAGACCTCATCGTCATCGGTGGCGGGTCCGGCGGTTTTGCTGCCGCCATGCGCGCCGCGCAACTGGGCGGCAAAGTGACCCTGGTGGAAGAGGCCCTGTACGGCGGCAACTGCATGAACCGCGCCTGTATCCCGACCACATTCCTGATGGCTGCGGCGCGGCAGATGCAGTCCGTGCGGAAAGCCGCGCTCTTCGGGATTCGGGTGGGGGAACCGGAAGTGAGCCTGGATGCCCTTCACGAGCGCAAAGACCTGCTGATTGAAGGGTTGCGCCTGGGGACGGAGCAATTGCTGGCCGAGTATGGCGTGACGTTGCTCCCCGGGCGAGGCCGGCTGGTCGCCCGGGACACCGTGGAAGTGGCCGGACAGCGGATTCAGGCCCGCCGCATCATCATCGCCACCGGTTCGGTCGCCGCCCAACTTCCGGTGGAGGGGGCCGACCTGCCCGGCGTGATGGGCACCGAAGAGGCGGTGGAGTTACGCCAGATTCCGGCCCGTCTTGCTGTTATCGGGAGTTCCCCCTGGCACCTGGAACTGGCCCAGTACTTCCACGCCATGGGCAGTCAGGTCACCCTGATAGAGCCTGGGCCCCAGTTGCTCCCCGAGGCCGACCGGGAAATCGCTCAGCGGCTGGGCAAAATGCTCTACGATTCCGGCATCGCCATCCGACGGGGCAAAGAACTGGCGGCGATCCGCCCGCGGGACGACGGAGCGCTCACGGTCGTCCTGGCCAACGGAGAAGAAGTGGTGGCCGACCGCGTCCTGGCCTCCCGTCGTATCCCCAACTCCGCCGGTCTGGGCCTGCGGGAACTGGGGGTGAAAACCCGGGATGGGGGCATTGTAGTAAACGAGCGGATGGAGACCAGCGTGCCGGGCATCTACGCGGTCGGCGACGTCACTGTCGGGCCGATGTGGTCGCACAAGGCCAACGTTGAGGGTATCGTCGCGGCCGAAAACGCGATGGGACGGGATAGCCGGATGGACTACCGCGCCCTGCCCCGCTGCGTGTACACATGGCCGGAGGTGGCCTGGGTGGGGCTGACCGAGGAGGAGGCCCTCGCCCAGGGCCTGGAGGTGACCGTCGGCCGGTTCCCCGTCGCTATGAACCCCTATGCGATGATCCTGGAAGAAGGGGCAGGGATGGTCAAAGTGATCGCCGGGCGGCATGGTAAAATCCTGGGAGTCCACATCATGGCCCCCGGTGCGGTAGACCTGGTCAACACGGCCGCGGTGGCGATGCTGGCGGAGGCCACAGTGCAGGAACTGATCCGTCTCATCCCGGGCCATCCTTCGGTCGGCGAGGCGCTGGTGGACGCAGCGATGGATGTGGAGAGACGGTCGCTCCATCTGCCCAGGTGGGAGTAGGAGGCGAGGCGCAGCGATGCCTGTGCTCTCTGTTCGGCGCCTGGGGACGGTGGACTACGAGGCGGCGCGGCGGCTTCAGGAAAAACTGGCAGCCGCCCGGGCGCGCGGGGAAATCCCCGACACGCTGTTGCTTCTGGAGCATCCGCCGGTCATCACCGTCGGGCGGGGCGGGGGCGAGGAGGACATCCTGGCGCCCGCCCCGTCTCTATCCCGCATGGGCATCCGGGTAGTCCCCACCGACCGGGGCGGACGGGCCACCTACCACGGGCCGGGGCAACTGGTCGTCTATCCGATCGTCCGTCTGGCCCCGGAGGACCTGCATGCCCACATCTGGCGGCTGGAGGAGGCAACCATCCGCACGCTGCGGGCCTACGGTCTGGCGGCGGACCGGCTGACGGGGCATCCTGGCGTGTGGGTGAACAGCCGGAAGATCGCCGCGGTGGGGGTAGCGTTCTCCGACAGCGTGACCCGCCACGGCCTGGCGCTCAACGTCGCCCCCCAGATGGCCCACTTCGGCCTGCTGATCCCCTGCGGGATCGCCGACCGCGGGGTGACCTCTATGGAGCAGGAATTGGGATGGGCCCCGCCGCTGGCCGAGGTGGCCGACCAGTTTATCCGGGCCTTTGCCGAAGTGTTCGGATACGAAGTTGCCGAAGAGGTCCCTGCGGGATCATCCCTTGCTTCGGGCGACGAACTGCCACCTTGGCTGTGGGGCCGGATGTCGGCCGAGATGGAGGCAGTGGCGGGACGGATGGAGCGTCTCCTGGCCGACCTCTCGCTACACACCGTGTGCCAGGAGGCCCGTTGCCCGAACCTGGTGGAATGCTTCGGGCGCGGCACAGCGACGTTCCTCATCCTGGGGGATATCTGCACCCGGGGCTGCCGTTTCTGCGCGGTACAGCGCGGACAGCCGCAGCCGCCGGACCCGGAGGAGCCGGAGCGGGTGGCCGAGGCGGCGGCCCGGTTGGGGCTACGGCACGTCGTCGTCACGTCGGTGACCCGGGACGACCTGCCCGACGGGGGCGCGGGACAGTTCCGGGCCACGGTCTGGGCAATCCGGCGCCGCCTCCCGGAGGCGACGGTGGAGGTCCTCATCCCCGACTTCGGCGGCTCCACCGCCGCGCTGGAGATGGTGCTGGAGACGGAACCGGACGTCCTGAACCACAACGTGGAGACGGTCCCCCGGCTGTATCCCTCTATCCGTCCGCAGGCCCGCTACCATCGTTCGTTGGGGATACTGGCCTGGGCGAAGACGTACGCCCCCCACATCGCCACTAAATCCGGCCTGATGCTGGGGCTGGGGGAGCAACCGGCGGAGGTCATACAGGTATTGTATGACCTGCGCCGGGCCGGATGCGACCTGGTGACCCTCGGCCAGTACCTCCAGCCGACGGAGGGGCAACTTCCGGTTGTGCGGTACGTCCTGCCGGAGGAATTTGCCGAATACCGGGAGAGGGCTCGGGCGATGGGCTTTCGGGGCGTCGCCTCCGGCCCGCTGGTGCGCAGTTCCCACCGCGCCGACGCCCTCTATCTGGCAGCCCGGGAAGGTTCGGGGGGTATCGGCGGCCCGGCATCCCAGAGATGAAAGCCCCATACCTCAGAGCCGTCCTGAGGAAATCACTCCCACCTGTGCTCGCCCGGGAGTCTGAAAAGCATCACCCCATAGCCGTCCCCTGATCAAGCTGATGGTTGTCCGATTCTCTCCCGACGGCGCCCGTTCAGGGTCTCCCGAAGCGCCAGTACCTGCTCTTTCCCCAGCGGATAGTACCTCAACGCGATCAGAAACACGACCAGGGCCAGGACGGGCAGCAGGCCCATTCCCAATCGGATTCCCAGCGCCACTGAGGGAAGTTGAACGGCCCGGTCGGCCGCATAGCCGCTCAACCCCAATACCAGGCTGCTGGACCCGCCCACCAGCACCATCACCAGCCGTTCAATGAAGGCATTCACCCCGAAGTAACTTCCCTCCCTGCGCCGGCTGGTGCGCAGTTCGTCCTCGTCTATCACATCGCTGAGCACGATCTCCCGCACCAGAGTGATGCCCGAATGGGCTGCCCCGACGAAAAGCATCATCACGAACGCCTGAGGCAGGTTGGCAACCACCAGCACCGGCAGCATGCAGAGGACAAAGAGCATCACGGAGAGGGCCAGCGTCCGCTTGGAGCCCAGGCGCAACGCTATCCGTCGCCACAGGGGGTACTGAAAAGGGGCGGGGGATGAGGTGCCGGAGGCTTGTCCCGCTCTTTGGGGAGGCGTTTTACCCCCCCTTATCCTCCCGGCCCAAAGGGGACAGGTGAGCAAGTAGACAAAATGTGGGGGGTTTTGGCGCTGGCGGCCTTCGGCCGCCAGCGCCAAAACCCCTGTTCCCCCGCGATGCAACTCAGACATAATAGCGATTAGGAGTTTGACAAAATTTCGGCAATATGGTATCATGAAAAATACAGGAGGTAAGCCATGCAGGAGACTCGTCAACGAATACTGGAAATTCTCAAAATGCGCGGGCAGGCGACGGTGAACGAGTTGACTCGCGAGTTGGAGCTCACCGCCGTGACTATCCGCCATCATCTGGAAGTTCTCCATCGGGATGGGCTCATCGGCCCGCCCCAAATCCTCCGCAAACCCGGCCCCGGGCGGCCGCAGCACATCTATCGGTTGGCCGGTGAGGCCGAAAATCTCTTCCCCAAGAAGTACGACCGGCTCACCGATGCGCTCCTGGAGGAACTGGAGGCGCGGTTCCCCGCCGAGGAGTTGCGTGCCATTGTGGACGGTGTGGCAGAGCGCATGGCCCGACAGATACCTGCCGAAGGAGACTTTGCCACTCGCGTGGGAGCGCTTCTGGAGTTCCTGAACGGGCTGGGATACCTGGCCACGGCGGAGAAAGAGGACAGCGGATACCGGATCACGGTCGCCAACTGCCCCTACGAACGGGTCGCCCGGCGGCACGCCCTTCCCTGCCTGGTGGACACTCGCCTCATTGCCCGAGTGACCGGCGTAGAGCCGGAGCATGTGGAGCAAATCTCGGCTGGTAGTGAGCGCTGCGTGTACCGCGTTTCCGAACCCGCCTGATCCCGCCTCCGCAAAACGCCCGCTTCCAAAAGCAGGAGCCGTTGCGGCCCGAACGGTTCCCGAGATCGCGCTCCGAACTCGGGAGAAGGGGAGGTTTTTGCAACGGATTCGCCGTTGCCAAAACCTCTCTTGTCGTTTATAATGTTCACCGATGACTCTGAGAACGACCCTTATCTATCCGGGCATCGCCGGACGGGGCTGGAACTCCCTCAAGCAGGGGATGGATGCCGGGTGGATTTCCCACGGCCTGGCATCCCTCAGCGCGGCCGCCAAAGCCCAGGGGTTTGAAGTAGACCTGATTGACCTGCGCGCCCTTTCCGGTTGGGACCACTTCCGTGAAGTCCTGGCGGAGCGCGATCCCGACGTGGTCGGGATCACGATGATGAGCGTGGACTACAACCCGGCGCGGCAGGCCGTTGCGATCGCCAAAGAAATCAAGCCCGACGTCATCACCGTCATCGGTGGCCCTCACGTCACCATTGCCTTGCAGGACAGCCTGCGCATCCCGCATGGGGATTACCTGATCACCGGCGAGGGCGAGATCACGTTCCCCCAATTGTTGCGGGCCATTGCCGAGGGCCGTCCCCCGGCCTATCGGGTGCTGCGCGGCGAGCCCCCCGACCTGGACGCCGTTCCCTTCAGCGACCGCGACCTCTTCCTGGAAGAGTGGAAGAAGTGGGGCTACGACCTGGACTCCCCCGAGGTCCCCTTCGTGGAGGAACTCCCCCCACCCTTCGCCACCATTATCGCCGGTCGGGGTTGTATCTACAACTGCACCTTCTGCAAGCCGGGGGAGGATTACCTCTTCGGCAAACGGGTGCGTCGTCGCAGCGTGGAAAATGTCCTGGCCGAACTGCGCTATCTGGTGGACCGTTATCACCTGGCCTCGTTTATGTTCCACGACGACTGTCTGACCGAGGACCGGGAATGGGTCATAGAGTTCACCGAACGGTACATCGCCGAGGGCTTCAACCTTCCCTTCTTCTGCCAGACCCGGGCCGACATCGTGGTCAAACACGAGGATATGGTGGAACGGATGGTTCGGGCGGGGCTGCGCGGGTACTTCATCGGCTTTGAGAGCGGAAGCGACCGGGTGCTCAAATTCATCCGCAAAGGCACCACGGTGGCGCAGAACCTGGAAGCGGCGCGCATCTGCAAAAAGTACGGCATCGCCATCTGGGCCAACTACATGATGGGCCTGCCCACCGAGACGAAAGAAGAGGTGATGGAGACGGTGCGGATGATGAAGGAGATAGACCCGGACTACTACAGCCCGGCCTTCTTCACGCCGCACCCGGGCACGGACCTATACGATTACGTCGTAGAGCACGACTTGAGCCGCATCACCGACTACGACTCCTATCGGCGCAATCCCACGGAGCCGAAGATTCGGGGGCAGGACTATGAGTTTCTGCGCTGGGCGATGGCTGAAAGCCAGCGGCGAAAGCCCTGGAACGCGTTCCGCCGCCGGGTGAAGCAGCAATGGCAGCGAGTTCGTCATCTGACGCCGGCAAAAGTGCTGCGCCGATTGGGCCTGTGGCCCAGCCAGAGGACCGGAGGACCGTTGATCCCCGAGAGTCGTCAAGGGACAGCGAGATGAAAGTGCTTGTGAGACCATTTGCTACCCTCCGCCGCTATTTCCCCCACCTGGGAGTGGGTGAGGGGCTGGAGGTGGAACTTCCGGACGGGGCGACCATCGGGCAATTAATGAATCACCTGGGTCTCCCCGCCGACCAGGTGCGGGTCGTATTCGTCAACGGCGTCTCCCGGGATGAAAATCACCCCCTGGCAGACGGAGACGAAGTTGGTGTCTTCCCGCCGGTCGGCGGCGGATAAACTCGGCCGATGACGGAGTATATCCTTGTCTTCGCCGGTGTCCTGGTCCTGAGCGTCGCGCTGACCCCCATCGCACGCTACCTGGCTCCCCGCCTGGGGTTGATGGACCAGCCCTCGGCCCGCAAAATCCACCGTTCCCCCGTCCCTCGTCTGGGCGGGGTGGCTATTTATCTGGCCGTGCTGGCAGCCGCCGTGGGGCTGGGGGAACGGTATAACTTCGCCCAGTTCGGCTCCATCATCGTCGGCGCCACCGCCGTCTCATTTATGGGTCTGGTGGATGACCGCTGGGGACTGCGGCCAATGGTCAAACTGGTCGGGCAAACCCTGGCGGCGCTGCTCCTCTGGACTACGGGCGTCCGCGTAGGCACGTTCAACTACCCCCCTGTAGATTTCCTCCTCACCCTCTTCTGGACCGTCTACATCACCAATGCCATCAACCTGCTGGACAATATGGACGGTCTGGCAGGCGGCGTTGCGGCCATCGCGGCAGCGCATTTCGCCCTGATGTGTGCCTTCAGCGGGCAATATCTGGTGGGCGCGCTGGCGATGGCCATCCTGGCGGCCTGCCTGGGGTTTCTCTTCTACAACCTCAACCCGGCCAGTATCTTTATGGGGGACTCCGGGGCGCTGTTCCTTGGCTTCACCCTGGCGGCCCTGGGCATCAAATTGCGGTTCCCGGACAACGTCACCTTTGTCACCTGGATGGTGCCCGTCCTGGTTCTGGGGCTGCCCGTTTTTGACACCGCACTGGTCACCATCTCCCGCCTGCGGCGGGGGCTGAATCCCCTGACGACCCCCGGTAAAGACCATGTCTCCCACCGGCTGGTCGCGGCGGGGCTTTCCCCACGCGAGGCCGTATTGACGCTCTATATCGTCTCATTTGCTCTGGGGTTGCTGGCGATATTCGTCACCAGGGCATCGGTGGTGGAGGGGTACATCGTGGGAGGACTGGTCGCGCTGGTAGGAGTCTTCGGTCTCTGGCGATTGGAACGGCCGCCGTTCTGGGGAAAGAACGAAGCAAACTGAAATGGCCTATCCGGTCTGCCGACGGGCCTCCAGCACGTTGGGCACTTTGGAGATACGGGCCAGGACGCGGCCCAACTGGCCGATGTCCGTCACTTCCAGCGTGAGGTAGAGGGTGGTCAGATGGTGCTGTCGGTTGATGCTTAAACCGGCAATGTTGACCCCCTCTTTGCTGATCACCCCGCTGATGTCGTGGAGAAGCCCCGTTCGGTCGTGGGCCGTCACCAAAACGGTGACCGGGAAGGTCTGCTTTTCGGTCCCCCAACTCACCTCTATCAGTCGCTCCGGATGGCGCATGTTCAGGACGTTGGGGCAATCCCGTCGGTGGACGGTGATCCCGCGTCCCTGGGTGATGTAGCCGACGATCGGTTCTCCGGGGAGCGGATGACAGCACCGGGCCAGCCGGGTGAACAGCCCCCCCGTGCCCAGGACGTGAATTTCGTGCGCGACCTGTGCCGGAACCGGCGCCGAGGGGATCAGTTCCGGCTCCGGCTGAGCCTGCGATTGAACCTCCAGCACTTTAGAGGCGATCTGCTGGCTGTTAATGTCCCCGAAGCCGATGGCTGCCAGGAAATCCTCCACCCTCTCGTAGCCAAAAAGTTTCGCCACCGTCTCATGGGATAATTCCACCAGTCCCAGCCGCTTCAATTCCCGCTCCAGGATGGCCCGTCCGGAGGCGATGTTCTGTTCCCGGTCCTGGCGGCGGAACCACTGGCGAATTTTGTTGCGGGCGCGGGCGGTTTTGACGTACCCCAGAGCCGGGTTCAGCCAGTCCCGACTGGGGCCGCCCCGTTTCGCCGTGATGATTTCTACTTGGTCACCGGTCTGCAGGACGTAGTCCAGAGGCACCCAGCGCCCGTTGACTTTGGCGCCCCGACAGCGATGCCCAATATCGGTATGGATGGCGTAGGCAAAGTCTATCGGCGTCGCGCCAGCCGGCAGGTCCACCACCATCCCCTTGGGGGTGAACACATACACCCGGTCCTCAAAAACGTCCGTCTCTATCGCCTCTACGAATTCCCCGGCATCCTCCGCCTCGCTACGGGCCTCAATCTGGGCCCTCAGTGCGGCGATTTTCTCCTCAAACAGTCGGTCCTGGCGGCTCCCTTCCTTGTACCGCCAGTGGGCGGCGATACCGTACTCGGCGATGCGGTGCATGTAGTGGGTGCGGATTTGCACCTCCAGCACTTTCCCGCCAATCCCCACCACCGCGGTGTGAAGCGACTGGTACATGTTCTCTTTGGGACGGGCGATATAATCGTCAAATTCCCCCGGGATCGGCGTCCAGAGACTGTGCACCACCCCCAGCGAATGATAGCAGTCGGGGATCGTATCCACGATGGCGCGAATGGCGCGGATATCGTAGACCCGTTCCAGAGGGACCTGTTTGCGCTGCATCTTCCGGTAGATGCTGTAGATGTGCTTGAAACGACCGGTCACCTGGGCGTTGATCCCTTCCAGCCGCAGGTGGTGCTGGAGCAGGGCGATGTGGCGCTCAATGTCCTTCTCCCGTTCCGGCGCCCGGAGTTCCAGTTCCCGAACGATCTCGTGGTACATTTCCGGCTCCAGGCAGCGGAACGCCAGGTCTTCCAGTTCGCCTTTCCAGCGCCAGATGCCCAGCCGGTTCGCCAGCGGCGCGTAGATTTCCATTGTCTCCTGGGCAATGCGCCGCTGCCGATGGGAAGGGAGGGCGTCCAGCGTGCGCATATTGTGCAATCGGTCCGCCAGTTTGATCAGCATCACCCGCGCGTCCCGGGCCATCGCCAGGAAGAGTTTGCGCAAACTCTCCAGTTCCCGCTCGTCCCGCTCCCCTTCCCGAAGGCGCCCCAGATGGTGCGCCCTCCCCAACTTGGTCACACCGTCCACCATCCGGGTCACCGCGGCGCCGAACCGGGCCTCCAGTTCCTCCAGCGGAACGTTATGGTCCTCCACCACGTCGTGGAGAAGGCCCGCGGCAATGATCTCGGCATCTATGCGCAGTTCAGCCAGCAGCAGGGCAACGGACATGGAATGCTGGACGTAGGGCTCGCCGGACTCCCGGTACTGCCCCTCATGGGCCCGGGCAGCGAACTCGTAGGCGCGCTGGATCAGGTCGCGGGCCTCCTCGTTCCCCCCGACCCGGTCCAGGATGTCCTCTATGGTCAGCAGGTTCACCGATACAGCCTGTTCCGTCGCCTGCATGAGTACTCCTACAGGCCTCCTACCGCCCACGAGATGCCATCCGGGGTTGTGGTACCAGCCACCAGGAGACGCACGGAGGAGCGGGCAGAGGCTTATGCAACAGTATAATGCAGAGCGGGGAATTGTCAAAGAGGTTGTTGAACCTCGTAAAGTCTACCACAGCCTTCTGGCAAAGGCTCCAAAAGCCGTACCACCCCTATGGGTTGAATCTACAGGCAGCAGGTAGCAGGTAGCAGGTAGCAGGCAGCCGGTAGCAGGTAGCCGGTAGCAGGTAGGTCTCAAAAAGTCATACCACCCCTATGGGTTGAATCCGGCTTATAATTCCAGAAGGGTGTGATCCTCTGGAGGGTTGAGATTTCCCCTCCCCCTACTCCCCTCCCCATTGAGGGCGGACGGATCGTCCGCCCCTACCGCCGCACGGGGAGGGGGGATGGGAATGGGGTTTTTGGGGCGGCGGCTTCGCCGCCGCCCCAAAAACCCCTCTCTATCCCCCCTCTCCCCCGCCCGCAGGGCAAGGGGGGGAGGGGGGAAGGGGGGGTGAGGGG
>Ga0209721_1001360_pt1 | contig 18323 bp, 19 predicted proteins | sample TshhotsprinmetaG_FD_184139 | JGI IMG/M metagenome (GOLD analysis project Ga0209721, IMG submission 184139) | Hot spring microbial communities from South Africa to study Microbial Dark Matter (Phase II) - Tshipise hot spring metaG (SPAdes)... | ecosystem: Environmental > Aquatic > Thermal springs... | reverse complement strand
CACCGGAAGGTTGAGATAAACACCTATGGAGAGTTAATATATACCCTGTCAAAGTTGCAGTCTCTATGAAAGGAGGATGTTACACATGATTTCAAGAAGGAATTTTTTAAAGGCTGTGGCCGCAGGCATTGCAGCAGTCCATCCCTTAAAAAATGCCATGGCATCTCAAAAAAACTGCTCCTGAGAAAACTCTCAATATGTACAACACCCACACAGGCGAGAGCATAAATATCAAATATCATGGTTTCGGTGTTTATGACAGTGATGCACTGGACAGGATAAACCATTTCTTAAGATGTCATTATACCAATGAAGTCAGGGCAATTGATGTAAGACTTCTGGATCTCCTCTGCGATATACAGAGTATCTTTGGAAATGGCAAGCAGATAAAGATTATCTCAGGGTATCGTTCCCTTGAATATAATGAATACCTGAGGAGCCTCGGAAGGAGGGTCAGCAAAAACAGCCTCCATCTTCAGGGCGTTGCAATAGACTTTGAAATACCGGGTGTCGGAAATTACGAACTCTTCCGAATCGCAAAGTCATTCGGAGCAGGCGGTGTAGGACATTATCCTGAATTTGTGCACATAGATACCGGCAGAATCAGATATTGGTAATTATTGTTTAAAGCCTTAAAATGTGATAATTAAAGAATATGGATCTAAAAGACAGACATATACTCATTGCAGTTGATGAGTCCGAGAATGCAAAGAGGGCTGTCCTTTATGTTGCCGATTTTCTTGGAGGCTTTCCTGGGTTTCGTGTAACGCTGCTTAATATCATTCCCGAACCTCCGGAGGACTATTTCAAAACCCCCGAAGAACGTCTTAAGTGGATCGAAGAACACAGGCATAAAGCCGAGAAAATGCTCGAAAATTACCGTCGGATACTCATTCAATCGGGATTCAGCGAAGACAAGGCATCTGTGAAATTAATCATTAAAGATTGTCCGTCGGTTGCAGAATGCATACTCGATGAATTAAATAAGCTTAAGGCATGCACTGCTGTTGTAGGCCGTCGGGGAATATCAAAAAAAGAGGAGTTCCTGTTCGGCAGCACATCGAGCAAGATTATCCATGATGCAAAGAACTGCTCGGTGTGGGTGATTGAATAACCACTCCATTACTCCATTACTCCATTACTCCATAATGTTATTTTTCTTCCCCATTCCGATGCCTTCTGCAGTATTTCTTCTTCATCGGCAGCAACAAACATTCCATTATTAACAAGCACTCTTCCGTTCACCATAACCGTTTCCACGTCGGATGCCATTGCTGCATAAACAATATGGGAATAAACATCGTACATGGGCGTAAGATGAGGCTTTTTTAAATCAACCGTTATGATATCGGCCAGTTTGCCTTTCTCGATGCTCCCGATCCTGTCTCCAAGTCCCAACACTTCTGCACCCCATCGTGTTGCCATGGTAAGGACAGTCTTCGAATTCAGAACAGTCGGATCGCCTGAAATAGCCTTATGAACCTTTGCAGTGGTTGACATCTCGCTCAAAATATTCAGATCATTATTGCTTGCAGCCCCGTCTGTCCCGAATGTGACCTTTACTCCTGCCGTAAGCATCGTAACAACAGGCGCAAATCCCGAAGCCAACTTCAGATTGCTCTCCATGCAGTGGGATATGCCGACCTTACGATCTGCAAGCATCTCTATTTCATTATCTTCAACCCAGACACAGTGTGCAGCAACTACCCTCTCATTCAGGAAACCTGCGGCATCGAGATGCTCAACAGGCCTTTTGCCGTAAAGCAGTTTGATCTCATCAACCTCCCATTCTGTTTCCGATATATGTATGCTTACTAAAACATTCAGCCTTTCAGCCGCTGCTCTTACCTTTTTCAATGTATCGGGACTGCATGTGTATGCGGAATGGGGGGCAATACATGGAATAATAAGACCATCACCTTTCCAGTCATCTATGAATCTTTCGGCATTACTTATATAATCATCCGCAGAATTTCCGGTCTTTGTTGGAAAATCGACAATGCCCGCTCCTATCACAGCCCTCATCCCCATCTTTTTTGATGCAGCGGCAACGCTGTTCCCAAAGAAATACATATCGTTATAGGTTGTGACTCCTGCCTTGAGCATCTCAAGACATGCGAGCTCTGTTGCATCAAAAACAAATTCATGGCTGAGCCATTTGTTCTCGGCAGGCCAGATATGGTTTTCGAGCCAATCTTTTAAAGACATGTCATCCGCAAGCCCCCTGAAATAGACCATCGCTGCGTGTGTGTGTGTATTTATCAATCCGGGCAATACCGCCCTCCCCTTGCCTTCGATGATTTTCTCCGAAGAATATTTCTTCAGAATATTTTCGGAAATATCGACATCGACGATTTTTGCATCCTTAACGGCAACAGCGCCGTCTCTAATCAAATCCATCTTCTCATTCATCGTGAGAACATAGTCGCCGCAGATAATATGATCAACTGTTTGCATCTAAAAACAACCTCCCTGAACCCATATTACGCAAGTACTGATTAGCATATGGCAGCAGGTGTGCTGAAAAGACTTTACACTTCGGGATATCATAAAACATCATCTTGAATCCGTCACCTACTACATTGCTATCTATTTAGGTAAAAGCGTTAACAGTCTTTTGGTATGCACAAAGAACTACGACTTTGTAAAGTCTTTGATGCACACCTGCTGCTATACTTCGTGTAATTCAATTAGATATTCAGTGCTACCAATGTAAAAACAAAAACCGCAATGCTTATATAGCCGTTCATATTGAAAAACGCCATATTCAATTTGCTCAGGTCATGGGACTTTACAAGGGAATGCTCATAAATCAGCAGCCCTGCGACCAGAAACACGCCTGTCCAGTATACAAAATTCAAATTAAAGATAATGCCGTTTATAGCAAGCAATGACCATGTAACAGAGTGGAAAATTCTCGAAAGGATTAACGATCTCTTTATTCCAAACCTCTGAGGGATGGAGTGGAGTCCGTGGCTTCTGTCAAACTCCATATCCTGAAGCGCATAGAGCACATCGAAGCCTGCAAGCCAGAATACCACTGCAATGCTAAGGGGCACTATCTCCCAATCAAAGGTTCCCCTTATGGCAATCCATGCACCGAGAGGCGCTGCAGATATGGCAATGCCGAGAACAAAATGTGCCATCCATGTAAATCTCTTTGTGTAGGAATAGAGGACTAAAACTGCAATTGCAATGGGAGAGAGTTTCAAACAAAGCGGATTGAGACTATATGCAGCAAAAACAAATACGGCGAGGGATATAAAGGTAAAAATAACCGCATCCCTCACCTTTATCTTTCCCGAAGGTATTTCCCTGTTTGCTGTCCTCGGATTTGCCGCATCGATATTTCTGTCGATTATCCTGTTCAATCCCATTGCACCTGACCGTGCGCCAACCATTGCAACCGCAATCCAGAACATCTGTTTCAGAGACGGAATCCCTGATGCAGCCAGTATAGCGCCGGTGAATGCAAATGGAAGGGCAAATACGGAGTGGGAGATCTTTATCATCTTCAGATAGAGGATTGCTATATTTTTAGCCATCTGTATATTTTTAGCCATCTGCATGAAATCTATGATAACATACTTCCGCCTGACTTGCCGAGACCGATTAAATTATGTTCTAATTATTGGCAGCCAAAAACTTGCTTGACAAAGAACAAAAACTATGTTAGAAAATTCACACTGAAGGGCTTTGTCCTTATTAAAAAATTAAAGGGGGCTCGTGGGGGAAATGAAATCTTCCCCACACCTTAAAGGAGGAGAGCATGAATCCAGACAACATCAAATATCACAAGGAACACACATGGGTAAAGGCATCAGGCAAGAAGGCAACTGTGGGAATAACAGACTACGCACAGGATGCGCTGGGAGACATCGTGTACATTGACCTTCCCGAAGTTGATACAACAGTAGAAGCAAACACCGAGATGTCAGAGATCGAGTCCACAAAGGCAACATCGGCAGTCATAGCACCTGTAAGCGGAACCATAATCGAGGTCAATGAAAAGCTTGCAGACTCTCCTGAGATAATCAATGAAGACCCGTATGGAAAGGGATGGATAGCAGTAATAGAAATGGACAACGAATCAGAGGTCGACGATCTCATGGATGCAGGAGACTACGAGAGATATATAGAAGAGGAAGCAAAATGAAGTTAACAATAATAGGTGCAGGACCCGGGGGATATGTAGCAGCATTAAAGGCAGCGCAGCTCGGCGCACAGGTAACGGTAATAGAAGACACCGAAGTTGGAGGCACGTGCCTTAACAGGGGGTGTATTCCTACCAAGGCGCTTGTGGCATCATCGGAAGCACTTCATAAGGCTAAAAACCTCGAGGAATTCGGAATAGAGGTTACAGGAGATATTAATCCTAACCTCTCCAAGATAATGGAGAGGAAAAACAAGGTCGTCTCAACACAGGTAAAGGGCATTCGTTCTTTATTCAAAAGCTGGGGAGTAAATCTCATCGAAGGAAGGGGGATGATACTTACCCCTGAAAAGGTTGAAGTCCAGAAAAAAGACAATACCACCGAAATAATAGAGACAGACAAAATAATCGTAGCCACAGGCTCAAGACCTGCACAGATTCCCATATTCCCCTTTGACGGCGAACACATCTTGTCCAGCGATGATGCCTTAAATATAAAATCCATACCGAAGAGCCTGATAATAATAGGCGCTGGAGTTATAGGCTGCGAATTCGCATGCATATTCAAGGAACTCGGCACAGAGGTCACAATGGTCGAAATGATGCCGAGGGCTGTTTCCACAGAAGACCCCGAAATATCGGAAATCATCGAGAAGGAACTCAAAAAGAAAAAGATAAAACTCATGACAGGAGTGAAGGTGGAGAAAGTGGAAGGCCACAAAGCCGAAGAAAACGGCGGCATCCATGTCTACCTTGCAGACGGAAAAGAACTCGTGGCAGAGAAACTCCTCGTATCCATAGGCAGGGCACTCAATACAGAGAATATAGGGCTCGAAGCAGTGGGGATAAAAAAGGGAGCAAGGGGAGAAATACTGGTCAACGAAAAAATGGAGACAAACATAGAAGGCATATACGCAATAGGCGATGTAACAGGAGGAATACTCCTCGCCCATACAGCATCAAAACAGGGCATAGTGGCTGCCAGCAATGCCTGCGGAAAAGAAAAGAGATATGACTCCTCTGTCGTTCCTGCAGCCATATTCACATCCCCTGAAATAGGCTCTGTTGGTCTTAGAGAGCATCAGGCTAAGGATAAAGGGATAAACATAAAGACAGGGCACTTCCAGTTCAGGGCACTTGGAAAGGCACACGCAATGGGAGAGATTGCAGGCATGATAAAGATTGTTGCCGACGCCGATACCGATAAAGTCATTGGCGTTCATATAATAGGCCCGCATGCATCGGACCTTGTTCATGAAGGGGCACTGGCAATAAAGGCAGGACTTACTGTAAAAGAGGTCGCCGATATGATCCATGCCCATCCCACACTTGCAGAAGGCCTGATGGAGGCTGCAGAGGATGTGCACGGAGAGGCAATACATGCACCGAAGAAATAGGAGGGGAAATGAGTGAGATTATAGACATATATGCAAGAGAGGTAATAGATTCCAGAGGCAATCCGACAGTGGAGGTCGATGTGCTGCTTGACAGCGGAGCTACAGGAAGGGCAATTGTCCCTTCAGGCGCATCAACAGGTGAAAGAGAGGCGCTGGAACTGAGAGACGGGAATAAAAAGAGGTTTCACGGGAAAGGGGTATTAACTGCAATTAAAAATATAATGGAAGAGATAGCACCGAGGCTAAGGGGGCTTGAATCACAGGATCAGGCACTCATAGACAATACAATGATAGAGCTTGACGGTACAGAGAATAAGAGCAAGCTTGGTGCAAATGCCATATTGGGCGTATCCATGGCAGTCTGCCATGCATCCGCCAACGAATTGGGGCTTCCACTTTACAGATATATAGGCGGATGTAATGCAAAAGAACTCCCTGTGCCTATGATGAACATTATGAACGGCGGCGCACACGCTGACAATAACCTCGACATTCAGGAATTCATGATAATGCCTGCAGGCTTTAAGGACTTTGCATCGGCACTGCGTGCCGGAGCAGAGATATTCCACACCCTTAAATCCATCCTTAAAAAGAAAAAATTGAATACCGCTGTTGGTGACGAAGGAGGCTTTGCTCCGAACCTCGATACCAATGAAGAGGCAATATCCATAATCATGCAGGCAATCACAGAGAGCGGATACAAACCCGGAAAGGATGTATTACTTGCCCTCGATGTGGCATCATCCGAATTTTACGAGAAAGACAGATATAACTTTGAGGGCAAAAAGATAACATCCCATGAGATTGTTGATTATTACGAAAGACTGGCAAAGAAATATCCCATCATGTCAATCGAAGACGGGGCAGCGGAAAATGACTGGAACGGATGGAAGCTCCTCACAGAAAGGATTGGCAGCAAAGTGCAGCTCGTGGGCGATGACCTGTTTGTAACGAATACAAAGATATTAAAGCAGGGTATAGAAAAAGGAATTGCCAATTCTATACTCATAAAACTAAACCAGATAGGCACTGTCACAGAAACCCTCGACGCCATTGAAATGGCAAAAAGGGCGGGTTACACTGCAGTAATATCCCACAGGTCAGGTGAAACAGAGGATACGACCATTGCCGATTTGGCAGTTGCCTGCAATACAGGCTTCATAAAGACAGGCTCGCTCTCAAGGAGCGAAAGGATAGCAAAATACAACAGGCTTTTAAAGATAGAGGAAGAATTGGGAGAAGCTGCAGTTTTCAGAGGCAAAGAAGCGTTTTACAATTTGGGAAAATGAGCAGATGGTCATTCACCCATTTACTTATTTGCCCATTTAGCCGATAATTAAACCATGAGAGGCAGAATACAACCCCGAAACCTCAGACAACAGGTTACGGTCGAAAGAAAAAAGCGCAATGTAATATTTTTCACCGTAATTATACTCGCACTTCTCTATACAAGTACATCTCTCCTTCTTGGAAACATGGGTTTCATAAAATATCTCACACTCAAAAAGACAAAAAATAGCTTGGAGACAGAAATAACCATATTGGAAAAAGAGAACAAGATACTGCAGGCGCAGATAAACGCACTAAAAGAAGACCCCTATTATATAGAAAAACACGCGAGGGAAGAATTCGGATTGGCAAAACCCGACGAATATATCTTTCAATTCCAGGATGATGCCAAAAAGAATTAATAATGGATAGCCCCCTTTACATTGCCTTTCTCTGGCACATGCACCAGCCCTATTACAAAGACCCTTTTACAGGGATTTACCGGCTGCCGTGGGTAAGGCTGCACGGAACCAAGGATTATCTGGACATGGTGAAAATCCTCGAGGAATTCCCGAACATCCGCCAGACATTCAATGTAGTTCCTTCCTTGATCGAGCAGTTGAGGGATTATATAGAAAACAATGCAACCGACAGGTACCTCGAATTAACGCTGAAAAATCCCTCTGACATGACGGAATCCGAAAGGCTGTTCGTCATAGAAAACTTCTTCCTCGCAAACTGGGACAATATGATAAAAACCTTCCCCAGATATTATGAACTGCTCGTAAAGAGGGGATTCCGCTTCACAAAGGGAGATATTGTAAGGGTATCCAGATATTTCACAGATTATGATGTAAGGGATCTTCAGGTGCTCTTCAATCTGAGCTGGATCGACCCCATGTTCAGGGATAATGACCCAACCATGAAAAGGCTTATACAAAAAGAAAGGGGCTTTACAGAAGAAGACAAACAACTCGTAATAAAAAAACAGTTCGAGATATTAAAAGGGATAATCCCTGAATATAAAAAAATGAGCCAGAGCGGACAGATAGAACTATCTGTAACGCCTTTCTACCATCCGATACTCCCCTTATTATGGGATACCGACTCTGCAAAGATAGCAATGCCCGGTGTAAGATTGCCGAAAAAGAGATACAGTTATCCTGAGGACGCTGTAAAACAGATCAGGATGGCACTGGATTACTTCGAAAAGATATTTGGATACAGGCCGTCAGGCATGTGGCCTTCAGAGGGATCTGTGAGCGAAGATGTAGTTAAGGCCATGCATGCCGAAGGGATTAAATGGATCGCAACCGATGAAGAGATCCTGGCGAGATCGCTTCAAAAACCTCTGAGAAGCCCCGAGGGCTATCTTACCGATGCAACAAGTCTATACAGGCCATATCAATTCAACAATGTCTCCATGATATTCAGAGACCACAAACTATCGGACCTGATAGGCTTTGTATATTCAGGATGGAAGCCTGAAAAGGCTGTGGATGACTTCATGGGCAAGCTCATACAGATAAGAAACACACTGCCAAAGGACAGGGCATACTTAGTCCCTATAATCTTAGATGGCGAAAATGCATGGGAATACTACAAAAACGATGGACACGATTTCCTGAGAGGACTGTATCATGCATTGAGCAACGACAGCAGGTTCAAGACCGTAACCGTCTCGGAATTTATAAAAGAACACGACCCGGGCGAGCCGCTCCACAGACTTCATTCAGGCTCGTGGATTAATGCCAATTTCGGGATATGGATAGGCCATGAAGAGGATAACCTTGCATGGGACTATCTTGCTCAGACAAGGGAAGACCTTGGGGCATTTGCAAAGGCCAATCCCGACAGGGACATCACCGAGGCATGGAATGCCATTTATGCAGCAGAAGGAAGCGACTGGAACTGGTGGTATGGGGACGAGCACACAACAGAAACACAGGAGGATTTTGACGAGCTCTTCAGGAACCATCTCATGCAGGTCTATAAAGTAATGGGCAAAGACATCCCACCCCATCTTTATGTACCCATACTGCTGGAGGACAGGAGCATCGAGCCCGTTACACAGGCAAGGGGCTTTATATATCCAAAAATTGACGGCTTTGTCACAAGCTACTTTGAATGGTACCAGGGTGCTTATGTTGATGTAAAACGGTCTGGCGGAAGCATGCACAAATCCGAGAGTTTTGTCTCCGCGCTTTATTACGGCTTCAACAAAGACAACATTTACTTAAGGATCGATCCGGCAATGCCGTTTTCAGAAACACGTGAGCCCATTATCCTGCAGATAAATATCGTACACCCCTTTACATTCAGAATAACCTGTGATTTGCAGGAAAATACTCTTAATGCAACAGTCCACGAAAGGGTATTCGAGGAGTGGATATTGGTGAAGACCATCGAGAATGTGGCAGCAAAGGAGATATTTGAAATAGAGATACCGTTTGCCGACATAAAGGCACATGAGAATGACGAAATCCATTTTTCTATGGATATAATGAAAAACGGCGAAGGGATAGAAAGGTGTCCATGGAGGGGGTATATAACCGTAACCGTTCCAACGCCGTATTATGAGACGCTTATGTGGTATTAGCATACGCAGTGTCAACGGGAACCGCGTAATCCATAAATTTTATTCCTTTACTCTGATTGACATTGTATAAATTAAGCATGAACTGGTTACCTTTTATCATTGCCTATCTCATAGCGCCTACGCTGGTTATCGTAGTTGCGTATATATTTGTCGCCATGCTGGGCATTGCCATTACAGGTCTTATCATCTTAGGCATCGTTTTTATCATCGTCATTACTATGCTTAAAATTATTCAATGCGTTGCACAGCACATCAAACAAGCCCGTAATCCAATTCGCAGGACAAACATTAAATATTTAAAAGGAAGACTTTTACATCTTCCTTGAAATCACCATTTATATCCCACATGGTTCAGATGAAAGCTTGACAAATCCTATTTTTTATGGGAAACTATGAGGTGAGGTGAGAAGATGAGTACTGCCGTATTTGACACATTGGCATACGCAAAGAAGCTGAAAGAGGCCGGAGTCCCGGAGAAACAGGCCGAAATCCATGCGGAGGCTATTGCGGAGATTGTTGAAGATAAGCTCGCAACAAAGAGAGACTTGAAAGACCTTGAGGTTGCTGTCCAGAGGGACATTAAAGAACTCGAGGTTACCGTCCAAAGGGATATTAAAGAACTCGAGCTGCGGCTTATTATTAAGCTCGGCTCTTTAATAGCCGCCTCTATCGCAATTGTGGCGGCTCTGGTAAAATTGTTGTAAGATGAGGTGAGAAAATGATAGTTATTTATTTATTTTTTATTGCTTTAATTGCTTATGCAATAAGACTTTATATGAAACGAGACGAAAAACCTAAGCTATGGGACTTGAGAGAAGATATGTATTATAAAAAAGACCCTTTGAGAAAAGATATGTATTATAAAGAAGATCTTATTGGCCCTGGGTTTAGTTTTGATCTTGCTCACCAGAACCACCCTCTTAACTGGGATCTCTGGGAGTAATTTTTAATTCTTATTCTTAATTTTAATTCTTATTCTTAATTCTTATTTTTAAAATTCTCCTTTGTCTCCCGTTCTACGGTCTGTCTCATTTTATTAGACCTTCCCTCTTGTTTTGCCTCTGAGGCTAGAGGATAAGGCTTGCTGTTTTCTAACATCTCATTTGCTGCCTTCAAAGCGGCATCCCCAGCCTTATATCCCACATGGTTCAGATGAAAGACAGTCCCAGAGGACTTAGTTATAGATGGCAGTATCGCTTTATATCCCACATGGTTCAGATGAAAGATATATTTAAAATACATATATATATCCCACGCTCCAAGCTTTATATCCCACATGGTTCAGATGAAAGACCAAAGAAAGTCTGCAGAGGAGGCATTACGAAATGAACTTTATATCCCACATGGTTCAGATGAAAGTTTGACGCTCATACTCTGAACAAGTGCCATCGCTCACCTTTATATCCCACATGGTTCAGATGAAAGTTCTAAATCAGACATTTTAACCGAAAAGTTAACCGAAACTTTATATCCCACATGGTTCAGATGAAAGATCCGGCATCTCTCAAGATAAAAGATTCTTTTGGAGCGCTTTATATCCCACATGGTTCAGATGAAAGTTGATTGATTGTGGACATGAAAAATTTTTCGTCAACTTTATATCCCACATGGTTCAGATGAAAGTTTATTACAGTTACTCATAATCAAGTAATTAATAATTCTTTATATCCCACATGGTTCAGATGAAAGTGATTTTTCTTTAAAAAATCCTTTTTCTTCCTCTCTCTTTATATCCCACATGGTTCAGATGAAAGTGTTTCTTTGTCTCTCTCCCAGCGGCTTTAATGATTACTTTATATCCCACATGGTTCAGATGAAAGTTATCTTTCCTCCAGCTTTTTCCCGCGTCATTCCCTTGCTTTATATCCCACATGGTTCAGATGAAAGCCGGAGCGCTGGAGTCTTGAGGATATAGAGAAAAAACTTTATATCCCACATGGTTCAGATGAAAGGACATTGAGGGGCAACATCATAGAGTTTCTCTATACTTTATATCCCACATGGTTCAGATGAAAGTTAGCATAAAAACTTTTAACAATTCCTTGCATGTCAACTTTATATCCCACATGGTTCAGATGAAAGTTCTAAATCAGACATTTTAACCGAAAAGTTAACCGAAACTTTATATCCCACATGGTTCAGATGAAAGTATTATATAATATTTTCTTAAATTAAAAGGGGTTAACACTTTATATCCCACATGGTTCAGATGAAAGGTTATGATGGTGGTTGTGCCTATGAATGTAACTACACTCTTTATATCCCACATGGTTCAGATGAAAGTGAGATATGGCATATATAACAAGCCCATAGGGGGGGAGACTTTATATCCCACATGGTTCAGATGAAAGGTAGCCAATAGCTTACAATAAAACTAAAAAAAGAAAACTTTATATCCCACATGGTTCAGATGAAAGATTTCTTCTGAAATTATGAATTTTTGTTGCACAAAACTTTATATCCCACATGGTTCAGATGAAAGATACAGAAAGAAGAAATTGGCCAGAGCTTTATCGCAACTTTATATCCCACATGGTTCAGATGAAAGCTGCCGTAAAAAGCAGAGGGCTTTAAGCGAAAGGCAGCTTTATATCCCACATGGTTCAGATGAAAGTCAATTATCACTCTTACTTATCCTGCTGCTTTTACTTCTTTATATCCCACATGGTTCAGATGAAAGCTCTCATTTTCTCTCTCCATATTGATGATTTGTTATACTTTATATCCCACATGGTTCAGATGAAAGTCTATGCGTTATGCTAATGAAGTTCCAGGCGATGATCTTTATATCCCACATGGTTCAGATGAAAGCGCCCATGATGTTAAACGTTTTCATAACTTGTATTTCTTTATATCCCACATGGTTCAGATGAAAGATAACAAGCCCATAAAAGGGGGAGGGTAGAGAAAGTCTTTATATCCCACATGGTTCAGATGAAAGTGCAAACGAAAGATTGCGTTGGGTGTGATATGGTAAGCTTTATATCCCACATGGTTCAGATGAAAGCAAACTGCCATTCCCTTCCCAGCTATCTGTTTAACCTTTATATCCCACATGGTTCAGATGAAAGATAAAAAGGATAGAAAACAGGAAGCCGGGACATCAGACTTTATATCCCACATGGTTCAGATGAAAGGTGTCAAGTGGATTTCGAACAACCGTTGGAGCTGGCTTTATATCCCACATGGTTCAGATGAAAGTAGGTGTCCGATGGTCCTTGTGGGCGAGGAAAATCCTTTATATCCCACATGGTTCAGATGAAAGCTCATGGCTCAAGCGGCTCATCAAATACAGAGCTATCTTTATATCCCACATGGTTCAGATGAAAGGATTACTTATAAATCCGACAATACTACTGCGGTCATCTTTATATCCCACATGGTTCAGATGAAAGAAAGCGGAGGCTATGAATACTGGTAGACGTATCACATCTTTATATCCCACATGGTTCAGATGAAAGAAAGCGGAGGCTATGAATACTGGTAGACGTATCACATCTTTATATCCCACATGGTTCAGATGAAAGTAAAGCGCCTGAGTTTAAACAAGGTTCGGATTCCGGCTTTATATCCCACATGGTTCAGATGAAAGATGTGCTTCTTCAATTTTTCTTGCTATTTTTTCCGACTTTATATCCCACATGGTTCAGATGAAAGCGTACACGCTCTGATGACGCTTTGCCGTTGAGCACACTTTATATCCCACATGGTTCAGATGAAAGTTAAAAAGTCTCTCTTCATTTTCTCTCTCTTCTATAGCTTTATATCCCACATGGTTCAGATGAAAGCCGGAGGCAATTTCCTTGACAATAGTTCCTGTTCTCTTTATATCCCACATGGTTCAGATGAAAGCGGCGTAGGGGTTACCCGCGGAGACATTTATATATACTTTATATCCCACATGGTTCAGATGAAAGGTTGTGGCAGGCGGATATTTGCCTCAGGCAGTAAACTTTATATCCCACATGGTTCAGATGAAAGGTCGAGAGTGCCGAGTAAACGATTTTTTCTGAAGTGCTTTATATCCCACATGGTTCAGATGAAAGGTTTAGTCTCTCTCCCCAGCAGCTTTTGATTGATTACTTTATATCCCACATGGTTCAGATGAAAGAGACTTTACAAGACGACCGTCTGCTGAATAGCTTTCCTTTATATCCCACATGGTTCAGATGAAAGTGAAGAATTAAGAGTAGTAGCAGAACTAACAGTAGCCTTTATATCCCACATGGTTCAGATGAAAGTCCAAAAACATTAGTAAAATCAATAAGTTATATTAACTTTATATCCCACATGGTTCAGATGAAAGCAGCGTGGGAACCTCAAATTTTGAATAAGTTTTGCCTTTATATCCCACATGGTTCAGATGAAAGGGAAAATCAACGAGTTAAGTCAATTTTCTTGAGATACTTTATATCCCACATGGTTCAGATGAAAGAGGCGTTGCCGGGAGTAAAGGCTGCGGGAGATCTTCCTTTATATCCCACATGGTTCAGATGAAAGAGGCGTTGCCGGGAGTAAAGGCTGCGGGAGATCTTCCTTTATATCCCACATGGTTCAGATGAAAGGGAAGTGGATGCTAACAAAGACGGCTTAATTGTTGAGCTTTATATCCCACATGGTTCAGATGAAAGAACTTGGTATCGATTTGAGTTACCTCGTTAGGTAACTCTTTATATCCCACATGGTTCAGATGAAAGTTGTCATCAGTGCAGATGATTTTTTCATCAGTACAGACTTTATATCCCACATGGTTCAGATGAAAGTATAACCTAACCGATCGACGACAGCAGGCTCTCGGTGCCTTTATATCCCACATGGTTCAGATGAAAGGCAAAAAAGCAGCATAAGTGACTGGAAATACCTTCATCTTTATATCCCACATGGTTCAGATGAAAGGTTCAGATGAGACTTTACAAGACGACCATTCGCCGAATCTTTATATCCCACATGGTTCAGATGAAAGAAAAAAATCAATAAGTTAGATATTCTGCGTTGAAATACTTTATATCCCACATGGTTCAGATGAAAGAATTTTTTTTTGTGTCTAAATTTTCAATTATCGCTGCCTTTATATCCCACATGGTTCAGATGAAAGAAGCACCCCAGAAACGGCCAACATTCAAATAAGCGCTCTTTATATCCCACATGGTTCAGATGAAAGTGATTTCTTTGAAAATCTTGTAATTTTAGACCTTTCTTTATATCCCACATGGTTCAGATGAAAGTTACTTGATAAGCTTTAAAAACTAATAAGTTTCTTGCTTTATATCCCACATGGTTCAGATGAAAGATCCTGAAGGGACATTGTTTTTCTGATATGCCAGCGCTTTATATCCCACATGGTTCAGATGAAAGAAACCTGAACCCCGATGCCCCACCTCCAGAAGAACACTTTATATCCCACATGGTTCAGATGAAAGCGTACATAGATGTGATTACACTAGAGTTGTAGGAAACTTTATATCCCACATGGTTCAGATGAAAGTGCTGCAATTGCACGACAGCAGTCTGACTGGCTTATCTTTATATCCCACATGGTTCAGATGAAAGGTATTCGTAGAACCATCTTTCTGAGTTCAGGGGTATCCTTTATATCCCACATGGTTCAGATGAAAGCTACATTACCAATGTCATGCAGAATGTCTTTCATACCTTTATATCCCACATGGTTCAGATGAAAGACTAAGACCAGGAGTCAATGCTCTTATACACTATGACTTTATATCCCACATGGTTCAGATGAAAGGGTCACCACTTGCTGACCTGTATTTTTTCATTGCAGCTTTATATCCCACATGGTTCAGATGAAAGATGGCATATATAACAAGCCCATAGGGTAGAGAAGGTCTTTATATCCCACATGGTTCAGATGAAAGCTCCATATCAATCATCAGCTCAAATGGCTGAAACACTTTATATCCCACATGGTTCAGATGAAAGGTTAGTAGAGGTTACTAAAATGATATATCTTTACTACTTTATATCCCACATGGTTCAGATGAAAGGGTGGTTCGACTGATATACATGATCACTATATCCCCTTTATATCCCACATGGTTCAGATGAAAGTTTAAGTTTTGACTTTTGAGTTTTTAGTTTCTATCATGCTTTATATCCCACATGGTTCAGATGAAAGAGACTTTACAAGACGACCATCTACTGAATAGCTTTCCTTTATATCCCACATGGTTCAGATGAAAGGAAACCTGAACCCCGATGCCCCACCTCCAGAAGAACACTTTATATCCCACATGGTTCAGATGAAAGAAGGCTGGAGGGTGTGCTGCTGCACAGTGTAGAAGTATCTTTATATCCCACATGGTTCAGATGAAAGCAACCGATGACGGAAGATATAAAATCTCCCGTCTTTCTTTATATCCCACATGGTTCAGATGAAAGCGTCAAGAGTGCCTAAAAAACGGTTTCTTCTGAAATGCTTTATATCCCACATGGTTCAGATGAAAGGTTTTGTGAATTTACATTTGTCATGATTACCTCCTTTCTTTATATCCCACATGGTTCAGATGAAAGCGATTCTACCGATACTTCCTACACACAGTTCAGTTACTTTATATCCCACATGGTTCAGATGAAAGATTACTTGATACACTTTAAAAACCAATAGATTTCTCGCTTTATATCCCACATGGTTCAGATGAAAGATTACTTGATACACTTTAAAAACCAATAGATTTCTCGCTTTATATCCCACATGGTTCAGATGAAAGATATTGCAAGAAAGCGTTCAGGTGAGCTTTTGCTTGTCTTTATATCCCACATGGTTCAGATGAAAGATACGCTTTAAATGCTTGATAATACTTACTTTAAAACTTTATATCCCACATGGTTCAGATGAAAGGAGAGCTATTTGATGCTGAATTGGGGGCTTTTAACTACTTTATATCCCACATGGTTCAGATGAAAGATATCACCTCCGTTAATAATACCATTTACCGTAACAGCTTTATATCCCACATGGTTCAGATGAAAGATTTAGTCTCTCTCCCCAGCAGCTTTTGATTGATTACTTTATATCCCACATGGTTCAGATGAAAGTTTTTATCGATGTAATCAGATGTCAATATATGAAAATGCTTTATATCCCACATGGTTCAGATGAAAGCTAATGACGGTTCACAAATCAAAAGGTCTTGAATTTGCTTTATATCCCACATGGTTCAGATGAAAGGCATTTTTAAGAGTTGTAAATGTTCCTGCACGTTCTATCTTTATATCCCACATGGTTCAGATGAAAGTAGTACAGAGAGTGAAAGACTCAAATGCCATTATAAGCTTTATATCCCACATGGTTCAGATGAAAGCTATGTTTCTGTCTTTCTGGGTAAGTTTTTCAAATAACTTTATATCCCACATGGTTCAGATGAAAGTAGTTGAAATCTAAAGACATGAAAAAAAATTAGTCACTTTATATCCCACATGGTTCAGATGAAAGCTCGTTTTTGATTTTGGTTTTTCTCTGATGCCCTTACTTTATATCCCACATGGTTCAGATGAAAGCATCAAGATAAGGCTTTTTTCCTTTCGGTTCCTCAACTTTATATCCCACATGGTTCAGATGAAAGTTAAATCTCTGCAATGAAAATTCCGCTTTTTCTTGTACTTTATATCCCACATGGTTCAGATGAAAGATTGCATTGAAAAGTGAAACCCCAACCAACCTTTCACTTTATATCCCACATGGTTCAGATGAAAGCAAGGAGACGCAGGAACAGGTAAAACAACGATGCTTTCTTTATATCCCACATGGTTCAGATGAAAGAACTCTAGCGTAATCACATGTAGAAAAATAAAATGCCTTTATATCCCACATGGTTCAGATGAAAGGGTGATTTCTTTGAAAATCTTGTAATTTTAGACCTTTCTTTATATCCCACATGGTTCAGATGAAAGGTGCGTCAAGTAACTCTTTTTCGCCCCAGTCATCAACCTTTATATCCCACATGGTTCAGATGAAAGCCCATAGAAGGGGGAGGGAAGGGAATGGCAGTTTGCCTTTATATCCCACATGGTTCAGATGAAAGGAGGCTCCCCAAAAGCGACCAACATTCAAATAAGCGCTCTTTATATCCCACATGGTTCAGATGAAAGCAGCAAGGAAGGTACACCTCGAGTTCCAGATGAGCTACCTTTATATCCCACATGGTTCAGATGAAAGACATCAGTGAGAGCCATAAAAGGACCTCCAAAACCGACTTTATATCCCACATGGTTCAGATGAAAGATCAGTTACCCTCGATCTGACAGTCAACACTTAAATGCTTTATATCCCACATGGTTCAGATGAAAGGTTGAATTATTTTTAGAGGAGATTGAAATTTTTAGCTTTATATCCCACATGGTTCAGATGAAAGGCAGAAGAAAAGAAACTATGTATGAATGCTGGAACCATCTTTATATCCCACATGGTTCAGATGAAAGGCAACATAAAAAGGACAACCGCAAGGCCCTTTTTATGTCTTTATATCCCACATGGTTCAGATGAAAGGTAACCAGCGCTATACAGATTACAATGCTAATCTCATCTTTATATCCCACATGGTTCAGATGAAAGGTAGATAAAAACAAACATTCTGATGAAGATAACAAACTTTATATCCCACATGGTTCAGATGAAAGTAAAAAAATCAATGAGTTAGACACTTTGCGTTGAAATACTTTATATCCCACATGGTTCAGATGAAAGGAGATTTTGCTTTTTTACCATCCAACGGGTAGCTTTCCTTTATATCCCACATGGTTCAGATGAAAGTGAGATGAAAAATATTGGTGATAGGATAAAAATGGTGCGCTTTATATCCCACATGGTTCAGATGAAAGGTTATCGAGCATTGATTTTGTGATCTCCTGCCCTATCCTTTATATCCCACATGGTTCAGATGAAAGC
>Ga0209721_1001359_pt1 | contig 18323 bp, 24 predicted proteins | sample TshhotsprinmetaG_FD_184139 | JGI IMG/M metagenome (GOLD analysis project Ga0209721, IMG submission 184139) | Hot spring microbial communities from South Africa to study Microbial Dark Matter (Phase II) - Tshipise hot spring metaG (SPAdes)... | ecosystem: Environmental > Aquatic > Thermal springs... | reverse complement strand
AGGCTTATCGAGAGTGCCAACTCCCCAGAATATAAAGGAGAGAATTACAATGAAAAACAGAAAATAAAAGAATTTCGCATGTTTTCTCATGGTCTTTAGCATCGATTAATACCTCCTGCTACTCTTCAGGATTTTCGAACCTGATATCCACGCTCTTTTCAGGAACGACTGTAGATATGGCATGTTTGTAGATAAGCTGTTCGTTCGCCTCTTTAAGCAAGACAACGAAATTGTCAAATCCCTTGATTACGCCTTTTAATCTGACGCCATTCGTGAGATAAACCACTACAGGGATCTTTTCCTTTCTCAACTGGTTTAGGAAGCTGTCCTGAAGATTCTGGCCCTTATTCCCTCCCATAAAAATTTCCTCCGCATTATTATTGTTTTTATTACCATAAATGATTTTGTTTAATAATTCAAGCACTATGTTATAATAGATTATGCCAATTTTTGAATATAAATGCGATAAATGCGGACATGAATTCGAAAAGCTCGTTTTCGGCAACTCAAAAGCAACCTGTCCCGTATGCAGAGCAGAAGATGTCAAAAAGAAATTCTCTGTTTTCGGCATGAGCGGTGTGGAACACCAGACATCCTCCGGATGTTCTTCCTGCAGTTCAAGTTCCTGCAGTTCTTGCAAATAAAAACAATCTTTTATGCCTGTCTTTCAATTGTCAGAAAAACTTATTTTTCCTTCGCCTGAATTCTCAGAACCAGATGGTCTTTTGGCAGTAGGAGGCGACCTCAGCGAAGAGCGCCTTTTGCTTGCCTACTCCATGGGAATTTTCCCCTGGTATTCTGAAGACTCTCCGATATTATGGTGGTCTCCAGACCCCCGCCTCGTAATGATACCTGAAGAACTCAAATTATCAAGGAGTCTAAGACAGGTTATCAATAAAAACACTTTTAAAATAACGATGGACAATGCCTTTGAAGATGTTATAAGGAGTTGCGCGGACGTGCATAAGAAAAGGCATAGCGGAACATGGATTACAGAAGAAATGATAGACGCCTATATAAATCTCCATAATTCAGGATTTGCCCATTCTGTTGAGAGTTGGTACGAGGGCGAATTGGCCGGAGGTCTCTATGGGGTATCGCTGGGAGGAGCTTTTTTCGGAGAATCCATGTTCAGCAAAAAGTCCAATGCCTCTAAGGTCGCCTTTGTTTACCTCGTCCAGAAATCGATAAACTGGGGTTTCGGATTGATTGACTGTCAGGTAACAACAGAGCATCTGATGAGCCTCGGCGCAAAGGAAGTCCCCCGCGCCGAATTTATGAAAATGTTAAAACAGGCACTAAAAATGCCTACAAGGCGAGGCACGTGGAATACAGCACTAAACTAATCTGCCGGATACCCGAAGGGATTTGCCCTGAGTATGTTGTCCACCTTGAGAGGCTTGCCCTTTAGAACAAACACCGCCATGCCTCTCTCTTCCGTGGTCTTCCCGCCCTTCTGCCATGTGCCTTTCCATGAGATATTGAGATGCACCACATTGTCTTCTATTTCAACCCACACCGGACTGAATGTCAGGTCAACAGAATCAAAGGGTTTAAAGGCACTGCTGATCGTCCTGAACCCTTCCCTCGTTGAGTTCTTTTCAATGGTCGATAGGTCTTTTTTTGCATATGCTTCCCTTATCTTTTCAGCAAGGGAGAATGCCTCTGTTGCCATCTTTGAATCCTCGGATACCTTTTTGACCTCGCCCTTACCGCATGAAGCAACAAAAACAAATACTATAATTGCATAAACCAAAAGCCTCTTCATAAAAACCTCCGCTCTTTTATAGCTCCACTGAATTATAATGAAACACGGCTTTAAAGTCCAATCATAATACTGCTATCATATAACTATGAAGCCGGACATAAAAATAGTATGCCAGAACAGAAAGGCATATCATGACTACAGCATTGAAGAGACAATCGAGGCAGGCATCCAGCTTTTAGGCACAGAGGTCAAGTCCCTGAGAGAAGGCAAGGCCAACCTTAAAGACAGCTATGTCCTGATTAAAGATGCAAAGGTCATTCTGCTCAATTGCCACATAAGCCCTTATTCTCACGGCAACATCTTGAACCACGACCCCCTGAGAACAAGGAAGCTCCTGCTTCACAGGAAAGAGATAGAGAGATTAAGAGGCAAGATGCAGCAGAAGGGTTACACATTGATCCCGCTTAAGATATATTTCAAAGGCCCTTATGCAAAGGTTGAGATAGGTCTTGCAAAAGGCAAGAAGCAATATGAAAAACGGGAGACGATAAAAGAGCGGGAAGCAAAAAGGGCGATAGAAAAGGCGATGAAAAATCGCTAAATATGTTATTATATAAATAACAGTTCAAGCCGTTTAAATGGTTTAAGCTGTTCAACCGGGGGCGATAGGGCTCGACGGGGGTTATGAGGCTCAAGTGGCATGCGGTGGCTCCATCACCACCTAAAAAGATGGAAAAAACACAAACGCCAACAACGAACTGGCACTCGCTGCTTAACCAATAGCAGCACGCTCCTCTGAGGTTGCCTGTGCTTCAGGGACAGCGTCGATCAGCAGGCTGCCGCTGGATGACTCCTTTAAATCCAGCGAAAGCTTAAGGGATAGGATATCAGCAGGCCTGCCTGCCGGCAATCTGGTATCCGAAAATAAATAGGCTGGATAAGCATGTAGAGGCTTGAGAGTAGTACTTTCGGACGCGGGTTCGATTCCCGCCGCCTCCACCAAATGGAAGTATTTTCTGAACTAAAGCACTTTATTTTTTACCCGATAACTAAAGCAAGAAAGGATTCGAAGGAGTTGGCCATGGAAAGGCAGAAAATCAAAGAAATTGTATCCATACTCATGGAGAGTTCCATATATTTTGAGTATCCGTTAAAGCAGCGGCTGGAAATCATCCGTGGATTGATATCGAGAGTCAATTGGTGTTAGCCCGTTAAATCCCTCCAATCCCTTGTCTTCGTCAAATGCAGGGATATTTCCCTCCCCAGTCCCCCCTTGACTTTTGTGCTGATGGTTTAGATACAATATGCTTCTTAGGTGCCGAAGTGCTTAATAGGGAATCCCGTGCAATTCGGGAGCGGTCCCGCCGCTGTAACCGGGGACGAAAGCCAATGAGCCACTGTCCGCTCATATACAGATGCAAACAGGATGGGAAGGCTGGCGAGTAGGCCAAACTATAGAAACTACCCGGGAGCCAGAAGACCTGCCTGACGACAGAAATTAGGGAATAGGATTTAAAGCCTTCACGTGGATGAAGGAGAGGATGAAGTGAAACAGGGTGCAATCCTCATGGCATTTTGCCATGAGGATTTTTTATTTTTAGGGGTGCTGAGTTGATAACATTCATCATAGGCGGTGCGAGAAGCGGAAAAAGCAGGTTTGCCCTGCAGCTTGCCAATAATTATATCTCTTCTAAAGAGGGGGTTCATGGAGGAGATGCAATCTCCTCCATGCGCAAGGCATATATTGCTACTGCACAGGCCATGGATGATGAGATGAAGGAACGGATTAAGAAACACAAAAAAGAACGGCCAGGTGAGTGGACAACCTTCGAAGAGCCGCTGAATATCTCGACACTGATATCTGACATTCATAAAAGCTATGATATAATCCTTCTTGACTGCCTGACACTATGGCTTTCAAATCTGATGCTTAATAATAAGGATGTTGAAGCAGAAACAGAGTCTTTTATTTCTTCCTTATCCACTATTCACTGTTCACTATTCACTGTTTCGAACGAGGTCGGTCTTGGAATCGTCCCTGACAACGCATTATCAAGGAGATTCAGAGATTTATCAGGCTATTTAAACCAAAAGATGGCAGCCTTAGCAGACGAAGTATATCTTGTGACCGCAGGAATACCTTTAAAAATAAAGTAGGAGAAGACAGATGGATTCACTCAATGCAACACTAAAAAATATCAAGTCAGTAAATGAAGAATGGTATGGCTTGGCTCAAAAGCACCTCGACAATCTCACAAAGCCCCTCGGAAGCCTCGGAAGGCTTGAGGAGTTTGCACGGAGATTTGTCGCCATTACCGAAAACAAAAATCCGGTTCTGGATAAAAAGGTCATCTTCACTTTCGCAGGGGACCACGGAGTTACAGAAGATGGCGTATCAGCCTATCCTAAAGAGGTTACGCCGCAGATGGTATTTAATTTCCTGAGAGGAGGTGCAGGCATCAATGTCCTTGCAAGGCATGCAGGAGCAGAGGTTGTTGTTGTGGATATAGGCGTTGACCACGATTTTGGAGAGATTAAAGGCCTGGTAAACATGAAGGTAATAAAAGGAACCAAAAACTTCACAAAAGGCCCTGCAATGACAAGGGATGAGGCAATAAGATGCATAGATGTAGGAATCGAGCTTGCAAATGGATATGCAAAAAAGGGCTATAAGATATTCGGCACAGGAGAGATGGGGATAGGGAATACAACGCCGTCAAGCGCTATTGCATCTGTGCTTACAGGAAAGCCTGTCTCGGAGGTTACAGGCAAAGGTACGGGAATAACTGACGAGTCATTAAAAAGAAAGATTACGGTAATAGAAGATGGCATAAACTTGAATAAGCCAAATCCTGAAGACGCAATAGACGTCCTCGCAAAAGTGGGCGGTGCAGAGATTGGAGGCATCGCGGGATTAGTCCTCGGTGCAGCATCAAACAGGATTCCGGTTGTCATTGACGGGTTCATCTCCACAGCAGGCGCATTAATCGCATATTGCATCGAGCCAAGAGTAAAAGATTATATGTTTGCAGCCCATAACTCCGTTGAAATTGGGCACAAGGCAATGCTCGATAAAATGGGGTTAAGGCCTGTCCTTGACCTTGATTTGAGGCTCGGTGAAGGCACAGGCGCAGCATTGGCAATGCTTATGATAGAGGCAGGATTAAAGATATATAAAGAAATGGCAACCTTTGGCGAGGCCGGGGTTTCAAGCGAGATACAGAATTAAATGAAGCAATTACTCCTTGCATTCCAGTTTCTTACGATAGTACCTGTAAGAGTGAATGGTGGTGTCTCCGAAAAAGAGATAGCGCAATCAGCAGCCTTTTTCCCTTTAGCAGGTGCATTTCAGGGACTGCTGGGGGTTTTATCTGCCATGCTGTTTTTAAAGATATTTTCTCCAGAAATTGCAGCAGGGCTGATTATTTCAATACTAATAATAAGCAATGGGGGCTTTCACCTTGACGGACTTGCAGACACTTTTGATGCACTGTCTGTGAAATCAACAGGAGATAGAGAAACGGACATTGAGAAAAGGCTTGCTGTGATGAAAGACAGCACAACAGGGGCCATAGGAGTTGTCGCCATAGTTTCTGTAATCCTGCTCAAGTTCCTCTTCATAAGCAGCCTCTTTACAAATTCATCCATATTTACAGTTTATTCCATGCTGTTTCTCATGCCTGTGTTTTCAAAGTGGATAATGGTTATAGCCATGCATCACGGCACATCAGCACGGCAGGATGGCCTCGGCAGAATATTCCTGAATAATGTAAAAATAAATACTGTCGTATTTTCATCACTGCTGGTCATTGTGCTGTACATACTGATAGCGGAACTGCACCTCTTAAAGGTTTACGGGACAGGCAGTGTAACACTGGTTATTATGCTATTTGCACTTTTGTATATGTTCAGCTTCATGACAGTGAAGTTCTGCAATAAAAAATTCAACGGCCTCACTGGTGATAATTTAGGCGCGCTGAGCGAGATCTCGGAAATATTGTTTTTAATGGTGATAACAGTATGGTTACGACACTTTATTTAGTCAGGCACGGCGAGACCGAAGGCAGTGAAGTAAAACGATACAAAGGGAGCATTGATGTGCCTTTGTCAAAAAAGGGCATAAGGCAGATGGAGCAAGTTGCCAAGTATTTAAATAGGTCATATAAGTCCTATAAGACCTATAATGGCTTGAAAGCCGTTTACTGCTCTCCCCTTATCAGGGCATTAAAGAGTGCAGAGATAGTTGCTAAACCTCATGGTTTAAAACCCATTGAAATACCTGACTTGAGAGAAAGGAGTTTCGGCATATGGGAGGGAATGTCATTCAATGAAATAAAAGATAAGTATCCGGAGGAATTCGAGGCATGGGTAAGCAATCCACTTAAATACAGTCCCATGGGAGGAGAGAGCACACTTGAGGTCAGAGACAGGGTCATAATCGCTTTGAACAAAATTCTGAATGATCACAACTCTCAGGGGGCAATAAATATCGCTATAGTCGCTCACGGTGGCGTTAACAGAATAATCCTCTGCCATATAATGGGGATTCCACTTGAGAATATATTCAGGATAGAGCAGGATAATGCTGCTGTGAATATCATCGAGTTCTGGGAAAAGTACCCTATTGTAAAGCTCTTAAATGGAGGCCCAATTGGCTAAAACTTTGATGATACAGGGAACAGGCTCTGGAGCAGGCAAAAGCCTGATTGTAGCTGCACTCTGCAGGATTTTCAGAGATATGGGCATCAATACAGCTCCTTTCAAGGCGCAGAACATGGCGCTGAATTCATATATAACCATTGATGGCGGAGAAATAGGAAGGGCGCAGGCATTGCAGGCAGAGGCAGCAAGGATAGAACCCACAATTGATATGAATCCGGTATTGCTCAAGGCATCAGGGGATATGGGCTCTCAGGTAATTATTCAGGGAAAAGTACATTCCACAATGAAGGCAAAGGAGTATTATGCCTTTAAAAAAACCGCATGGGAGGCTGTAAAGGAATCCTTTGAAAGACTTTCTCAGAAATATGAGTTCATAATCATGGAAGGCGCGGGAAGCCCTGCAGAGATAAACCTCATGGATGTGGATATTGTAAACATGTCCATGTCCAAACATGCAAAGGCGCCTGTAATTTTAGTGGGTGATATAGATAAAGGGGGAGTCTTTGCATCTCTCTATGGAACCATCAAGCTCCTCGGAAGGGATAGCAGATATATCAAGGCATTTATTATTAACAAATTTCGCGGGGATATTGGAATACTCAGTCCTGGACTCGAAATGATAAAGGACAGAACAGGGAAACCAGTAATAGGGGTATTGCCATATATAAAAGATATAGGGCTGCCCGAGGAGGATGGACTGGCCCTTCAGAAAATTTCAAATTTCAAATTTCAAATTTCAAATCATGAAAGAATAAAGATAGTAATCGTCAAACTGCAATACATATCCAACTTCACAGACTTTGACCCGTTTTTATACGAGCCCGATGTTGAGCTTGTATATTCCGATAATCCGGCTGACATAGAAAATGCTGACATTGTTATCATACCCGGGACAAAAAATACCGTGAAAGACTTGCTATTCTTGAAGGAAAGACATCTCAATGAAAGCATCATGAGGGCTTATGCAAAGGGAGTTCAGATTATCGGCATGTGCGGCGGATACCAGATGCTCGGCAAAAAAATATATGACCCATATGGCGTAGAGAGCAGTCACAAAGAGATTGAAGGCATAGGTCTTCTGAATATAGAGACGGTATTTGAGAAAACAAAGGTAACATACCAGACAGAGGTTGAAATAGTCAGGGGTTCAGAGTTAGGAGTTCAGAATTCAGATAATAGGAAATTAAAAAGCTACGAGATTCATATGGGCACAAGTAAGGGTGATATAGGATTATTTAAGATAAGAAGACTCTCAACCCATTCACCCATTCACCCATGCACCCATTCACCGGTTTTTGATGGCTCTAAAAACAACAACTGCTGGGGGACTTATCTGCATGGGATTTTTGAAAATGACCCATTCAGAAGGGGGATAATAAACAATGTAAGAAAGAATAAGAATCTCCCGCCTCTCGATTTGACTGTAAGATATTCCGAGATCAAAGATATGGCAATCGATAACCTCGCATATGTTGTAAAGGAAAACATAGATATGGATTTCATAAAGAGGCTTGTCAAAATATGATGGACTTTACCTCGCCATTTATCATTCATCCATTAATACTCCTTCTGGCATTCCTGCTGGATCTCGCCATTGGCGATCCCGGATGGCTGCCCCATCCGGTAAGGATTATAGGAAGCGCTATTGCCAAAACAGAGGTAATTTTGAGAAGGTATCTAAAAACACCTTTGCAAGAAAAATCCGGAGGCGTTCTTCTTGTTATCATGATTGTTGTTCCTGTGTTTGGAATTGCATTTTTTATTCAAAAAATAATCGTGTCCAATACTCCATCACTCCATTACTCCATAAATGCCTTAGGCTTAATTGTGCTCATTTATCTTACGTCCACCACAATTGCTGTCAGAGAATTAATCAATTCCGCAAGAATTGTAATCGAATCGGTAAAAAATAAAGATATAGAGTCGGCAAAAAGCAATCTGGGAATGATTGTCGGACGCGACACCGGAAACCTTTCCGAGAAGGGGATATTAAAGGCAACAATAGAGACATTATCGGAAAATCTTTCAGACGGCATTATCGCTCCATTGTTTTATCTCGCAATAGGCGGGCTTCCCCTTGCAATGGCATACAAGGCAATAAACACGCTTGATTCTATGGTCGGGTATAAGAATGATAAGTACAAAAACTTCGGCTGGGCAGCAGCACGCCTCGATGACATTGCCAATTATATACCTGCACGAATTAGCGGGATATTGATTGTTATTGTATCTTTCTTTGTTTCCCGTTCACTGTTCACTGTTCACTGTTCACTGAAAACTATGATTAATGATGGGAGAAAGCACTTAAGCCCGAATGCAGGCATCCCTGAGGCTGCCATTGCAGGCGCATTGGGTGTAAAATTAGGAGGACCCTCGACATACAACGGCATCGAGATACAGAAGCCTTACATCGGGATGGAAAAAACAGGAAACTACTTGATTGCCTCTGAAAAGGCAATGGATATAATCAAGGTGTCATCGCTGATTGGAACAGGCATTGCCGTAATTATTCTATATATAAGGATTACAGGATGAACGGGCAGGAGAAAAATTTAGAGCCACACGGCGGGAATATCTACAGGTTCATTGAAGAAAGGAATATCAGGATGGATGAAGTCATTGATTTCAGCGCATCCATAAATCCCCTCGGTGTGCCTGAAAGTGCAATAAAAAAAATCAAAGACAATATCAAATACCTGTGCCATTATCCTGACCCCGATGCAAAACATCTCACACAGGCAATTGCAAAACATCTGGGAATAGACCCTCAATACATCCTGTGCGGAAGCGGCAGTACAGAGCTCATATACCTCACTGTAAGGGCATTAAAACCTGAAAAGGTTCTTATACCCATGCCGACATTTTCGGAATATGAGCGGGCATTCAAGAGCATACATCCCGAAAAGGACATTAAGGGAAAAATTTCGTATTTTGTCCTTTGGGAGAAAGATGCATTCGAAATAAATCCTGAGAAGTTCATTGCTGCAATGTCGGGAAATGATTCATCGGCAACATACAAATCATCCCTCACCACATCAGTGGATATGGCATTCCTTTGCAACCCGAACAACCCTACAGGCAGACTGATGAAAAAAGAGGATGTGCTGAAGATCGCAGAGGCTGCCAGAGGCCTTAAATGCTATCTCGTAGTTGATGAGGCATTCATAGATTTTGTGCCTGAAGAGTCTGTGATTAAAGAGGTTCAAAATAATCCCTACCTTATTGTGCTGAGGTCAATGACGAAATTCTATGCCCTTTCTGGCATAAGAATAGGTTATGGCATATTTCCACAGAACATTCTTGACACTGTTAAAAAGCATAAAGAGCCATGGACCGTAAATACCATTGCACAGACAGCAGGAATTGCTGCGCTAAATGATGCAGGATATAAAACCCAGACATTCAAGGTCATACGTAATGAGAAGAAGGTACTGGAAGACGGCTTCAAATTGCTGGACATCACTTATTTTCCATCAACTGTCAATTTTTATTTAATTAAGCATGAGAATGCCCAAAAGATAATTTCATCCCTTAGAAATAGAGGAGTGATGATAAGGGATTGTTCCAATTTCATGGGACTCGATAGCTCATATATGAGAATTGCAGTAAAATCAAACAAAGACAACATGAAACTGCTTAAGGAGCTTGCGTATATATGCCGGGGGTAGTAATAACAGGCACACACAGCGGCTGCGGGAAGACAACGATTACTTTAGGCGTGCTTGCAGCCTTAAAGAAAAAGGGGATGGCTGTTCAGTCATTCAAGGCAGGCCCTGATTTTATCGATACAGGACTTCACAAAATTATTACAGGCAGACCCTCAAGAAATCTTGATTTGTGGATGTGCGGCGAGGAGTACGTGAAAGCCTGCTTTCATAAACACTCAACAGATGTTGACATATCGATTGTAGAAGGCGTCATGGGCCTGTATGACGGAGACTTCAGCACAGCAAGATTGGCAGATGCGCTTAATCTGCCCGTTATCCTGGTTGTCGATGCGTACGGCATGGCAGAAAGCGCAGGGGCAGTTGTGAAAGGCTTTATGGAACACAAAAATCCAAATTTAATTAAAGGCATAATCTTTAATCGGGTGGCATCGGAAAGGCATTTCAAAAGGCTTAAAAATAGTGTTCGTGGTGTTGAGGTTTTAGGATACCTGCCGAGGGATTTGAACTTCGAGATTCCGCACAGACATCTCGGATTAGCCGTTGCAGAAGAAAATCCTATTGCCGGAGAGAACATTGAAAGGCTTGCGGATGCGGTTTTAAAGCATGTGCATATAGAAGCGATTCTTGCCATGAATGATTACCTTCCAAAGGTAACCATTCATGACTCAATGTCCTTAAAGCAGGGAGGGGACTGTCCCAGATTTACGGGCGCAGCCCCCGTATTTGACGGGGCAGGCTCCGAATCGGGACTGTCCCCGACATTGGCTCCAAGAATCGCTGTTGCTTACGATAAGGCCTTCTGCTTTTATTATGAAGACAATCTTGATTTATTAAAAGACGCCGGAGCGGAGATAATAAAATTCAGCCCTCTTTATGATCAAGCTATCCCTCAAGCCGATGCCATATACATCGGCGGCGGCTATCCAGAGCTTTATGCCAGGGAGCTATCAAAAAACCAATCAATGCTTGAGGCCATTTATAACTGGGCTGACTCAGGAAAGCCAATGTATGCCGAATGCGGAGGCTTAATGTATCTGTCTCAGGGAATCCATGATTTTGAAGGGAATTTCTTTAGAATGGCCGGTGTATTTCCTTTCGAGACACAGATGAAAAATGGACGATCTCATTTAGGCTACAGAGAGGTCATATTAAACGATGACTGCATACACGGCAAAAAAGGAGACAAACTGAGAGGACATGAATTCCATTATTCGGAGATAAAGCCTTCAGCCCTAACTACCTGTTATTCACTGTTTGATAATACTGGCCAAGATCTTCAAAACGAAGGATACAGGATTAAAAATACCCTTGCGAGCTATGTGCATCTGCATTTTGGAAGCAATAGCAATATTGCAAAGACTTTTATAAATTTTATAAAGGAGTGATGATGGAGAACATAATACTTATAGGACACGGAAGTCCTAAAAAAGACGCCAACAACATCGAACTCACAGGCAGGCTTCTGCACAGTGCAATTCATCCAAACTGCAACAACAACTGTGTAAAGGTCGCATACCTTCAGTTTGCAGAGCCCGGGATTGCGGACGCAATCAAGGAGTGTGTTCTTAGCGGGGCCAAAAGGATAATCATCCATCCCTATTTTTTAAGCAGCGGCATGCATGTCACAAAGGATATACCGGAGATAATAAAAGAGGCAAAAGATATGTATCCTGACAGGGAATTCATTTACACAGAGCCACTCGGCATCCACGAAAAATTGGTGCATGTGGTGATGGAAAGAATACATACAGCAAATGGGTTAAAACCGCATGATATTGAAAAGAGGAGCTTTGAGATAATCTCTGAGGAGGCCGATTTAAGCGATATGCCGCCAGAGCAATTGCCCATTATAAAAAGGGTAATACATGCCACTGCGGACTTTGAATTCAAAAACACGCTGATGTTTCATCCAGATGCCATAAGGACAGGAATAGATGCTATAAAAGCAGGCAAGAACATCCTTACTGATGTTGAAATGGTAAAAACTGGAATTATCAAAAGATGGCTTGAGCCATACGGCGGAAAGGTTATCTGCAATATCAATGATGAAGATGTTGTCAGGCTCTCAAAGGACACGGGCAAGACCCGTTCTGAAATAGCCATTAAAAAGGCATTGCAGGCAAACAACAATATAGGCATCATCGCTATAGGCAATGCGCCGACCGCATTATTGAAAGTTATCGAAATGCTCAATTCACCTATTCACCCATTCACCCATTCACCCATTCTCGTCGTCGGTGTCCCTGTTGGCTTTGTCAAGGCATTGGAATCAAAGGCACTGCTTGCAGCACAGAAATTTCCGTTTATAACAAATTTAAGCAGAAAGGGTGGCACGCCAGTGGCAGTAGCAATTATAAATGCATTATTAAAAGTATCAAAGGAGGGACTATGAAATTTCAAATTTCAAATTTCAAATTTCAAATTTTTTTATCACTATTCACTATTCACTGTTTACTGTTTACTGTTTCTGATGCCCACGCCATGCATATTTCAGAGGGCATATTGCCATTTAACTGGGCATTGTTCTGGTCAGTCGTTGCAGCACCCTTTGTAGCATGGGGATTGTATAAACTAAAAAAGCAATCTTCAATTGACCTGTCATTCAAACCCTTTGTTGGACTGATGGCAGCAGTTGTCTTCATCATCTCATGCATGCCAATACCCGTGCCGACCGCAGGCACATGCTCCCACCCATGCGGCACAGGAATATCGGGTATACTTGTCGGCCCCGCAATCAGCATACTGATTGCGGCAGTGGCATTGCTTATTCAGGCATTATTCCTTGCTCATGGAGGTCTAAGCACATGGGGCGCAAATATAGTATCAATGGGCGTGATGGGCTCCTTTGCAGGATTCTTGACCTTCAGGGCATTGCGCTCACTGAAAATAAACATGGCAGTCTCGGGATTCATGGCAGGATTGTTTGCAGACTGGGCAACATACTTCACCACATCGGTTGAGCTTGCATCAGGCATAAAGGGAGACTCTCCATTCATGCCGCTTTTCTGGAAAATACTCATTGCATTCATACCTACACAGTTGCCCCTCGGAATCCTTGAGGGTGCAATGACAGCAGGAATGGTTGTACTGCTTTATAAAAAGCGTCCAGATCTTCTTGTAAAGATGCGTGTCCTTAAGCCCGAGGAGGTGACAGCATGAGATTTCAGATTTCAAATTTCAAATTTCAAATTTTCTTGATTGTTTTCTTACTGTTCGCTATTCACTGTTCACTATTCACTGTTGTTTTTGCCTCTGACAAATGGTCCGGCGTTGACGAATCCGTAATAGAGAAATTCGCAAAGGAGCATGGCAGGGAGGCAAAAGAACCATTGATAAACACAGACCAGGGAGACCTGCTGCTCTTTGTCTTTCTCCTCGCAGGTGCAGTAGGAGGATTTGCAGCAGGATATTATTGGAGGTCACTGACAGAGGGCAGAAGCCGGAAGTCAGAAGCAAGAATACAGGTTACAGGAAACAAATAGAGGCATGGAACTATTTTCTGAATATTTCAAAAAAGAACATATCCTTTCAAAGATCGATGCAAGGGTAAAGATACTTGTCAGCCTTGCCATTCTTGTAATGGTCTTGAGCTATAAGGGCTTTGCCCTTCCATTGTTCGTAACATCAATATGCCTCTTTCTCTGCATGTGGATGAGAATACCGTTGAAGGTCTTTTTATTAAGATTTTCAGAGCCGGTCTTCATTGCATCAATAATAATCCTCCTGAAATTATTTTTTTCAGGAAAGGATGTGCTTTTTACAATCAACATTCTAAATATAAGTATTTCAGGGTATAAAGACGGACTTATGGATGGGTTGATGATTGCAATCAGAATTTTGGGCGCGGTCTCCATTGTTGCTGTAATGGGATTTTCTACGCCGTTTACGGAATTTATTGCAGGACTTTCATGGCTGAAGGTTCCAAAAGGTTTTATAGAGGTATTGATGTTTGCATATAGATATATTTTTGTTCTCTTTGAGGATGCAATGGTCATTTATAATGCACAGAAAAACCGCCTCGGTTACTCAAACATAAGGCGTGGACTCGGCTCATTCGGCACCCTCGCCGGATCCCTGATGCTCAAGGCATTTGAGCACAGCCACAATATCACAGTGTCAATGATTCAAAGGGGCTATGACGGCAATATGCCTATACTGAAACACAAGCCATTTAAATTGTCAGAGGTTGTCGTCTCGGCACTGGCTATAACAGCAATGGGGATTGTATGGAAGATATAAAAAGCAGTCAGCAGTCAGCAGTCAGCAGTCAGATAAGACTATCTGTAAATATTAATTCATTTAAATATCCTGACGGGACAACAGCCCTGTCTGACATAAGCCTTGAGATAAAAAGGGGTGAATTCATCGGCATACTGGGTTCAAACGGTTCGGGGAAAACAACATTATTAAAGATAATGGACGGACTGCTTAAGGACTTTGAGGGAAATATTCTCCTTGATGGAGCTAATATTAAAAAACTATCTCCAAAAGAGATATATAGAAAGGTTGGTCTTGTCTTTCAAAACCCTGACGACCAGCTTTTTGCTGCAACAGTATTCGAAGATGTGGCATTCGGGCCGATAAATATGGGCTTTTCAGAAAATGAGGTTGTCAGTCGAGTTAATAATGCCCTTAAATATGTGGAGATGGATGGATATGCAAAAAAATCCATTCACAATCTCAGCTTCGGGCAGAAGAAAAGGGTATGCATTGCAGGCCTTCTTGCTATGGGGCATGAGATACTGCTCCTTGATGAACCCACTGCTGGATTAGACCCGATGGGAGAGTATAAAATGATGAATCTCCTCACAAAGCTGAACAAGGGGAATGGAGTAACCATTGTCATGGCTACACACAGCGTTGACCTTGTCCCATTATTCCTCGACAGGCTTTATATTTTAAGCAGGGGTCGTGTTGCGAGGGGAGGCATTCCCGAGGATGTCTTCACAGCGCCGGAGGATATGTCAAATGTCAAACTCAGGCTACCACAGATTGCAGAGCTGATTTACAAGCTAAAGCATGAGGATAATATGCCATTTGAGAGAATCCCTCTCACCATCGGCGGGGCAAGAAGGGAGATAGCGAGGTTGTATGCGTAAAGGGTATATACAGGTTTACACCGGCAACAGCAAGGGTAAAACTACGGCAGCCCTTGGTCTCGCATTGAGGGCAGCAGGCGCAGGACTCAAGGTATTCATTGCCCAATTTATTAAGAAAAGGCGATGCAGCGAGCACAAGGCACTGGATAGGTTTAAAGACCTGATTACCATCAAACAGTACGGAACAGGATTTCTAAAGGGAAAAAGGCCTGCGAAATCAGAGATCGAAGCAGCCCCAAAAGGATTTGAAGAGGTGAAAAACATAATTTCATCTAAAACCTATGACATGGTGGTGCTGGATGAGATAAATGTTGCAATACACCACAAACTCCTGAATGTCGAAGACATTGTGGATCTGTTAAATTCCAGGCCTCCGAACACGGAGATTGTTCTTACAGGTAGATATGCCGATGAGAAAATTATAGAAATGGCAGACCTTGTAACAGAAATGAAGGAAATCAAGCATTACTACAAAAAAGGCGTAAAAGCGAGACGGGGTATTGAGCATTGAAAAAAGGCTTCGCTCTGGATATACGACAGGCGCATGCGCTGCTGCAGCAGCAAAGGCAGCAGCGCTCATGTTGTTGGGCGGACAGAAAACAATAAGCAGTGTCGAGATACTATTTCCTGACGGTAGCAGGCATAAATTCAGGATTCAAAATTCAAAATTCAAGATTCAAGATAAAACAGCCTTTGCATCGGTGATCAAAGATGCAGGCGACGACCCTGATATAACAAATGGTGCCGAGATAATAGCGGAGGTGAGACTGACAAAGCAGCACAAGCAAGTAGGGGACTGTCCCAGATTTACGGGCGCAGCCCCCGTATTTGACGGGGCAGGCTCCGAATCGGGACTGTCCCCGACATCGGCGATGATTATCAAAGGCGGCACTGGTGTCGGCATAGCAACAAAGCCGGGACTTCCTGTGCCTGTCGGCGAGGCAGCAATAAATCCGGTGCCGAGAAAGATGATAAAAGAGGCGGTAATGGAAGCACTTCAGCAATCAGCTATCTGCAATCCGCAAGTAGGGGACTGTCCCAGATTTACGGGCGCAGCCCCCGTATTTGACGGGGCAGGCTCCGAATCGGGACTGTCCCCGACATCGGCGATTGAAATAACCATTTCGGTTGTCGACGGAGAAAACCTTGCCAAAAAAACATTAAATGCACGTCTTGGAATAATCGGAGGCATTTCTATTCTCGGAACAACAGGCATTGTAAGACCCATATCCTCGGAGGCATGGACAGCAACAATCACATCATCAATGGATGTAGCAAGGGCAATGGGACATGATGAGATTGTTCTCTCGGCAGGAAGGGCCTCCGAATTGTCGCACATAAAAAGATACAAACTTCCCGAGGAATGTTATGTGATGATGGGAGATTATCTTGAGTTTTCACTCCTTGAGGCAAAAAGACATGGGTTTAGAAAAATACATCTATGTGCCCAGTGGGCAAAGATGCTCAAAATTGCTATGACAACACCCCAAACTCATGTGAGGTATGGAGCGCTCGATACGAAAAAGGCAGTATGGTTCTTAAACACACTCGGAATTAATGTTCCTCAAGGTTTACAATTCAATACCGCCCGTGAGGTTTTTGATTTTATCCAATCAGCGTTCAGCGTTCAGCAATCAGCAATTTTTTCAAAGGTCTGTTCTGCTGCCCGAAAATATGCAGAAAGTATAACATCAGGATTGCCTGTCATTGCCCATCTTGTTTCATACGAAGGAGAGATAGTCACAAGTAGTGAATAGTTGACATATGTCATACAAATGTTTACAATTAAGATATGGTAATTTTTGATGCATCGACATTAATTCTTCTTGCAAAAATAGATATGTTGGAATTGTTCATATCGAGCTTTCAGGGGAAGGTTTTAATGCCGGAGAGCGTTGCTTTAGAGGTAGGCAGGGCAGAATATGAGGACTCTCCCCTTATACGGAAACTGCTTGAGAATAAAAAAATAAGCATATTAAAGGTTAAAAATAAGAAGCAGCCAGATAAGCTTATGTCGGATTTTAATATAGACAAAGGTGAGGCCGAAGCAATAAGTCTTGCTATTCAAGAGAATATACACTTTATTGCAACAGATGACAGAAATGCGATAAGGGCATGCAAAATGTTAAAAATTGAGTTTATTACTGCTATAGCCCTTTTAATAAGGGCTTACGAAAAGAAACTTATCGATATAGATGAAGCGCTTGCTAAATTGCAGAAACTCAAATCTACTGGAAGATATAGCGAATCAATAATCATAGATGCGGAAAGGCATCTGAAAGGAGGCTCATAATGGCAACAAAAACATTAAGCATAAGGATGGACGATAAAGATTATAATTTCATCTCTTATCTTGCAAAAGAAGAAAATGAAGATGTTTCCAAGGCAGTCAGAGAACTTGTGGATCTCGGCAGGGTAATGCTTGCCATGGAAAAATACAAGAAATCAGAAGCATCCATAGAAAAAGCAGCAAGAATAGCAGGCGTTTCTATCTCAAAGATGATGGATATATTTAGAGAGTATGGGGTTGAAGCAAACATAGAATACGAAGACTATTTGAAGTCCCTCAAAAGTCTTAGAAAGGTCTGGTAGGAGAGGTTTATAGACTAACATTGGATAGACTAACAGTTCGTCTATGAATGAGGTGTCGGAAATTGTGGAATTTAAAATTTAACAGAATAAACTGGTCTATTAAATTTTATGCGTAATGCAAGGAGGGCCTATGAAAAAATTATATTTAATGTTTTTAGCAGTCTTTTGCATCCTTTTCCAAAGCGATGTTTTCGCTTTTGACAAAAATGCTGACAAAGCAATAAATCTTGTCGGACATATCGAACAGACATCCTGTTCTCTGTATCCCTTCATGTTATCAGATATAGAAATTGAGACATTACAAAAAAAATGGGAGAGACTATGGGCGTGGAAATCAAAGTAAACCAACATGAAAGTACATATGAGCCATCAAGAAATGATTATATTATTAAATATTTTCCTGAAGTTAGCAGAAGTGCTTACATAACCTGTATTGGTAACTATCCTGTTATATATGCAGTTCAGGGGGGTTAGTTGGATAATTGTATTATTTGGGACGGCCTACTTGTTATTCTTTCCAGAATATAAGTTCATAAGAGATATCATAAAGAAAAGAAATGATTTGTTTGAAAGGGTGTGGATTAAAGGAAGGGT
>Ga0209721_1001358_pt1 | contig 18368 bp, 7 predicted proteins | sample TshhotsprinmetaG_FD_184139 | JGI IMG/M metagenome (GOLD analysis project Ga0209721, IMG submission 184139) | Hot spring microbial communities from South Africa to study Microbial Dark Matter (Phase II) - Tshipise hot spring metaG (SPAdes)... | ecosystem: Environmental > Aquatic > Thermal springs... | reverse complement strand
GCAGTGGCCGCGGCGACCACGCGCTCCAACCCGTAGGCGAAGCCTACCGCCGGCACCTCCTTCTGGCCGCCCAGGGCCGCGACCAGATCGTCGTAGCGCCCGCCACCGCAGAGTTGCGTTCCGCCGGCATCGGCGATCTCGAAGATCAGGCCGGTGTAGTAGTGCAGGCCGCGCCCAAGACCAAAATCCAGGTCAATCCGGTCCGGGTCAATGCCGTGGGCCGCGACCATGGCGAGTATCGCCCGCACCTCGTCAAGGGCGCCAGCGCGCAACCCCTGCTCCTCCAGCAGTGCCGCCAGCGCCGGCAACGCCTGCGAGGCCGGACCCTGAATCGCCACCAGGCGCTCCAGCACATCCAGGGCCCGATCAATGGCTGCGTGCTCGTCGCGGCCCCGGAGCTTCCGCAGCAGCCGGGCCACCACCTGCTCCAGTGAGCGCGTGCCGGTGCTCAGATCGATCTCCATAGCCTGGAGTGTGCGTAACAGCCAGGCGCGCGCCTGCTCCTCATCGAGACCCGGGGGCAGCTCGATCGGCGGCGCGCTTGCGCGCTCGTGCAGGTGGGCGCGCACCGCTGCCGCGCCGTCCTTGCGCATCCGCTCCAGACTCCACACCAGCGTGTCCCGGGTGCGCTCGGTGAGGCCAAACTGGGCCAGCAATTCACGTACCACTCCGACGTGCCCCATCAGCACCTGGTAGCCTGTCACACCTGCCGCGTCGAGCCCGGCACAGGCTAGAGCCAGGGCCTCGGCGTCGGCCCGTGGAGAAGGCCCGCCCACGATCTCGACCCCGACCTGGGTAAACTGGCGATAGGTGTGGCGATGCGGGCGCTCGTAGCGGAACACCGGCCCGTTGTAGCTGAGCCGCAGCGGCAGCGGCTGGTCCTGGAGATGGGCCACATACGCCCGCAGCACCGAAGCCGTCCACTCCGGGCGCAGGGCCAGGTCGCGACCGCCGAAGTTGAACTCGTAGACCTTGCCTGCCAGTTCTTCGCCCAACTTGCGCAGGTAGAGTTCCCGCGACTCGATGATCGGCAGATCGACCGGCGCGTAGCCGTAGGCCTCGAAGGTTGCTTCCAGGGTGCGCTGCACCGCTCGCGCCTGCCACTGCTCGGCAGGCAGCACATCGCGCATCCCTCGCACTGCCTCAATCGTTCCGCTCACCGGTTCCTCTGCGGCTGCGCCGCCCAACAACACGATGAAAACAGGTTTATGTTCTGGGAGGGCGAAGACCTCCCAATCCCACCTGGTGGGGGAGCGCTTGCCGCCCCCGCAGGCAGAGGGATGGGGAAACCTGGTTTCCCCTCCTCACAGGCAGGGGTGCGGTTCGACAGGCTCACCGCAGGTGGGGAACCCCGGGTTCCCCGTTTCCCAACCGCTGGTGGGAGCGGCTGGCATCCCCACAGGCAGGGGTGCGGTTCGACAGGCTCACCGCAGGTGGGGAAACCCGGTTTCCCCGTATGTTCACCTCAGCCACATGGCTTCTCGCCGCGCCCGGCGCTGAAGCCGTACACTAATGCCGCGCGCCTGGTATTGTATCCGATTGCCAGACAGGGGACAAGCCGTTGACAGCGCTGCCCGTACCGGGTATCCTGCCGCAACACGGCCCTGCGCTGAGCGCCTGAAAGCCCGAGGGTGCGTGTTCACACATGGGGTAAGGCGTCACCCCGGGAGCGCGGGCGTCTCGCCCGCAAGGGCCTGGATGCGGGCAAGATGCCCGCGCTCCCAGGAGAAGTGTGAACACGTACGCCTGAGGTATGATTCAGACCCGCCTGACAATGTTGTGAGAACGTGCCCATGACTCGCCTGCTGCCCTATGCCGTACTCTTTGCTGGTGTGCTGATCGTTTCCACGGCCTCAATCCTGATCCGCTACGCCCAGGCCGCCGAGGTGCCTTCGCTGAGCATTGCCGCCTGGCGCCTGGCGCTGGCGGCCCTGTTGCTCACGCCGCTGGCCTGGTTTCGCGCCGGCCCGGAGTTGCGGTCATTGCGTCGCCGCGATCTGCTGCTGGGGGTGGCCTCAGGAGCCTTTCTGGCGGCGCATTTCGCCAGTTGGATCAGTTCACTGGCCTACACCTCGGTTGCCTCCAGCGTGGCTCTGGTTGCGACCAACCCGTTGTGGGTCGGGCTGGCTTCTATCCTGTTTTTCCGCGAACGGCTGGGCTGGCGCATCCTGGTGGGCATTGCCGCCACGCTCCTCGGCACCCTGCTCATTGGCCTCTCCGACCAGATGAGCAGCAGCGCTCCTGCGCCGGCGCTGGGCAATGCCCTGGCGCTGGTCGGCGCGGTGGCGGCCAGCGGCTATTTGCTGATCGGGCGCGACCTGCGCCGCCACCTGAGTGTGCTGGCCTACATCTACGTGGTTTACTCCACCGCCGCGGTGGCGCTGGTGCTCTGGGCGCTGGCAGCCCGACAGCCCCTGTTCGGCTTTCCGCCCTACGCCTACCTGCTCCTGCTCGGCCTGGCGATTGGTCCACAATTGCTCGGCCATACCGCGATTAACTACGCCCTCTCGGCTCTGTCGGCCACCTTTATCGCCATCGCCATCCTCGGCGAGCCGGTCGGCTCGGCCTTGCTTGCCTTTGTGGCCTTTGGCGAACGCTTCGCGCCCCTGCAACTGGCCGGCTTTGTGCTGCTGCTGGCCGGGATTCTGATCGCCTCGCAGGAGGAGGCCCGCCGTCCTGCGCCGGCTATTCGCCCGGTTGATACCAGATACGGATCGCGTTAGACGCGCGTGAGGGCTACGCCCTCCCCAACCCTCCCACCAGGGAGGGGGTGGGGAAACCCGGTTTCCCCACCCCCCAACCGCGCCAGAATGAAAATATTATTTGGGAGGGCGTAGCCCTCCCAAACCCTCCCCGCTGGCGGGTTGTTTCCTGGGAGGGGGTAGGGGCGCGGCGCCGCCGCGCCCCTACGCCCAAACCCACCCGCGGGCGGGCTATTTAAGACGTTTTCAGTACCCAATTCCTATCCCTCCCCCCTTACATCTCTTTACAGTTCGTGCTAGAATGGCGCTGCGTACTATCGGTACGCGAGTTCACACTTCCCGGGCGCTTTGTTCGATTCTAAAGCCGCCGCTATGGTTGCGGCGTAAGGAGTTCGCGATGTCTCCGCGCAGGCTCTGGCCTCTCCTGCTGTCGGTCCTCGCTCTCGTCGTCGTGCCTTTCGCCCATAGCCCGCGCGCGGAGGCTCAGGAGTTTCCTTCGAGCAGAACCTACACGGTGACCAACACGCTCGATAATCGGTCAACACCCTGTCAACCGGACTCAAACCCGAGTCCTGACGGTTGCACCTTGCGCCAGGCGATCCTCGCTGCCAACGCCGATGGCGAGGCCAGTCTGATCCGTTTTGGCTCCGGTTTTCCCCCGGGCGAGCAGACGATTTCTCCCGATGGGCAACCTTTTCCAGCACTTTCAGGGAACGGCGATAAGATCGAGGGCGCCGTTGACATTTTTGGTCGCCCTCGCGTCGTGATTGATGGTGTCAATCTGTATAGCTATGGACTAGAGATCACCGGTAAAAACATTGTCGTTTCGCAATTGGTCTTTATCCGCTTTACCGGTTCTCAGGGCACGGGTATATGGATTAACTCACCGAACGCTACTGGCAACCGGATTGAGGGGTGCTACTTCGGCGTGCGGCCCGGCCAGACAACCGCGCAGCCTAATCGTTTCGGCGTGCGGATCACCGATAGCGCTCGTGAGAACCAGATAGGTGGCAACATCACCATTCCGAATCAACGCAATGTCATTGCCGGCAATCTGGATAGCGGAATTGCCATTACAAATGCCAGCCAGAACTTCGTCTACGGCAACCATATTGGCGTAGCTCCGGATAGTTCTGGAAATCTTATTCCGCTTGGTAATGGCGATGCGGGTATTGAGCTATCGAACAGTTCGGGCAATGTGATTGGAGATAGCTCATCTACCGGAACATCGCCCGATGTTCGGCGCAATCTCATCTCTGCCAATGGCCAGGTCGGCATTCGTATCAGAGGCGGCGTCGGCGGAGGCAATTTCATTCGCGCGAACTACATCGGCACCGATGATAACGGTCAGGCTCCTCTGGGCGCGCAACCGGTCGGTGTGTGGATCGGAGAAAGCGCTGCCGATAATCAGTTGAACGGTATTCGTGTCTCAGCCCCGCTGGTCATCAGTGGCAACACCCAGTATGGCGTGCTGATCACCGCTGGCGCCCGCAACAACCGCGTCCAGGGCGCTTTCATCGGTACAAATTATCTCGGGGACGCCCCGCTCGCCAATACTCTGGGCGGGGTGCGCATCGAGAACGGGGCGGAAGGTAACATCATTGGCCCCGATACGGTTGTCTCCGGCAATTCCGGCGATGGTATCGTCATAACGCGCGGCGCGCTGCCCAACGCGCTTTCGCCGAGGAACAATCGCATCGAGCGCTCGATCATCGGCCTGAACGTGAACGCCACGAATCCGTTGCCCAACACCGGCCGCGGGGTGGCCGTGCTCGATGGCGCGCAGGGTACGATTGTCGGTAGCGACTCGACGCCCACGGTCTTCCAGGGTAACATCATCGCCGCCAATACTCAGGAGGGCGTGCAGGTGGGGGGCGAGGCCAACCAGGATACGCTGGTGCGCGGCAATGTCATTGGCCTGCGCCGTCCCAGTCCTGGCGCTCCGATCACCGACGCTCAGCCCAACGGCGGCGCTGCGGGCATCCTGGTGACCGGCGGGGCCAGAGGGACGCGGGTGGAGCGCAATACCGTCGGCGGCACGGCCACCGCCAGTTCGGGTATTCCTGGCATCTGGGTGCAGGGCGATGGCACCGGCTCGGTGGGCGTGCCCAGTCCGACCAATATCGAGAATGTGTCGCTGGTGGGTAACCGCATCGGCTGTTTGCCCACCAGCGACGCCAGCCCCCCCTGTAGTCCCGACCCGATCGCCCGCCCCAACTTCGGGGGTATTGTGGTCAGCGGCGGGGTGCGCAATGTCGAGCTGATCACCAATACTGTGCAACTCAACTTCGGACCCGCCGGCATCCGGCTCAGCGATGTCTATACGGTGACCCTGCGCTCGGATACCAGCGATGCCCGCTCGATTGCCCGGAATGCCGGCAATGGTATTCAGGTTGACGGCAATAGCTTCAACGTGAGCCTGCTCGATACGACGCTGCGCGAAAATCAAGCCAACGGCATCCTGATCGCCGGGACGACTGCGAATGTTACGGTGCAGAATAATACCCTGCGGGCCAATGCCGGGCGGGCCATTCGCCTCGAGGGCAACGTGCAGCGGGTGCGGATGCTCAGTAACCGCCTGACCCGCAATGTCGGCGGCCCGATTGAACTGGTTGGCACGACCATCAACTTCCCGCCCGGCAGCAATCCGGGCAACCCGAACAACCCCAACCACGATATTGACCCCCCCATTGTTGACCCGTCGTTTGCCAGTCCACAGCGCCTGCGCCTCTTCCAGTCGGGGCGCGTCGAGGGCTACGCGCTGCCCTCCACGGCGCCAGCGGACCAGCCGCCGAACCCGCCCTCGGCCTGTGTCAACTGTAGCATCCAGATCTTCGAGCCTGATCCGACGCTGCCCACCCCTGACGGCCAGGGCTTTAACCTGCTGCGCGCCGCAGCCGACATCGGCGCCCCCGGGCAGGATCTGCTCTCCGTTGACACGAACGGCTTCTTTCGTGGCTTCCTGCAACTGAGCGGAGGGCGCCTCCCGCGCCAGTTGCTGCTGATCGCCACCGACGGTCGGGGCAACAGCTCGGAGTATGCCACCTTCAACGTGACCACCGGGTTGGCCCTGGAGGCCACCTCGCCCCTGGCGACCAGCCGCGGCCCCGGCGAGACGGTGACCTACACGCTGCGCGTGCGCAACACCGGCAGCGTTGACTTCGACAATCTCGTGCTCAGCACCAGCGGCACCCTCACGGGCTGGCAGCTCACCGCCACACCGGCGCCAGGCACGGTCTTCCTTCCACCGCTGCCCGCTGGCGGCACGCGCGATATTACCGTGACCCTGACCCTGCCGCTGGGCGATCACCCGAATGTGCGTGTGCCAAAGCGCGATGTGACGACGGTGACTGTCACTTCTGCCGGGGTGGCAACCGCCACCGCCACGCTGGAGACGACCGTGCTCGGTCGCCCGATCATCCGCGTGACGCCGACCCGCAGCATCGGCGCGGGCCGGCCCAACGAGCGGGTGCCCCATAGCTATGTGTTGCGTAACGACGGCAACGTGACCGTCACCCTGGGGCTGAGTTTCTTCACCCGCGACCCGGCGATCAGCCCCGGCATCTGGCAGACGAGCCTCAACACCACCACGCTCAGACTGCCGCCCGGCGCGCAGCGTGACCTGCTGGCCGAGGTTACCGTGCCCCCGGCCGCCCAGCAGAGTGTGGGCGGGCAACTGGTGGAGGCGACAACGTTCATCACCGGCACCATTCCGGCCAGCACCGAGTTCGGCTATCCATCGAGCACCGCGCCCTTCAGCGCTACCACGCGGGTGAACGTGGCGCCGCGGGCGCTCATCTACCCCGATCAGGAGCAGCGCGCCGCTGCCGGCAGCGAGGTGCGCTTCACCCACATCGTGGAGAATAAGAGCAACGGCCCGGCGCGCTTCTGCCTGGCGGCCGTGACCAACCAGGGGAGCAGTGTGCGCTTCGAGTCGGCCACCAACGGGTTCGTCATCGACAGCCAGGGCTGCTTCTCGATGGACACGACCGCCGACTTCGCCGCCGGGCGCTTCCAGCTCGCGCAATTCGTCGTGATCGTTCGCACCGATGCGCGCCTGCCCCTCGGCGAGATCGAGACGATCAACGTCTTCCTGCGTAGGGATACACCCAACGGCGAGACCCTGGCCGAAGCCAGGCTGGTGGACCGCATCGTGATCACCCGCGGTGAGCGGTTCTTGTGGCTGCCCTTCGTGCGCAGGTAGACAGGGTGAGGGACCCCGGTTTCCCCACCCCCCTCCCGGCGGGAAGGGTGGGGAAGGGCGTAGCCCTCCTCCGCCACTCTCGAAGGAGGAGCGGGGAACCCGGGGTTCCCCACGCCCCTCCCGGAGGGGAGGGTGGGGGAGGGTAGCGCGCTCCGACATCCGAACATCCGTCAATGCCCCCGGGGTTTGTTCGTTCCTGTTCAGGAAACCGTGAGGAGAACGTCTGTGCCAAATCTCGCGCGCCGTTGTAGCTTCATCCTGCTCCTGGCCCTGGTGGTGGCGGCGTTGCCCACCGCCCGGCCCGCCCTCGCGCAGAGCCTGGTCGTTACCTCCTCTGCCGACACCGATGACGGCGGGCCCACCTGCGGCGCCAGCGACTGTACGCTGCGCAAGGCCATCCGGCTGGCCAATAGCACGCCTGGCCCTAATACAATCACCTTCGCGCCGACGGTAACCACCATTCAGCCCCAGACCACTCCGCTGCCGCCCCTCACCGATAATCAGACGACCATTGACGGCGGGAGCGCCCGCGTGACCATCAGCGGCGTGGTGCTGACGGCGAATGGCGGCTCAGGCCACGGGCTGACCATTACCTCCAGCAACAACACCATTCGCGGTCTGGTGATCGTGGGTTTTCCTGTCGGTGGCGTCGCTGCGGCCAGCGGCTCGGGCATCTTTATTGATGGCAGCTTCAATGGCGGCGACAACAATCGGGTTTACAACTGCTACCTCGGTGTCGAGGCCGATGGGGTGAGCGCCAATGGCAACGGGCGCTATGGCGTGGCCCTTGCCAATGGGGCCAGCGACAACATCATCGGCGGCGTCGCTGCCAACGAGCGCAATGTGATTGCCGCCAATCGGGTGTCGAATGTGGTCGTAGCCAACGCGGGTGAAACTGCATTCAACCAGAACAACCAGATCGTCGGCAACTACATCGGCACCAACGCTGCTGGCACGGATCGCCCCACGAATGTAAATACTGCCCAGACCGAAGCAGGTGTTACCATCTCGGTTGGCGCGCGCGGCACGCTCATCAGCGACAATCTGATCGGCGGCCATACTTCGACCGGCGCCAGTAGCGGGATTATTGCCGGTATTACCGTTGCGAGCTTTGAAACGACCTTCAACAGTCCGCTTACGCCTCGCGACACGACGATTGTCCGTAACCTTATCGGTGTCAATAGCGCGGGCACGGCGATCCCCAACCGGGTCGGGATTCTGATTGGCGCCCTCCCCAACCCCAACTACGGTCCCTACAACACGGTGATCGGTGATCCGCTGGACCCCGTCGGGGGACGCAATGTGATCGCCGGTAATACGAGCCGGGGGATCGAGATTACCGAGAGCACCCAGAAGTTCGGTAACGTAACCATTGCCGGCAACTACATTGGTCTCAACGCAAGTGGCGCGCCGCAGGCCAACGGCGCCGAAGGGGTGTACGTGGGGCGCTATAACCCCGCTGCGGTTGGCGACGATCCAGTGGTGAGCATTGGCCCGGCCAACGTGATTTCAGGCAACAACCTCTACGGCATCAGACTGCGCTCCGGCGGCCACGTGGTGCGGGGCAATTTCCTCGGGACCAATGCCGACGGTTCCGCTTCCCAACTCGCTGCGCCCCGGACTGCCAACAATGCCCCCAGCATCTGGATCGAGAACGGCAACAACATCCAGATTGGCGGCTCCGGCACTGCGGACCGCAATATCATTGCCTGGAGCGGTTCGGCGGCGGGCGGCGTGGGGGCGGGGATTCTGGTTGACCCCGAAGCCTCGGGCTCGCTGAATAACTGTAGTGGTCCCTGCGCTACCGGCGGCCATACCATTGAGAACAACTTCATCGGCGTGCGCCGCGATGGAACCGCGGCGCTGAACGCCAGCGCGCCTCTCGCGCGCGAGGGCATCCGGGTGCGACGGAGCAACAACAATACCATTCGCAACAACGTGATCTCCGGCGTTGCGATCGGCATCAGGCTGGGCGGCGCCAGCGCTGGCCAGGAGGCCAGCAACAACACGGTTGTCGCTAACCGGATCGGCACGCGAGCCAGTGGATCGCTGGCCTTCGGCACGGGGATCGGGAACCTGCAAGAGGGCCTGTTCCTGGTGTCCGGGGCAAGCAATACCATCGAGAATAACCTGATCGCCTTCAATGGCAGCGCCAGCCTGCCTGCCGATCCCTTCCACGGCATTCGCGTCAATGCGTCGAACAACCAGATCCTCGCCAATCAACTGGCTTTCAACGGTGAATTCGGGGTCGGCGATGGGGTGCGCGTGGATACGGCCACCGGGGTCAGGATCTCGCGAAGCGCGACAACGCAGAGCCGCGGTGACGGTATTGCTCTCGTCAATGGCGGCAATGGCGGCCAGGCGCCGCCGGTGCTCACCGGGGTAAGCCCTGGCTCGCCGCCAGTGCTCACCGGCACGGCCTGCCCCAATTGCACGGTGGAGGTCTTTACCTCCTCTGTCGCCGAAGATCGCGAGGGTCCGCTCTTCCTGACCAGCGGCGCCGCTGATGGCAGCGGCAATTTCAGCATCCCCATCCCCGGCTGTCTGCGCTACCTGACGGCTACGGCAACCACCCCCGGCAATAACACGTCACCCTTCACCAACGCCTTCGACAGCGGCGCTCTCGGACCATGTACCGGAACGCCCACCATCAGCCTGGGCGCCGCCTCGCCGAGCAGCCGTAACGTCAATATTGGCAGTTCCACCGTCTTTCTCCATACCCTCACCCATAATGTTCCGGTGGAGCGCACCTATGTCATTCAGATCAACTCGTCCCTGGGATGGGCCAGTGGCCCGACCACGGTGACGGTGCCGGCTGCCCCTGCGGGGGGGCAGAGTTCGGTGGAGTTCGGGGTGACGGTGGGTGTGCCCCCCGGCACGGCGCCTGGAACGACGCACGCGGTGACTGTGCGCGCGTTCTCTGGCTCTCTCAGCTCGAATGAAGTAACCGACACCGTCACCGCCGTGGCGCCCACCGTACAGCCCGCCACGCCGGAGGTGACCCCGATGACCCAGACGCTGCCCCTCGCCGGCGCGTCGGTCACCTTTACCCACACGGTCAGAAACATCGGCGACCAGGCCGGCAACTTCGAGGTGGTGGGCCTGAACTTCGTGGGCACGTCGCCGGCAGGCTGGAGCATCGCGCCGCCGGTGCTCAATCCGACCAGCATTCCTGCCGGCGGCACGGCCACGCTCACCATCGTGGTCAACACCCCCGGCGCGACGCCGCCTCCCGGCGAGGTGCGTGTGCGCTTCCGCGTGGGCGTTGTGGGCACCGAGCGCCGCACCGACCCGGTGGACGACGTGATCAGCATTCCGACGATTCGCGGCTTTACCTTCCTGCCCGCCGATGACCCCTTGATCCGCACGGTGCCCGCCGGGGCTGATGCGATCTTCGAGTACACCCTGACCAATACCGGCAACGCGCCCGACAGCTTTACGGTGACGCCCACCCTGCCGAGCGGCTCGCCGCTGCAGGTGCAGGGGGTCAGCGCCACGCCACCGCTGACCAGCCTGGCGGCAGGGGTGGCCTCCACCGTGCGCGTTACCATCCGTGTGCCCTCTGGCGCCGCTCAGGGATCATACGACTTTACTGTGACTGCCGCTGCCTCGGGCGGGTCGGGCCCGCCGCCAGCGGTGACGCGCAATGCCCGGGTGGTGGTGACCGGCGGCGGGGCCGCGCGGATTGACCCCGGCAGTGGCACGCCCGACCCGGTGGATGTGCGTACAGCCCCGGGCACGGTGACCTTCGTGAACACGGTGACCAACACCGGCAATGCAGCCGTGCCGATCATCGTGCCGGCGACGTTCAGCGCCCCCGCAGGCTGGACGGCCACGCGAACGGCCACGACATGCAGCGGACCAATCGCCCCGAACGCGACCTGTACCTTCACGGTGGTGGTGAGTGTGCCGCAGGGTGTGGATGCGGGGGCGTACCCGATCGAAATCTCGGCCACCGCTGACAACAGCGCGCAGGTTCCACCTGTCGACAACTTCACCGCCACGGCCACCATCACCGTCAATGTGCAGCGCTTCCGCGGGGTGGATCTGGCGCCCGATCTTGAAAATGAGGGCGCGCCGGGCGCGGTGGTGACCTTTGTCCACACCCTGACCAACACCGGCAATGCTGCCGATAGCTTCGACCTGAGCGTGAGTTCGAGCGAACCGGGCTGGACGGTGACGGTCTCGCCAGCGTCGGCGCTGGACGTGCCGCGCAATGGTACGCGGACGATCACGGTGCAGGCGGCCATCCCGACGGGCCTGGGGGCCGGCGCGGCAACGACGGTCACCGTCACTGCTACGGGCCGCGACGGTGGGCCGAGCGACAGCGCCACTGCCATAGCGCGCGTCGCCAGCATCACGGCCGCCGACCTGTCGCCGGGGCAGCGCCGCAACCTCAACCCGGGCGAGTCGGTGACCTACACTCACACGGTGACGAACACCGGCACCACGACCACGGCCTTCATCATCGAGACCAGCGACAGCGCGACCGGCTGGAGTTCGACCGTAACGGGCAGCCCCACCCCTCCGCTCGGCCCGGGTCAAACGGCAACCATCACCGTCCAGGTGACGGCGCCGGCCTCTGCGCCGCGCGGCGAGCAGAACACCACGGTGGTGCGCGTGCGCGCGGTTGGCGAGGGCACACCGGTGCTCGACGAAGAAGAGGATGTCACCGCTGTCGGCCCGGCGCGGGGGGTAATCATCGAGCCGGATCGCAGCGCCGAAGGGCCGCCCAACAGCACGGTCGTCCTGACGCACACCGTGCGCAACATCGGCGCGGAACAGGGCCTCTTCCGGCTCACGGTGGCCGAAGCCAACGGCTGGCCGGCGACCGTTGCTCCCGATCTGGTGAACCTCGGTCCGGGGCTGGAGATCGAGGTCACGGTGCGTATCTTCATCCCCGATGGGAAGCGCGCCGGTGACCCGGGCTTCGCGCGCGTGCGGGTGGAACTGGTCGGCGATCCGCAGATTTTCGACGAGGCCGAGAATCGCCTGACAGTGAGCCGGGTGGCAGGCGTGACCCTGGCTGCGTCGCAGGTGCGGTTGATCCAGGCTGGCGGTCGCCCGCAATCCCTGAGCGGGTTGGCAGTGACCAATCGGGGGAGCGCCGCCGATGTCTTCGACCTTACGCCAATCGGTCTGCCCGCTGGCTGGAACCTGACGATCACCCCATCAACCGCCCCGGTGGACCGTGAGAGCACCTTCCGGGTAGGGATGCAGGTGGAGGCGCCGTCCGGCGTCGCGCCGGGAACAATCACCCGCTTTTTCGTCGAGGCGCGTTCCCGTTTTGACGCGGCGGTGCGCGATCGGGTGGAGATAACGCTGGTCGTGCCCGAGGCGCCCCCGCAGGTGCGCCCGCGCGTCTACATATATCTACCACTGGTGCGTCAGGCGGCTCAGTGACAACCCCGCTCAGGAGCGTGTTTCGGGGGTGGCCCGGCCACCCCCGAAATGCGTTGCTCTCAAACCTTCTCTCCAGCCAGGCGCAATGAAATCCTGGGAGGGCGCAGCCTCCCAAACCCTCCTGCCAGGGAGGGAGTTGGGGAAACCCGGTTTCCCCAGTTCCCAACCGCGGTTGGGAGCGGCTGGCGCCCCCCCCAGGCAGGGGGAATGGGGAAACCCGGTTTCCCCAGTTCCCAACCGCTGGTGGGAGCGGCTGACGCCCCACAGGCAGGGGTCCGGTTCGACAGGCTCACCGCAGGTGGGGCAACCCGGTTGCCCCGTATGTTCACCTCAGGAGTTGCCGAAACACCAATCAGCGGGTATAGTAATCTGCGTCGGTCAGGCTACCCGTGGAGGAACTTCATGAACCTTGATGAAGCGATCAGCGAGATCACCCGACGAATCCACGCCGCCGCACCGGACGCGGTTATTCGCGTGACGCGCGTCTCGAGCGAAGAAGCCACCATCCGTGCCTACGCGCAGGTCGGCGAAGAGGGCGCGATCAAAGAGGCGACCCACGAGTACACCCTGCAACTTCTGGCCGGCGAAGGGCTTGATGTGCAGGTGCTGGTGTACGACATTGCTACTTCCCTTCCCCCCGAAGAGTAATAGCAACCCCTGCGGACCACATATCGGCGTGCCGGTGGAAGGATGTGGGCGGGCATAGCCCTCCCAAACTCTCCCCTCAGGCAGGGGCATGGGGAACGCCGGGTTCCCCATTGCCCAACCGCTGGTGGGAGCGGCTGGCGCCCCCACGGGCAGGGGTGCGGTTCGACAGGCTCACCGCAGGTGGGGAAACCCGGTTTCCCCATATGTTCACGTTAGACATCCATGCGGCTGCGCCGCACAACGCCGCGATGACCATGGGGTATCTCTGGGAGGGTCGCCCCCCTTTCAGGTGTAGCGTTTCTGGCGGATGGCGTCCTGATGCGCTGCTGGTCCTCACCCCCCTGCCCCCCTCTCCCTGAGCGGGAGAGGGGGGTATGTGGTCGGCGTTACGATGCGCCGGCTCCGCTGACGTACCGTAACGCTAGATTCTGCCCCCCTCTCCTGGCAGGGGAGAAGGTAGGGAGAAGGTAGGGAGGTGGGGTATGCGGGGCCCGGGGGTTGCACCCCCGAAAACTCTACACTTGAGAGGGGCCGCCCCCTCCCTGGCCCTCCCCCGCTGGGGGAGGGAACCGGGCTCCTCCCCGCAGGGAGGGGATTGGGGAAACCTGGTTTCCCCGTATGTTCACCTCAGACGGTCATGCGGCTGCGCCGCACAACACCGGAATGAAAATAATTATTCTTGGGAGGGCTTTGCCCTCCCAAACCCTCCCGCGGGCAGGCTCTGTTCACCTCAGAGTCAGGCACACCTTGCGCATTCGTTTATTCGTTTCCCATTCGTTGGCCCATTTCCCCCCCGTGTCCCGGGAAGCCCATTCCAGAGCAGGTGCAACCCGTTGCAGGGCTGCGCCCTCCCACACCCTCCCCGCGGGCGGGTTGGTTCCTGGGAGGGCTTTGCCCTCCCAAACCCTCCCGCGGGCAGGCTCTGTTCACCTCAGAGTCAGGCACACCTTGCGCATTCGTTTATTCGTTTCCCATTCGTTGGCCCATTTCCCCCCCGTGTCCCGGGAAGCCCATTCCAGAGCAGGTGCAACCCGTTGAAGGGCTGCGCCCTCCCCAACCCTCCCCGCGGGCGGGTTGGTTCCTGGGAGGGCTGCGCCCTCCCAAACCCTCCCGGCGGGGAGGGCTTACCGCCCCGACAGGCAGGGGGATGGGGAAACCCGGTTTCCCCGTATTTTCACCTCAGAAGTTACTGCTAAGGGCTACTGGCATCTAGCTCAGCGATCAGCCATTCGAGCGCCAGCAGATAGCCGCGCCAGCCGAGGCCGGCGATCTGGCCCGTGGCGACCGGGGCGACGACCGAGGTGTGGCGGAACGGCTCGCGCCGGTAGACGTTGGAGAGATGCACCTCGATGATCGGCGCGCTGAGGGCGGCCAGGGCGTCGCGCAAGGCCAGGCCGTAGTGGGTCAGCGCCCCTGGATTGATAATGATCCCCGCGGCGTTCCATCCTTCGTTCTGCAAGAAGTCGATCAATACGCCCTCGTGGTTCGACTGCACGCTGACCAGGCGCAGGCCGGCGCTGTCTGCCCGGGCGCTGAGGGCGGCGTCAATCTCGGCAAGGGTGGTGTGACCGTAAATGGACGGCTCGCGCCGGCCGAGCATGTTTAGGTTCGGTCCGTGGATCACGGCGATTGTGGCTGGCATAGGGTACTCCTCATCCCACTGCCTGTGGAAAGGGTCTGGGAGGGCGAAGTCCTCCCAAAGATACCCCTGTTTTCATTGCGGCGTTGTGCGCTCCGCGTTCAGCAGCCATGCGAGCACGAGCGCCATGATCGTGGCATGCCGTGAACGCGATGGTCTCGTAATACCCTTTGAAAGCCTTCCCCCACCCTCCCACTATGACCTAACGCCGCAGCCGGGGCGGGCCAACCGCTTGCAGTTGGGCGCAGATCGGATCGCTCCAGGTGAGAGCGGCGCAAATCTGTTCATAGGCGTCGATGGACCGGTCGAGGGTGCCGGCAGCGCCGAGGTAGCCAGTGGCGACCCCGAGGTTGTAGAAGGCCAGCGCCTGACGGCTGGAACCTTCAGGGGCAGCCTGCGTAGCCCCGGCATAGGCGCGGGCCGCCGTTGACCAGTCGCCGAGGCGCGCCGCGCAGTCGCCCTGAAACAGATAGGCGCGCTCGCCCATCGTCGCGAGTTCGGCGGCGCCGGGTGTGGTGGCGCAGAAGTGGGCGGCAGCTTCGACGCCGTTGAGCGCCTGGCGGTGGGCGATGGAGCGCTCCAGCCAGCGGAAGTGGTTCAGCGCGGGCGCTGCCACCAGGGCCAGGGCCAGGCCCACGGCGACAACAATCGCGCCGAGGCGCGGGAGGAGTTGACCCGGGCGCATCAGCGCCGCCAGGGCCTCGGCCAGCAGGTAGGCGCCCCACACCACCAGGGTGTAGGTGAGAGCCTCGACCCGGATCAACCACTGACCACCAGCAAGCGCCAGTAAGATACTTGCGCCACCTATGCCCACGACTACCCACGGCCAGCGGCGGCTCACCTGGAGCGACGGGGGCAGGTGTAGCGATCTGCCAGCAATCCACAGGCCCAGTGGCGCCAGGATCAGCGCGCCGCTCAGGGCGAGGAACCATCCTGCTGCGACGATCGGCAGTGGAACCCCGGCGCCAAGGGGCAACCAGCCATTATTCAGACAGGCCACGAGGAGGAGCAACACCAGCCCCATGCCGGCTGAAAGGCCGGAGAGACTACGCAACAGATTGGGGCCGAGTTCCTGGCGCTCGACAGGCGGGTTCGGTGGCGCGTGGGCCCTTTCAAGGTGGCGATCGATTTCCTGCTGAACCTCGGTGTACCAACTGGCGCCGCCTTCAATTGGCAGGGCGCGGTCGGGCGCCGACTCCAGCGCTGAGCGTGAGATCAGGCCCAGCGGGCGATCCCACAACCGGCAGTCGAAGGTCAGCCAGCGGCGCACCGCGCTCCAGGGAAGCTCGATGCGCAGGGCGCCCCACGCATCGTAGCGGGCAATCGCGCCAGGGCGGATGACGATCATATCTGAGAGGGTGCGCTCGATGCGGGTAAGCGGCAGCCAGTAGAGCACCGCAGCGGCGACCGCGGCGTATACCGCCAGGGTAATGGGCAGCAAGGTGGCGACAACACCGAGTGCGCGCCAGGGATGGAAGTAAGTCCCGAGGGCGATCAACCCCTCGGAATGTGGCATGATCTGTTGAACCGGAGCGACCGCGGCAATCAGCAGGACCAGCAGGGGCAGAGTCAGCACTGCGGTGACCGGCAGCAACCCCACATAGCGGGCCAGCCCGTGGGTCGTGTAGCGTTTCTCTGGCTCCGCGGCGAGCAGCCGGTCGAGGGCGCGCCGGGTCTCGGCATCGGCGCCGGGGTCGGAGCGCCAGGATCGGAGCAGGCGCAGGATGCGCTCGCGGGGCTGCGGGTCGGGCAGCGCGCGGGCGCGCTCCAGGCCAGCGGAGAAGTATCCGAGCGCGCCGGCAACGTCGCCGGTCAGGCGTGCTGCGTGGCCACAGGCGCTAAGCACGCGCGCCTCGCGCTGCACATCGCCGAGATCGCGAAAGAAGACCAGGATCGCGGCGAGGGAGGCCCGGGCAGCGTCGGCGTTGTTCGCCGCAAGGGAACACTCCGCCAGAGCCTGGTGCAACGTGGCGCGGAGGTAGGGGTCGCGCGCGACCGGTTGTTGCAGCAACTCTTCGATGGTAGCGCGCGCCTCGTTGTGGTAGCCGTAGCGCAGCAGCGTATCGGCGAGACGTTGTTCGGCGTTCACAACGCTGCGGGCGTCTTCGAGATAGCGAAAGGTATCGCGGGCCTGGGTGTACCAGAAGCGCGCGGTGTTGATCAGGCGGATGGACAGCCAGTTCTGATGATGGGCGCAGTACGCGGGGCGCGGTAGGAGCCGGTTGCCTGGCCCCAGGGCCAGCGCGGCGACCAGAAACGGCAGTGACAGCAGACCGATCCAGAGGGTGGAGCCGACACGCAGGGCCAGGTGGGGCGAGGGCTCCGGCACGTGCCAGGCGTCGGCGCCAAGCCCGTAGTAGGCATCGCCGAGGAGCAGCATCGTGCGGGCCAGTGCCGGTTGCTCGCCGATGCGGGCAGCGAGGGCCAGGCTCGGGCGGAGCGCCGCAATCGCCGGCGCGTAGCGACCCAGTTCCAGGCAGGCTTCTCCCAGGCTCTGCCCTACCTGGGCAGCCAGATCCGGCTCCAGATCCTCGTAGGCGCGGAGCGCCTCCAGGTGGGCGATAGCCTCGTCGAGGCGGCGCGCGGCCAGCAGGGCGCGGGCGCGCAGGTACTGCGCCCAGCGCCGCTGGCGCGATCCCAGCACCGCATCGGCGACGGCCGCGCCGGCCATCTGCGCCAGCCGCTCCAGTTCGGCCAGGCGGTGAATGGCTTCAAAATACGCAAAAGTGGCGCGGAGTTCATCCAGGCCCCGCTCAGGATCAACGTGCAGCAGGTGGTAGAGTGCCTCGCGCCGCACCAGGTCAGCCTGGACGGTAAGGGGCGCCGCGCTGAGGGCGGTGCTCTCCGGCAGGAGTGGCATAGCCCCGCTTGCGGCATCGGCGGGCACAGCGCGCTGCGCGAAGTGGTGGTAGAGGCGCCAGTGGAGCGCCTCGAGGTCATCAGGGCGGTCACGGCGCCAATCGGCGAGGAGCATCTGGCGCACCTGATCGGCGTAGGCCAGGCGGCCATCGCCAAGATCGCGCACAAAGCTTAGGTTGCGCGCCTGTTCAAACAGGCGCTCTGGCGCCAGCGATGGCTCGCAGAGGCTGTGGAGCACCTCGATGTCGAACCAGCGCGGCAGCGCCGCGCAACGCAGCGCTTCAGCCGGCTCGGCGCCGGCTACGCGGAAGAGCTGTTCGAGCCCCCATGCCAGCGCGGCGGTTCCGTCGGTATCCTGGGCCGCCCCGGCGAGGCCAGCGAGATCAAGGTGGGGATTACCCGACATAATATTTGATGGGGCTGATCAGCCTGTAACCTGACGTTTGCTGGTATTTCCCACCTTTCGAACCCTCCCCGCCGAGGGAGGCGTCTGCCTACCGGGGGCGTGGGGAACCCCGTTTCTTCCCCCTCCTTCGCTGGGCAGGGGATGGGGAAACCCGGTTTCCCCATCCCCCAACCGCTGGTGGGAGCGGCTAGCACCCCCACAGGCAGGGGCGCGGTTCGACAGGCTCACCGCAGGTGGGGAAACCCGGTTTCCCCATGTCCCAACCGCTGGTGGGAGCGGCTAGCACCGCCCACCGGCAGGGGCGCGGTTCGACAGGCTCACCGCAGGTGGGGAAACCCGGTTTCCCCATGTCCCAACCGCTGGTGGGAGCGGCTAGCACCGCCACAGGCAGGGGCGCGGTTCGACAGGCTCACCGCAGGTGGGGAAACCCGGTTTCCCCATGTCCCAACCGCTGGTGGGAGCGGCTAGCACCGCCACAGGCAGGGGCGCGGTTCGACAGGCTCACCG
>Ga0209721_1001357_pt1 | contig 18375 bp, 15 predicted proteins | sample TshhotsprinmetaG_FD_184139 | JGI IMG/M metagenome (GOLD analysis project Ga0209721, IMG submission 184139) | Hot spring microbial communities from South Africa to study Microbial Dark Matter (Phase II) - Tshipise hot spring metaG (SPAdes)... | ecosystem: Environmental > Aquatic > Thermal springs... | reverse complement strand
TCAAACTTTCAAACATTGCTAAACAGTTATATATTTATACCCCATCCACAAACCAAAACGCAATCACTTTCCATAATCCGTAGCCAAACATCTCGAAATGGATGTCGAGTGTGCTGAAAAAGACTTTACACTCGAAATGTTAAACTGCATTGTCTTGAACCCGTCATCTACTACATTGCTCACTTATTGAGTGATGTGCAGATTATCTCTGGCATAAATAAAAGATTACACTTTGTAAAGGCTTTTGAAGCATGCTTGACATCCATCGTTACGGATATGGCAATCACTTCATACTCACTATTGTAACCCCTGCCCCACCTTCCTGTTGCGTGCCGCTCCTGAATCCCTTTACAAGTGGATGTCCTGTCAGGTATTCACGCACAGCCTTGGAAAGAATGCCTGTTCCAACTCCGTGAATAATGATAACTTCAGAGAATCCGGCTATCGAGGCGTGATTGAGAAACGGCTCAAGCCTTGATAATGCCTCGTCAACCCTTAATCCGACAATATTAATCTCTGAAGACACAGCCTCATCCAGCCTTTCCAACCGAATGCCGCCTTTTCCTGCTTCTGTAGATAAATCTTTTTTAAAGCCGACGTCTGACAGAGGCACTTCCATCTCCATGCTTCCTGCCCTGACCCTTAAACGATTATCCTTGAAATTTATCTTAATTATTGACGCATCATGCCCTATTGATTTTATGAAAACAATATCGCCTTCATTGAGTTCGTCTATCGCGAGTTTAGATTTCTCGCTTCTCGCATATTCCTTTACTTTTTCTGCCACAGACACCTGAACCGACTCAACCTCTTTTATGACTTCCTTTGCCCTTTCTCTATCCCTTTTCTTTATCTCTTCTAAAAAGGCATTCATCTGCCTCTTTATATTGAAAACAATCTCGGATGCCTCTTTGTAAGCATTGGAAAGAATATCCTTTTGTCGGGTCTCCGCCTCCTGCATCATCTCCTTGAGATGTCTTTCCTTTTCCTTTATAGCTGCCTCTTTTTGCCGAAGCTCGTCAGACGACCTTTCATACTGTCTCCTCTTCTCATTGAGGTCGTGAATCAGTGTGTCGAGCTCTATTTTCCTTATTCCTAAAATACCCTTTGCGGATTCGATGATTTCATCAGGCAATCCATATCTCTTTGCTGTCTCAAAGGCACGGGACTGTCCCGGCTCACCAACCCTTAATTTATATAAGGGCGTGAGGGTATTCTGGTCGAATTCCATGGAGGCATTGAGCATTCCTTCTGTCTTATGGACAAAACCCTTTATCTCTGTAAGGTGTGTTGTTGCAAATACCAATGCACCTTTGTTTTTAAGTTCCTTAAGTACAGCGCATGCAAGGGCAGCGCCTTCATCCGGATCTGTGCCTGTGCCGAGTTCATCTATGAGTGCAATCGTCCCTGAATCTGCATTCTTAAGGATTCTGGAGATATTTGATATATGGGCGGAAAAGGTGGATAGATTGCTCTCGATGGACTGTTGATCGCCTATATCGACAAGCAGATTGTGAACAAAGGGAAGGCTTGATGAAGAATCAGCAGGGATGGGCATGCCCGAGAGAGCCATCAGGATCAAAAGCCCTATGGTTTTTATGGTAATGGTCTTTCCTCCTGCATTTGGCCCTGTTATCACCATCACTGCATTGTTGCCGCCGAGTTTCACATCGAGGGGGATAACCTGCTGAGGCATGTCTTTTTTCTGAAATGCAAGCATTAAAAGTGGATGCCGTGCATTCACTATATTAACGGCATTCTGCTCATTTATCTGGGGCGTCTCCATTCCAAGCCTGTCTGCAAAAAGTGCGATAGAGTTAAGCACATCTATGTAAATCACAGTCCTGTATTCAGCATCGATTTCAGAAACCACAGCCCTTATCTGTGAACTTATGCTCCTTAAAATCCTTATTTCTTCTGCCTTTTGCTCTGCAATAAGGTTTTCGAGCTCATTGGAAAGGCTTATTATAGAAAGAGGCTCTATGAAGGCAGTCTCTCCAGACCTCGATACATCATGGACAACACCCTGAACCTGACCTTTTGAATCCATCCTTACAGGTATGACCCATCTTCCCGACCTCTGTGTTATAAAATCATCCTGAAGGAATGCAGCAACCCTTTCATCCCTCGTGATATCTTCGAGTTTCTTCCTTATCCTGTTTTCGAGGCCTTTTATCCTCACCCTCAGTTCTTTCAATGCAACCGAGGCGCTGTCGAGGATATTGCCTTCGCTGTCTATTGAACGCTTGAGCACACTAAGGATTTCTGGATGGCCTGTCATTTCTTCGGTAAGACTATTCAAGAAAGATATGTCCGTGTTATCTCTGATCTGACTCAAAACAGAATTGGCAGTGCTTAAAAAGGCCATCATACCCGAAAGCTCCACCGGGTCTAAGACAGCACCTTCAGGCCTCACCTTATGCAAAAACGGTTCAATGTCGGGGAATGGCGAGATGCTTAGAGGCTTACCCTTCTGAGACATGAGCCTTATCTCATCAATAAGCCGGAACCTTTTATTAATATCCTCGATGTTGTTGAGAGGAGAAATAGATAGAACAGACCCTTTGGATGCATCGCTCTTTGCAAAATCAGCGATTATTCCGAGCAGCTTGTTGAACTCAAGAATTTCGAGGGAGTGTTCCACGTGGAACATTAAAACACCTTCCACTGCTCCGGCAGGAAAAGCCTTTCATATGTCATAAAGGCAAAGCTGTCGGTCATGCCTGCAATAAAATCGCAGACCATTCTGTGTCTGTCCAGCTTTTTCTCTGGGGGGATATCCTTAAAAACCCCATCTATATGCTCAAGGTGATACTCGTATAGGGCTTTTAGAATATCCTTTGCCTTGTTGAACTCCCTTATTATGCCTTCGCTCTCATAAACCCTCTCGAAGAGAAAGTCTCTGAGTTTATAAACAACAAACGATATATCTTCGCTCATGACTATATTTGTAAGACTTGTGGCACTGCTTGCCTTAATGACATCCCGCACCATTGTATCTATGCGCTTTGAATATGCCTCTCCTATGACCTTAATTATCTCCCGTGGCACTTCCGCCCTCCTAACAACTCCTGCCCTTATGGCATCGTCAAGGTCGTGGTTCACATAGGCGATAATATCTGATATGCGGACAACCTGCCCTTCAAGGGTTGCAGGTTTGTCTTTGGGACTATCTGATACTATTAAGCCTTTGCCCTTTGAGTGTTTAACAATTCCATCGCGGACTTCGTATGTGAGGTTGAGCCCCTGCCCATTTTTCTCAAGAAAATCAACAACTCTCAGGCTTTGCTTGTAATGGTCAAAGCCTCCTGGGTTAATCTCCCTTAAAATCGCCTCTCCTGCATGTCCAAATGGTGTATGCCCCAAATCATGGCCGAGGGCGATGGCCTCAACAAGGTCTTCATTAAGCCTTAATGCCCTTGCTATTGTCCGGGCTATCTGTGATACCTCGATCACATGGGTTAGCCTTGTTCTATAATGGTCTCCCTTCGGTGCAAGAAAAACCTGTGTCTTGTGCTTTAATCTCCTGAATGCCTTTGAATGGATAATCCTGTCCCTGTCCCTCTGAAAGCATGTCCTTAGATCATCTTCCTTCTCAGGCCTTGCCCTGCCTCTGCTTTTAGAACTTAGACTTGCATTGGGATGCAGGATTTGTTTTTCTATATCTTCTGTTTGCTCGCGGATAGTCATTGTTTTTTATTGCTTTCCCATTCTCTTCTTGCATTTTTTTAATCGCTTCCCTCGCAAGCTCATCGCACCGCTCGTTCTCAGGATGGCCGTTGTGGCCTTTTATCCATTTCCATTTGACCTCGTGCTGCGACGAAGCCTCTAAAAGCCTTTCCCATAAATCCCTGTTTAGCACATCCTTTTTCTGTGAGGTTTTCCACTTGTTCCTTATCCAGCTTTGAATCCATTCGGTCATGCCCTTTACAACATAATTTGAATCTGTCGTTACAGTTATCCTGCATGGTTTTTTCAGGGCTTCTAATGCAGAGATAACTGCAAGAAGCTCCATCCTGTTGTTTGTCGTCATCTCGTCGCAGCCCGATATTTCCTTTTCTTTTTCGCCAGAACGCAAAATCGCTCCAAAGCCGCCAACACCGGGGTTTCCGCTGCACGCTCCGTCAGCAAAGATTTCTACATAAGGTTTCTGTTCTTTTTGCATGTGGTTGCTTTTTAGTTATTACAGCAATGCCCCTGAAATCCCCTTCACCAGCACCTCAGTCTCCCTATCCCTCACTGTCCTCGCATCTATAATTAATGCGTCTTCTTTTATTCTCGCTATTATCGGAGGGTTGCCATGTCTAAGCCGTTCTTCGAGTTTATTGACGGATAATTTTTTCGGCTTGATTGCGATAACATAGGTCTTGAACTCAATCTCAGGCAATGCACCGCCACCTGATTGAGATGAGTCAGCCATCAGTTCTATATCTGCAATATCTTCTTTTATTTCCCTTCTTAATCTCAATGCAATTCTCTTTGCCCTATCCTTTATTTCACCAACATCCTGCAAGAGCATCTTTACTGTAGGGATCTCTTTTCTGGCCTTTTCTTCATCGAGATAATTCATGAGCACTGCCTCGAATGCTGAGAGGGTGAGCTTATCAATCCTCACTGCCCGCATTAGCGGATTTTTACTAATCTTTTCAATAAGTTCTGCCTTTCCAGCAATTACCCCGCCTTGAGGCCCGCCTAACAGCTTGTCACCGCTGAAGGTTACAAGGTCGCATCCGGATTTTACAACCTCCTGAACAGTCGGCTCGATATGAACACCGTAAGGCTTTAAATCAACAAGGCATCCGCTTCCGAGGTCAAACATGACTGGTATGTTATGTTTTCTTCCAAGTGTTACGAGGTCTTCAATCTCGACCTGTTTTGTAAAACCGATTGTCCTGAAGTTGGATTGATGTACCTTTAATAACAGTGCCGTATTTTCATTTATCGCCTTCTCATAATCATGCAAGTGGGTCTTATTCGTGGTTCCTACTTCCTTAAGAATCGCTCCGCTGCTGCTCATAACATCAGGCACTCTGAATGAGCCTCCGATCTCAACAAGCTCTCCTCTTGAGACAATGACCTCTTTGCCTTTTGCAAGGGCAGTCAGGCATACAAAGACTGCCGCGGCATTGTTATTAACTATCAGACTGCTCTCAGCACCTGTAATCTCGTTCAATAATCTCTGAATATGAGAATATCTTTTGCCTCTTTCGCCTTTTTCAAGGTCATACTCAAGATTGGAATATCCGCAGGCTACTTTTTTTACATTCTCCAATATTTCTTCCGACAATACAGACCTGCCTAAATTAGTATGAATTACAACACCTGTTGCATTAATCACAGGCTTGAGGCTGAAGGAAGAAAGTTTCTCAACCCTGTGCTGAATATCAGGGAGCATAGATTCCATAGAAATCTCTTTTAATTCATCTCTGAGAATTGCCTGCCTTTTTTCTTCGATAATTTCACGGATCGCCTTAAGGACATGCCGCCTCGGGAATGATTCCTGCCATTCTAATCCTTTATCAGACTTAAGAATTTCGTCAACAGACGGCAATGATGCCAAGAGCTTTTGTTTATTCATCCCCTTACTCCTGTCTAATATTTTTTGTTGCCTATATTTTACCCCTTTATGTAACTCTTTTCAAAGACAATGGGTTTGTATTATTATACATACTCGGCTTTAAACACAAAACAATCTGGAGGATTTATGTTAAAGAGATACCTTTTAGCCCCCGGGCCAACGCCTGTGCCGCCGGAGGTGCTGCTTTCGATGGCAATACCCATAATACATCACAGGTCTCCTGATTTTCTGCCTGTGCTGGATTCTGCAAAAAAAGGACTGCAGTGGCTCTTTCAGACAAAGAATGATGTGCTCATACTTGCTTCAACAGGAACAGGCGGAATGGTGGGTGCTGTAAATAACTTCTTCAATCCCGGAGAAAAGGTATTGGTAATAAACGGTGGAAAGTTCGGCGAGAGATGGACAAAGATAGCACAGGCTTATGGATTAAAGGTTGAAGAGATAGTTGTTGAATGGGGATATTCAATAAAACCTGATATGGTTGAAGCTGCATTAAAGAAAGACCCTGAGATTAAGGCGGTCTTTGTTCAGGCAACAGAGACATCAACAGGTGTCTATCACGATATCGAAGGGCTCGGAAAGGTAATAAAGAATCATCCTGATACCCTCTTTGTCGTTGATGCAATAAGCGCACTCGTTGCGCAGGATATAAGGACAGACGAGTGGAATATAGATATAATGGTTGGAGGCTCACAGAAGGGATTGATGCTGCCTCCCGGACTTGCCTTTGTGAGCATTAGCGATAAGGCATGGAAGAAGAATGAGACATCAAAGATGCCGAGGTTTTATTTCAATTTTAAGAAGGAGAGAGAGAATCTGGCAAAAAACCAGACGAACTTCACTTCAGCAGTTACATTAATAATAGGACTCAATGAAGCAATAAAGATATTGCAAAAAGAAGGGCTTGAGAATGTATTCAAAAGACATGCAAGGCTCGCCAATGCAACGAGAGAGGCAGTAAAGGCTTTAGGCCTCGGCATCTACTCAAAAGAATCGCCGAGCAATTCTGTTACTGCCATCGAAATGCCTGAAGGAATTGACGGACAATTGGTCTATAAGACATTGCGTGAAAAATACGGTATCACAGGTGCAGGAGGACAGGATAGGGCAAAGGGCAAGATATTCAGACTTGCACATCTCGGCTATGCTGATACATTCGATATAATCACAGGTATTGCAGCACTCGAAATGGTGCTGAAGCAGCTTGGCCATCCTGTTAAATTGGGTACAGGTGTTGCAAAGGCTCAGGAATTGTTGATGCAATAAAGATAAACAGCAGGTAATATAAGGTATTAGAGCGGCTTCGGCAGCCCAAGCGTAACATGGATGTTTAAGCGGGCTGGCGTAGCCTCGGAGAAAGGCAGGATGCCTTTCGAGAATGAGCGGCAATACCTTTATTACCTGCTATCATTCACTTGCTATACCGCTCACTCTGTTATGAGGAGCTAAATAAAAAAAGAGGTATTTGTTATGAAGGTTCTTGTTAGCGACAACATCTCATCAAAAGGAGTCGAGATCCTTAAAAAGGCAGGACTCAATGTGGATGTAAAAACAGGTCTTAAACCAGAGGAGTTGAAGTCCGTCATCGGAGAGTATCATGCGCTTGTTGTAAGGAGCGCAACAAAGGTGACAGCAGACGTCATCGATGCTGCAAAAAATCTTAAAGTAATAGGCCGTGCAGGTTCGGGTCTCGATAATATAGACAAGGCCTCTGCCTCGAAGAGGGGTATTGTGGTCATGAATACACCAGGTGGAAACACAATAACAACTGCAGAGCATACCATTGCCATGATGTTTGCTGTTGCGAGAAAGATCCCTCAGGCAAATGCCTCTATGGCTAAGGGGCAGTGGGAGAAAAAGAAGTTCATGGGTATAGAGCTTTTCAATAAAACCCTTGGCGTCATCGGACTCGGAAATATAGGTGGAGAGGTTGCAAAAAGGGCGCAGGGGCTCGGAATGAATGTGATTGCCTATGATCCGTTTTTGAGCGAAGAAAAGGCAAAAAAAATGGGCGTCAGGAAAATGGAGATCGCAGAGCTCATAAAGCAGGCTGACTTCATAACCATACACACGCCCCTAACAGCAGAGACCAAGAATCTTATAAATACAAAGACAATAAAGACCATGAAAGATGGTGTCTATATCATAAACTGCGCAAGAGGCGGAATCGTAAATGAGAAAGACATCTACGATGCCCTCGAAAGCGGAAAAGTTGCAGGGGTTGCACTGGATGTCTTTGAAAAAGAGCCGCCGGAAAATAATCCATTGGTCGGGCACGAAAAGGTTGTCTGCACACCGCACCTCGGGGCATCAACTCAGGAAGCGCAGGAAAATGTGGCAATAGCGATTGCCGAGCAGATTGCGGACTATCTTGTTCATGGAACTATCCGGAATGCTGTAAACTTCCCGTCCATACCTGCAGATCAGGTGGCTGTCTTACAGCCTTACATAACACTTTCTGAGAAGATAGGAAGTTTTGCGTCCCAGATATTCGACGGCGGCATCACAGAGGTCACCCTTGAATACAGGGGAGACGCCTCTGAATTAAATATATCTCCGGTAACCATTGCTGCCCTCAAGGGATTACTGACGCCGATACTGGAAGAAACGGTGAATTTTGTGAACGCACCGTTTATAGCAAAAGAGCGGGGAATAGAGGTGAAAGAGACAAAGAGCACAGATGCAGGGGACTACCAGAGCGCAATAACAATGAGGATCAAATCCCCTAAAAAGGCATTATCGGTCACAGGGACGCTCTTCAGCAGGCGGGATCCGAGGATTGTTAAAATAGATGACTTTACGGTGGAAATAGTTCCTGAAGGCAGTATGCTCTTTATGTATAACAATGACAAGCCTGGAGTTATAGGCAATATCGGGATGCTTTTAGGAAAAAATAATATAAATATCGCCAGGATGCATTTTGGCAGAGAGAAGGCAGGAGGGACGGCTATTTCTGTTGTGAATATCGATTCCCCTGTAAAAGATAAAACTTTGGAAGAGATAAAGAATCTCCCCAATATCCTTGATGTCAAGGTGATAAATCTATAAAAAGGTTAAGGTTGAGGCTGGGGTTAAGGCGAAAAACTCCTTGCCCTTAATCTTAGCCTTAACCTAATATTTTGCGAGGTAAAACTAATGTCTACAGTTGTTATTGTCGGTACTCAGTGGGGTGATGAAGGAAAGGGAAAGATCGTAGATTTCCTCACGGAAAAGGCTGAAGTGGTTGCCCGTTACCAGGGCGGCCATAATGCAGGGCATACTGTTGTTATAAACAATGAAAAATATATCCTTCACCTTATCCCTTCGGGAATACTCCATAAAGGGAAAAAATGCGTCATCGGAAACGGCGTTGTAATAGCCCCTGATGCATTAATTTCAGAGATAAACGGTCTAAAGAAAAGGGGAATCGATACGGATGGCAACCTCTTAATCTCCAAAAATGCCCATGTAATAATGCCGTATCACACAGCCATCGAAAAGGAAAATGAAAATAGAAAAGGCAATAAAAAGATCGGGACAACAGGCAGGGGAATAGGCCCATCCTATACCGATAAGGTCGCAAGGCATGGCATCAGAATGATGGATTTGTTAACTCCCGATGTATTCAAGGAAAAGCTTTCTGCGAATCTAACAACAATAAATTTTCTGTTGGAAAATTTCTATAAGGCTGCACCACTAAAGGCAGATGCAATATATGATGAGTATATGAAATACGCTGAAAGACTTTCCAAATACATTGCAGATACAGATGTAATAATAAACAACAAAATAGATTCAGGGGAAAATGTCCTCTTCGAGGGTGCACAGGGGACGCTTCTGGACATAGACCATGGAACCTATCCCTTTGTAACCTCTTCAAATACCATAGCGGGCGGCGCATGCACAGGTTTGGGTGTAGGCCCTACGAAGATAAGCAGGGTATTGGGCATAGCAAAGGCTTATACTACAAGGGTTGGAGAAGGGCCATTCCCGACAGAATTAAAGAATGCGATTGGAGAGTCCATAAGACAGAAGGGCAGAGAGTTCGGCGCAACAACTGGAAGGCCGAGGAGATGCGGCTGGCTCGATATGGTGATATTAAAGTATTCAATCCGCGTTAACGGTCTCACCGGCATTGCGCTAACAAAAATGGACATCCTCGATGGAATGGATAAGCTTAAAATATGCGTTGGCTACAAACACAACGGAAGATTGTACGAAGAATTTCCAAAAGAGACAGAAGTCCTCGAAAATTGCGAGCCTGTTTACGAAGAAGTTGAAGGATGGAAGGAGAGCACCCTCGGAATAAAGGGGTTTGACAAGCTGCCGGCAAATGCAAAAAAATATATTAAGAAAATTGAGGAGATGCTCAAGACAGAGGTCCAGATAATTTCCACTGGGCAGAAAAGAGATGAGATAATAGTACTGAAAGAGCAGTTTTAACCCAAATTAAGCAAGATATAGCAGCAGGTGTGCATCAAAGCCTTTACAAAGTCGTTGTTCTTTATGCATATCAGAAGACTATTAACGCTTTTACCTAAATAGATAGCAATGTAGTAGGTGACAGATTCAAGAAAATGCCTTACAATATTTCGAAGTGTAAAGTCTTTTCAGCACACCTGCTGCCATATGCTGAGCAATACTTGTGTAATTCAGGATGAAATATCTTGGCGTATTACTAAACCTGCTTTTCCCCTCAAAATGTCCTGTCTGCGGAAACAAGTCAGATGATCATCTCTATAATCCATTCTGTACAGAGTGCTGGAGAGGAATTGAAAGGTATTCAGGGCCTGCTTGCAACATATGCGGAATACCAACAGTATCGTCTCTTACAATAACCTGCGAGTCATGCCTGAAAACAAAACCTCCTTTTTCAAGGGTTTTGTATTACGGTATTTACGATGGGGCATTGAAAGAAGCCATTCATCTCCTGAAATTCAACGGAGTAAAAAGGCTCTCAAAACCTCTAAGTTTAATGCTCTCTGAGTTACCAATCCCAAAGGCAGATGGAATTATTCCGGTTCCATTGCACCACAAGAGGCTTCATCAAAGGGAATTCAACCAGACTGCCTCCATCAGCCGACATCTGTCAAAAAATTTGAAAATCCCATTGATGCTGGATGTCCTGAAAAAAACCAAAGAAACACCTCCACAAACAGATGTTACAGGAAAAGAAAGGCTTAAAAACTTAAAAAATGTCTTCAGAACATACGAGGAAATAAATGGCCTGGATTTATTATTGATCGACGATGTTATAACCACAGGCGCTACGATAAGAGAATGTGCAAAGGCATTGATAAAGGCCGGCGCAAAGAGTGTTACCGTTATTGCTTTAGCACGGTCAATGCCTAAACAGAATACTTGAAAAGATTGGCTCTTAACTGGTATATTGGTAGGACGCCGAAGTGGTGGAACTGGTAGACACGCACGTTTGAGGGGCGTGTGGAGCAATCCATGCGGGTTCGAGTCCCGCCTTCGGCACCATCTCTAAAAAACAAATCCCAAATTCAAATATCTAAATTCTAAATAATTTTTGAACATTTGAATTAGGATTGCAGCATTGTTTGGGATTCCGGATTTAGAATTTAGTATTTTTCTTCCGTCCACATATCCATGGCAAATTTCAAGACCTTGTTTCTGCCCCTTTCCTTTGCCTTATAGAGGGCAACATCAGCAAATTTTATCGCCTCCCAGAAATTCTGCGTATCCGTAGGGAATTCGCTGACGCCTATGCTGATGGTCTTCTGTATAAATCCGCCGGCTATCTTTACCTTTGACTCCTCTATCGTCTCCCTTATCTTCTCGGCTACATCGAAAGAATCTCCGGGCTTTGTATCGATAAGCAATACCAGAAACTCCTCCCCTCCAAAACGGATAACAAGATCGGATGTCCTTACGCTCTTTCTTATATTGCCTGCAGTCTCTTTCAGCACCATATCTCCCACGTCATGGCCATAAACATCGTTGGTCTGCTTGAAGAAATCCAGATCGCACATCAAAAGACCGAGGGTTGTTCCCCTTCTCAGAACGCCCGCAACCAGGTTCTCAAAGCTCTCCTCTAAGAATCTCCTGTTATAAAGACCTGTTAATGCGTCCTTGAATGCCGATTCCTTCAATGTCTTCATAAGCCTCTTTGCCTCAAGCACAGGCTGGGCTTCTGTTATATACTGCCTTGCCCTGTTTATCTTCTTCTTCATATCGGCTATATCGCATACGCCTCGTTTACCGCATACAAACTGAACAACCCCGCCAACATTTCCGCCAACCATTATCGGGATACAGTAGTGAATATCATTTGCTGCCTCTGTGTAATACTTGCATATATTAGGATAATCCGCTGATGAAACCATGTGCCCTGTCCTCTTTACCCTGCACAATTCACAATCCAGTTGGATATCCCTTTTACAATACAGTTCGGCGCCCTCTGCCTCCGGCGGATATACTATCTTCATATTATTCTTACTGCTCGATACTTCATACATGACGCAATTGTCAAATCCAAGGTCATCTATAAATATCCTTCCGAGGCGCATATAAATGTCCTCTATGGATTCATCCTCTTCTATTATCTTTTTGAAGGATGTCATATGACCTATTGTATCCATCAATTTGTTGAATTCGCCGGAAAGCACGCCGAGCTCGTCCTTTGAAGCCACATCGAGCTTTTTAGTCAGGTCTATCTCGCCAGACGACAATGCCTTAATCTGTCCGATAATCGCCTTAATGGGCTTTACCAGCGAACGGGATATGAGCACTCCAAAAACACCCGAAAGCATTGCTGCAATGCCAAAGGCAAGGCTGATAAGGATTATAGCTATATTGAACCTGTTCTTTATTATGCCTGCAAATGCCTCCCATTCCTTGCCAGTGCTTATGGCATATTCGTTCAGGACAGTTACCGTATCTCTTGTAAGGACATCATACTTGGAAAGCCTTTCCAGCAGGGCATCCCCATTTGTGCCGCTGAGCTTTTTCTCTGCCATCTCTGTAAGAATCCCTTCGAGCTGGTCAACCTTTACAACAACATCCTCTATGAATTTCCTCTTTTCGGTCTCATTCAATGGAACAACAATAAACTCATTGTAAAACTGGCCTGTCCCCCTCGAATAATCCCTTATACGTCCTCCTGTCAGCAGTATCTTCAAATACGAGCGGCAGTCTTCCAGCCTTGCCTTGCCGTTGAGATAATTATTGTTAATTCTCTCTGTGTCTTTATAAAGCACCATCTTATGTGCTGAAATGCTTGCGCCTCTAAGCTTCCTTACCACAATATTTGCGGTCTTTTCCCGAGGCCCGATGATATCAACCATCAGTTTGGACTTGGCACTCATATCAAACATCGTAATCAATCCGATAGCAGATATCACCGCGAGCCAGAAGAGAGAGCCGAGGGAAAATAAAAGGAGCTTCTTTCGGACAGGAAGGCCGGTAAAGGTAAGAATGTTTATAATTTTTTTAAGTATGTCTCTCATGTAAATTTTAGTTCACAATTTCTACAATTATACTCATGTCCAAAAAAGTAATCAAGATTTTTTGAATTGATGTATACTAATTCATTATGCCTTTATTCGGCGAATTATTCCTGAGCGAAATTATTAAAAAACCCGTATTTGACCCAAAGGGAGAGATTACAGGAAGGGTTAAGGATATTGCTGTTGTCAAAGGGGATCCGCTTCCAAAGGTATCTGCAATTATTGTGGAGAAAAAAAATCAGTTGTTCAGGATCGGTTGGGAACAGATCAATCTGTTTAACAAAAGAATAATCTCCACATATTTGACTTCAAGTCTTATAGAGCCTTACACCCTCAGCGAAGAAGACCTCCTCGCTGTCAGGGATATCCTTGACAAGCAGATCGTTGACGCCAATGGAGCAAAGGTGGTAAGGGCAAACGATATCAAGCTCGAAGGCTATGATGGAGAAGCAATACTCATAGCAGTTGATGTTGGGGTGAGAGGCATATTGCGGAGGCTCGGCATAGAGAGAGGAAGCGAGGGATTTCTTAAGCTCTTTCAGACGCAAATGCCGTATAACCTGATAAGCTGGAACTACCTCCAGCCTCTAAAACCGAAGCTGAGGACCATAGCACTTACCGTGCCGAGGCAGATGGTATCTGAACTCCATCCTGCAGACATTGCCGAAATAATCAGTCAGGTATCGAGAGACGAGGGCGCCCACTTATTCAAAGACCTCGATATAGAAACCGCTGCAGAGGCGCTATCAGAATTAAAGCCCGAAATGCAGGCAGATATAATAAATGCCATGGATGCCGAGAAGGCTGCAGATATCATAGAGGAGATGCCGCCTGACGAGGCTGCCGATGTCCTGAGCGACCTTCCTGCTGAAAAGGCAAAAGAGATACTCGAGCGCATTGAGGAAGAAGAATCAGCAGATATACAGGAGCTTCTGCACCATGAAGAGGGTACCGCAGGCAGTCTGATGACTAATGAATTCATCGGATACGGTCCTGATGTAAGTGTAAGACAGGCTATAGAGAGTTTCAGGCATGACGCAGAAGAAATTGAAACCGTTTATTATATATATGTAACAGATTTAGGCGGAAGGCTTTTAGGCGTTACATCGTTAAGAGAACTACTGCTCGCAGAGCCAGACACGATGCTGGCGGAGATAATGGAGACAAAAATTATAAAGGTCGAACCTGATGAAGATGTTGAGGAGGCTGCTGATCTGATGTCAAAATACGACCTTGTAGCAATTCCAGTTGTGGATAAAGAAGGTTCTCTGCTCGGGATAGTTACTATTGATGACATCCTTGATGTGATAAAAGAGGAGGCAACCGAAGATATATACAGGATTGCAGGCACATCAGAGGTGAAATTTGGAAATATAGAGCATGCCCATCCAGTGCACATTGTAAAGAGCAGGCTGCCATGGCTTCTGCTCTGCCTGCTTGGTGGTCTTATATCAAGCATTGTAATAAGCCATTTTGAAAAGACACTTGCTGCTGTTGTTGTGCTGGCAGCATTTGTTCCTGTTATCATGGGAATGGCTGGGAATGCGGGGCTGCAGGTCTCTACCACCATGGTTAGGAACATTGCCCTAAACTCTATAAGCAATTACTGGAGGTATATAGGCAAAGAACTGTCCGCTGGACTTATGATTGCAGGCATTACAGGAATAACCATAGCTGTAGCATCCGGGATTCTGAAGGGGATGCCTATACTCGGGCTTGTAGTTGGCATGTCCATGTTTCTTTCGATAAGCAGCTCAACAATACTTGCAATATTGGCTCCAGCCGTGGCTGATAAAATAGGCATAGATCCAGCTATAACAGCAGGACCATTTGTCACTGTTTTCAATGATATCCTTGGACTTACAATATACTTTACAGTAGCAACAATCTTTATGAAATATCTCATATTCTGATGGAGGAAAATGGTTAAGGCTATAGAATGGAAAGACAATAAGGTCATAATGCTTGATCAGAGCAGATTACCGCTTGAGGTGGAGTTTATCGAATGCACCGATTACCAGATGGTTGCAGAAGGGATAAAAAAGCTCTGGATAAGGGGCGCTCCTGCAATCGGTATCGCAGCAGCCATGGGCATTGCCATCGGGGCCCGGGACATAAAGGCAGGCAGTTATGACGATTTTATGGAGAGGCTTGAGCCCATCATGCAGACAATGCTCTCTACAAGACCCACAGCAGTAAACATAAAGTGGGCAGTCGAAAGGATAAAGAAACTACTTTCCACAAAAAGGGATGAATCCGTCAGCAGCTTAAAAAAGATTCTTATCGATGAGGCAAAAAAGATCCTCGAAGAAGATATCGAGATAAATAAGGCAATAGGCAGATGGGGTGCGGAATTCATAAAAGACGGAGATACCATTCTTACACACTGCAATGCAGGCAGCCTTGCCACAGGAGGTTACGGCACAGCCACAGCACCCATGCTCATAGCAAAAGAGCAGGGCAAGAATATCCAGGTAATTGCTGATGAAACGAGGCCGGTATTGCAGGGAGCGAGGCTGACCTCATGGGAGCTTATGCAGGCAGGCATTCCTGTAACATTGATAACAGACAATACTGCAGGCGCTTTGATGAAAAAGGGAGTTATTGACCTCGCCATTGTGGGAACAGACAGGACAACGAGGAACGGTGATGTGGCGAATAAGATAGGGACGTATACCGTTGCTGTGCTTTGCAAAGAGCACAATATACCGTTTTATGTTGCAGCGCCTATAAGCAGCATAGACTTCAACATGAACTCCGGAGAGCTTATCCCCATCGAGGAGCGTCATTCCGAAGAGGTGACAACAATCTGGGGGCACAGGGTTGCACCTGAAGGAGTAAATGTAATAAACTTAGCCTTTGATGTTACGCCGGCGAAGTATGTTACCGCCTTTTTTACCGAAAAAGGAGCATTCAGACCCCAAGACATTAAAAAAATAATGAGAGAGGATGTGGATATTGAATCCATAAGGATACGGTGATGGATGTAAAAGACATCTTTGCTGATTATTCGGAAGAATTGAAGATAGTAGACCAGGAACTGCTTGAGATATTCAAAAGCAATGCATTTCTAATACCCATGGTAGGGCAGCATATCCTCGGCAGCGGCGGAAAGAGAATAAGACCGATCTTCCTGCTGCTCAGTGCCGACCTTTGCGGCTATAAAGGACAAAATCGCACGCTGCTTGCAGCAATCATAGAAGCGATCCACACTGCCTCTTTATTGCATGATGATGTAATAGACGGCGCAGAAACAAGAAGGGGCAGGCCAACGGCACACTCCATCTGGGGGAATCAGATCGTAATACTTACAGGAGATTTTCTTTATTCAAATGCGCTGAAGCTTGCGGTTGCCCAAAAAGACCAGAAGATAATGGAGGCGTTGTCAGAGGCCACAACACGGATGACAGAAGGGGAAATCCTCCAGCTCCATAAAACAGGAGACCCCGATATAACAAGGGATGAATATTTTGAAATAATATCCGCAAAGACCGGAGTTTTAATATCAGCAGCATGCAGGATAGCCGGAATACTCGCAAACCAGCCCGAAGAAAAAGAGATGGCGCTTTCCATATTCGGGATGAAGACAGGGATTGCGTTTCAGCTTGCAGACGATGTGCTCGATTATGTGGCTGAACAGAAGGAGCTCGGCAAAAGACTGGGCAAAGACCTCGAAGAAGGGAAGATTACCATGCCGCTGATATATCTCCTGAGAACCGCATCTGAGCAGGAAAGGAATGAAATAAAAAATATCATTAAAGAAACAGGTTTTCACCAGAAGTCAGGAGGCAATCCAAACTCAGGCATAAACTCCGGCCAAAACATTGGATTGAACAGGATATTGGAGTTATTCTCAAAATACAATGCAATAGAAGAGTCCTTAAAGGTAGCCCGCTCTCTCGTGGATGAGGCAAAATCAGAATTGAATATCTTTCCTGCTTCCAGAGAAAAAGATGCCCTCCTCATAATGGCCGAATATGCCATGCAGAGGGAAAAGTGAAAATGCACCCTTACGCAGAGCTCGCCAGAAAGGCCATTGAGGAGTATGTAAAAAATAGGAATGTCCTCACTCCAAAGGAAATACCGCCTGAGATGCAGAAAAAGGCAGGGGTCTTCGTGTCATTAAAGAAGCATGGAGAATTAAGGGGGTGCATCGGCACATTTCTGCCATGCGAGGAAAATATCTATAAGGAGATCGTGAGAAACGCCGTTGCCGCTGCCACAAAAGACCCGCGATTCTATCCTGTACAGGAAGACGAACTCAACGATATAACTTATTCCGTAGATGTATTGTCAGAGCCTGAAAAGGTAAAAGACATTTCAGATCTCGATCCAAAGAGGTATGGGATAATCGTTGTTAAAGGCTACAGGAAAGGGCTTTTACTGCCCGACCTCGAGGGAGTGGATACTGCTGAAGAACAATTAATGATTACAAAGATGAAGGCAGGCATAGACCCGTCGGATAAAGACGTGGAACTATTTAAATTCACTGTTGAGAGGTTTAAATAAAGATTTATGACAAAGAATAAAGTGCTTGTTGTTGATGATATGGCATCTGTATAGAAAAAGCCCGATTCCCATGGTATTCGAAAAACTGGCATGCGATATAAAAATGGACAACAACAGCAAGGTTTCAGGTCTGGAGGGATTCGTTGTCAGGATTCAGGCTGCAGAGGCCTTTATTGATTCTGAATATATTAAGGTAGCTGTTAAATTTCTGGAACTCAGCGATAAAAAAGCAAAAGAACTCAAAGACCTGCTGAGTTCAGTAGCACATGGGTAACTTATTTTCCCCTCTTAAATTCTCCGCTTTTGCCCCCACGTTTTTCCATAAGCATTATGTCAGAGATAATCATCTCCTTGTCCACAGATTTACACATGTCATATATAGTCAGCGCAGCAGCAGAAACTGCTGTGAGAGCCTCCATTTCTACGCCTGTCTGTCCTATTGTGCCAACTATTGCTTTAATATCTATCCTGCCTTTTTTTTCTTCAATATCAAAGTCAATGCTTACAGATGTTATGCTTAAAGGATGGCACATGGGTATCATCTCTGATGTCTTTTTTGCTGCCATAATCCCTGCAACCCTTGCAACTCCGAGCACGTCACCCTTTGAAATCAGCCTGTCCTTTATAAGCTTTATGGTTTCAGGCTTCATATGAACAGAGCCTACAGCTATAGCCTCGCGTTTGGTCAAAGGCTTTTCCGAAACATCAACCATTTTTGCCTTTCCTTTTTCATCGAAATGCGACAGTTTCATATATATTCTCCATGCACCTTTGAAGTAATGCCAACATTTTAACCAAAGACATGACCTTATTACAACATAATTAATATCATATTAA
>Ga0209721_1001356_pt1 | contig 18381 bp, 16 predicted proteins | sample TshhotsprinmetaG_FD_184139 | JGI IMG/M metagenome (GOLD analysis project Ga0209721, IMG submission 184139) | Hot spring microbial communities from South Africa to study Microbial Dark Matter (Phase II) - Tshipise hot spring metaG (SPAdes)... | ecosystem: Environmental > Aquatic > Thermal springs... | reverse complement strand
GTTACAGAGGTTGCAGGTGTAACATACAATTGGTCATATAGTGGAACTGGTGCAACAATTAATGGCAGTGGAGCTTCTATAACAATAGACTTTGCTGCTAACGCAACGAGCGGTACTCTGACAGTAACACCAAGCAATGTAACTTGTGGCAACGGAACACCACAAACACTTGCAATTACAGTAAATGCGTTACCATCAATTACTGCTCAACCACAAAACACATCAGTAGTAGAAGGCGGTAATGCATCGTTCAGTGTTACTGCGACAGGTGGTACTCTTTCATATCAGTGGCAAGAAAACAGTGGCAGTGTATGGAACGATATTACTGGTGCTACATCATCTACACTTACTCTAAACAGTGTAACAGCATCAATGGATGGTTATCAATATCGAGTAGTTGTAACGAATAGCTGCGGTAGCGTCAATTCATTCGCTGCAACTCTTACAATAACTGCTGCAACTCCAACTCAACAACCATCATTCTTGTTATCATCAACTAAGACAGATATTAGTGTCTATAGTATTACCGCACCTACAACACCAGATGCAACAGGTATGTATAGATTGTTCCTTGCAATCCAAGGTACTGCTTCGCCAACTCAGAATCCACAGAATGGACAAAGCTATGGTGCTAACTCCGATTGGACATTTGCTCCAACCCTCGGTAATGGTAGAGTAGTACTCGACGGCAATTCTACATCATTTATTATCACTAACTTAACTAATAACACAACATACCGCATAATTGCTTATGGTTACAACCAAATTGGCACAAACGTAGCAACAAGAGTATATAATACTACATTGAGTTCGGTAAACAACAAGACAGTTAAGACTAAGCTGAAGGAAGGTGTTGAAGACGAGCTTATTACAGGCACAACCTTTGAAGTTAGCCGAGTAGCACCTAACCCAGTAATGAACGAGATGTATTTGGATGTAATCGGCGGTAACGCAAGCACATATACATTCGAATTATACAATTCAGTAGGGGAACGCGTATTCACCCGTATAATGGAACTTCCAGCAGGAAGAAATGAAGTAGTGCTTTCAGTACAGAATGCAGCAGGAACTCTGCCGGCAGGAGTATACAACCTACGCATCCACAACGGTGGTGAATACATTGACCAACGCATAGTGATTATGCCATAACATACGCTCACATACAAAAGAAAAGAAGGTTGCCCTAAGGCAATCTTCTTTTTTATTTGCTATTATTGTATTTAACAATACTACTACATATCAATATAGCATTATTATTATGGGATGATTGTGCGAGTTCTATATATAAAAAAAGCCGCCTTGTGTTGAAGGCGGCTCTATTTTTGAAAAAGATATAATTAATTATCCATCAATTCTTTTTCTTTATTAGCAAGAAATTCATCAATTTCCTTAATAGAGTTGTCAGTTATTTTTTGAATTTCATCTTCTGCTCTTTTACGTTCATCTTCGGAGCATTCTTTATTTTTCTCCATCTTTTTTAAAGCCTCGTTGCTATCGCGACGGATATTACGAACAGCAATACGACCGTCTTCAGCAAATTTTTTACACATTTTCACAAATTCTTTGCGACGTTCTTCCGTAAGCGGTGGGACCGGAATACGAATAATGGTCCCATCATTTTGAGGATTAAATCCCAGATCAGCCATACGTATTGCTTTCTCAATATTTGATAGAGCAGTCCTATCGAATGGCTGAACAATTATTGTTCTGGCATCAGGAACAGATATTGAAGCACCTTGAGCCAATGGTGTAGGAGCGCCGTAGTACTCGAAAGTAATACCATCGAGCAATGAAGCTGTTGCGCGTCCTGAACGAACCTTTGAAATTTGATTCTTACAAAATTCCACTGCTCGCTTCATTTCTGTTTTGGATTTATCTATAAGCTCTTTCGTAGTCATAATTCTACTACTCCTTATTCGTTAGAGATAATTGTACCAAGTTCGACACCCTGAATAATTTTCAGGAAATTACCTTTAACGTTAATATTAAATACTTTGATAGGTAAATTATTTTCATGACATAAAGTAATGGCTGTATGGTCCATCACTTTTAAGTCCTGCGAAATAACATCACGGAACGATAGCGAATTGAACATTACAGCGTCTGAATTTTTCTCGGGGTCGCAGTTGAATACACCATCGACGCGAGTGCCCTTCAAAATTAGTTCAGCTTCTATTTCAATAGCACGCAGAACAGCAGCAGTATCGGTAGTGAAATATGGATTGCCCGTTCCAGCTCCAAAAATTACTACTCGCCCTTTTTCAAGATGGCGAATAGCACGGCGACGAATTACTGGCTCAGCAATTTGCTCCATTTTTATCGCAGTTTGTAGCCTTGTCGGCACACCAAGAGCTTCCAGTGCATTCTGAAATGCTATAGAATTAATCACTGTTGCCAGCATACCCATCTGATCGCCTGAAACTTTATGAATACCGTGAGCAGCTGCTTGAATACCACGGAAAATATTGCCACCACCGATGACAATACCTATCTGCACACCTAAGCGATGAACCTCACATATTTCTTCAGCAAAACTTTTAAGGACATCTGGGTCAATTCCGAACTGACGCTCGCCCATCAAAGCTTCGCCACTTAATTTTAGCAATACTCTTTTATATTTTGTTTCCATTTTCGAATTATTAGTTCTTTTCACCTAATAAATAGCGACGAAAGCTTAGAATTGTAACATCAGTGCCAACCAAGCCGGAAATCTCTTTCAACACGTCGCCAACAGTTTTATTAGCATCCTTCACGAACGATTGTTCAATAAGACACTGCTCCTGATAGAATTTTTCGAGCTTGCCGATAGCAATTCTTTCAGCTATGTCGGCTGGTTTGCCACTATCAATTGCTTGCTGAACATAAATTTCTTTTTCTTTATCAAGAGTTGCTTGATCTACATCATTGCGAGAAATAAATTGAGGATTCATTGCAGCAATTTGCATAGCAATGTCACGAAGCAAAGCATATGCTTCATCATTAAAATTAGGAGCAGATGCTTCAATCACAACAGCAAGTTTATTACCTGCGTGATTATAAGTAGCAATAGTGCCGTTCGATTTAACGCGTTCAAAACGGCTAACTCCAATTTTTTCACCAAATTTAGCTAATATTTCATTGTGTATGCCTTCGATAGTATCTTCGCCTATTTTGATCTTCATAAGCTCATCTAAATTATTAATCTCGTTTGCAATCAAAGCATCAGCAATTTTAGTTACATAGCTTTCAAATTCAGCATTACGAGCAACAAAATCTGTTTCGCAATTTACTTCAACAATTGCTGCAAGCTTATGGTCATCCGATAGACGAGTAGCAATAATACCTTCGCTGGCAACTCTATCAGCTCTTTTTGCAGCCGAAGCAGCACCTTTTTTACGTAAAATCTCGATAGCTTCTTCCATCGAACCATTTGCATCGACAAGAGCCTTTTTGCAATCTGCCATACCTGCGCCTGTCTTATCGCGAAGGGTTTTAACCATTTGAGCAGTAATTTCAGCCATAATAATTATCTATAAGAAAGTTAAACATATTTCAAATACAAAAAAAGGGGACTTGCACCGTCCCCCGATATATATAATTATTCAGTTGTTTCAGTTGAAGATGGTGTCGTTTCTGCATTTTCAGCAGAATTTTCGGTGTTTTCTTTAATTCTTGGACGCTTCGGCCCCTGTCCAGGAACTTTTCTTTCGCGCATACGAGGACGCACCACAGCTGCTTCTTCTTCTAATTCGTTTTCTTTTGAAAAGCGGTCAGCTTCGGCATTAAGCTCAGCTGCATGTATGCGTGCTATTTTTGTGCCTTCCAGAACAGCATCAGCCATCACTTTTGTGATAAGCTCAATTGTCTTGATCGAGTCGTCATTTGCTGGGATTGGAAAATCAACTAAATCTGGATCGCAGTTTGTATCAACAATAGCAATCACAGGAATACCAAGTATCTTTGCTTCCTTAATTGCAATATGCTCTTTTTTAATATCAACAACGAACAAAGCACCCGGAAGACGTGTCATTGTTTCAATACCACCGAACACTTTACGCAAGCGGTCGCGTTCACGCAAAATTAATAAACGTTCTTTCTTCGTGATTTTTTCGAATGTACCATCGACTTCCATTTTATCCAACTGTGCAAGTCGCTTAATACTCTTGCGAATTGTAGCAAAGTTTGTAAGCATACCACCAAGCCAGCGTTCAGAAACATAGTTCATCCCGGCTCGTGTTGCTTCATCTTGAATGACTTGTTTGGCTTGTGGTTTTGTTCCAACAAATAAAACAACTCGCCCCTTGCTTGCAATATCAAATATCGCCTGACGGGCATAATCAACTAAGATTTGAGTTTTTCGTAAGTCGATGATATGAATATCGTTTTTTTCATTGAAGATGAACTTGCTCATTTTGGGATTCCAGCGGCGGGTCAGATGACCAAAATGAGCACCTGCTTCGAGCAGGCTTTCGATAGAAACATAATGTTTTGACATTAGAACTCCAAAATTATTAATTGGTTAAACATCTGTACCCTTCATCTTGGCATCCGAGACTTCACAAGCCACACGGAGCCAATCGAGGCACATGGTAAAATAAATAAATACTAACGTTTTGAGAACTGGAAGCGTTTACGAGCTTTCTTCTGACCATATTTCTTACGTTCGACCATACGTGGGTCGCGTGTCAAAAGTTCATACTCGCGAAGCTTGCCGCGCAACTGTTCGTCATATTCCACAAGCGCTCTGGCAATACCAAGACGAATAGCACCGCTTTGACCAGTTAGCCCACCACCACGAACATTGACAAATACATCGAATTTGCCAAGATTGTCTGTAACCTGGAGGGGACTTAAAGCGTGAATTCGCCACACTTCAACAGGAAAATAATCATCAATTGTTCTTTTATTGATTAATACTTTTCCTGTTCCACTTACCAAACGCACCTGTGCGACTGACGTTTTTCTTCTACCTGTGGCGCTATAAACTTTCATTCAAACTCCAAACTTATAAAAATTAATATTTTAATTTAAGCTCTTTTGGCATTTGAGCTACGTGTGGATGTTCGCTACCTGCATAGACCTTTAATTTTTTTATAATTTTTCTTCCAAGCCTATTTTTAGGAAGCATCCCACGTACAGCGTGTTCTACAACAAATTCAGGATTTGTTTGTATCAACTGCTTAAATGAACGAATTATTTGACCACCGGGATAACCCGTATGATGCTTATACTCTTTCATTTCGGCACGCTTCCCTTCGAAAACGACCTTATCAGCGTTGATTACTATTACAAAATCTCCCGTATCAATATGTGGAGTAAACAAGGGCTTATTCTTTCCGCGAAGAATAGCCGCTACCTGACTGGCTAAACGCCCAACAGTCATTCCTGTGGCATCCACACACCACCACTCGCGAGCGATTTCTTCATTTTTTGCGGATAACGTTATTTTAGCTGAGGGTTCCAATTCCCTACGCTCCTTAATTTATTATTAAATCAATACAATAAACACAATTTTCCATAGTAAAGATTACAAAAATAGTTTATTTTTACTTATTAAGCAAATAAATTTTTTCAACTATCTAATTGAAAAATAAATAAAAAAACAGGGATTACTTTGTTAATCCCTGTAATAATTGTGGGTAATTATGATTAAATATCTGTTAATTTTCTAATAAATGCCGAAGATGTTATCTTCGCTTGAAGTACATCGTTGTTCGGAAATGTAGAAAAATTGTTTGCTGCTTGCGGCACTGTATTGTCATTCTCGTTAATTATTGTGTTACCAGTTGAACTATATGTCGGTCCTGTGCGCCTTAAATATGCCGGTTCGTCGTACTCTTTGAGTTTCTTTTCGCCCTTCGGACTTGATTCAGGAATTTCACGAAACTTCGGAACAATAGGGGTTCCGTGTGGTTTCACTGGTGATGGTTTTGCCACGGTAACTCCGCCCATAACAGGAACTGAACGCGATGACTGTGTCTTAATCTCAGTCTTTACAACTTTCCCGAAAATATCTGTTTGCTCAATGCTTTTGGACGCATTATCAGACTTTTTTTCGTTTTTTGGGAAGCCTGTTGCGACAACTGTAACGCTAATCTGGTCAGACATATCAGGATTGAGCACCACTCCGTGTATGAGATTAACGTCATCTCCTGCAGCCTGTTGCACAATTGAAACTGCTTCGCTTATTTCGTGCATACCCATATCCATTCCACCAGTAATGTTGATGAGCACTCCTTTTGCTCCCGCAATCGAAATGCCATCAAGTAACGGTGAATTTAGAGCATGCTTGGTTGCTTCGACAGCGCGACTTTCGCCCGAGGCTGTCCCAATGCCCATCAAAGCATCTCCCATTCCTTTCATAATTGTTCGCACATCTGCGAAATCTACATTTACCACACCATAATTTGTGATAATATCAGCAATCCCTCGTGTGGCATTATAAAGCACTTCATCTACTTTCATAAATGCTTCTTGGAACGAGGTCTTTTTGTCAATTATTTCCAATACTCGTTGATTTGGAATTACAATTAGAGCATCTACATATTGACGAAGCTCTTCAATACCTTGAATAGCTACTTCTATCCTGCGTTTCCCCTCCCAATCAAAGGGCTTTGTAACAATGCCAACAACCAAAGAGCCCATCTCCTGAGCAACTTTAGCAACTGTCGGTGCAGCTCCGGTACCAGTTCCACCACCCATCCCAGCAGTGATAAATACCATATCACTTCCTTTTAGGGTATCCTTTATTGTTTCGATAGCACTTTCAACAGCTTTCCGTGCAACATCAGGATTAGCCCCGGCGCCAAGACCGGTGCCAAGTTGAATTTTAATTTTTGATTTATTGTGCTGCAAAGCTTGGCTATCGGTATTAGCAGCAATAAAATCAACTCCCGATAAGCCTTTGTTTATCATATTGTTGATAGCATTGCCGCCTCCGCCTCCTATACCAACAACTTTAATCCTTGCGTCACCAGTCAAATTTGATGAAGTATCAAGTTCTATAGTCATACTTTTCCCTTATATATTATTTAAAACTTATAATCAAAGTTCTTCAAAAAAGTTCTTTATTTTCTTAAATACTGAACTTTTATCAGATTTCTCCTTTTTCTTATCTATTTTGGAAACATCATTGTTGTCTTTTTCTTCATTTTGCTCTTTTCCCTTTTGTTCTATGTCAGTAGATGTAACAGCTTGATTTATCTTATTTTCAAGAATTGAGTGATCAATAGTTTCAACATAAGTTCCAGAACCATCGAGGCCCAAAAGCGCCAACCCTACTGCTGTCGAATAAACCGGACTCTCAACTTCTGTTGCAAGTCCGGTGTAGGTCATTCCCGAAGGATAGCCGATTTTAACAGGCATACCGAAAACAGCCGAAGCAAGCTCGTCTGCTCCTCTGATTAAACTATTACCGCCGGTAATTACCACTCCAGCGCCTAATTTATGTTCGTATCCCGATTTTCTTATCTCTGCAAGTGCAAACTCGAAAATTTCTTCCATTCTCGGCTGAATAATACGGCAGAGCTGACGTTTTGAAATTTCCATCGGTTTACGTCCTGCAATTCCAGGAATCATTATGATTTCATCTTTCATTATCGAATCTTCAAAACAATGACCGTACTCTCGCTTAATTCTCTCAGCTTGCGATGCAACAATTCCCAAAACCTTACGAATATCGTCTGTAACTTGTTTGCCTGCTACACCAAACACAGCTGTATATCTAATAATATCCTCTTCGAATATAGCAATGTCGGTCGTTCCGCCTCCAATATCAATTAATGCAACCCCAACTTCTTTTTCTTCGGGAGTAAGTATTGCTTGACTGCTTGCGAGAGGCTCCAATACAATTTTCTTTACACGAAGCCCGGCACGTTCAACGCATCGATGAATATTAGTAATCGCTGTTGTCAGCCCCGTAACAATATGAACTTTCGCTTCCATCCGTACTCCGCTCATACCGACCGGGTCGTGAATCCCATCCTGTCCATCAATAATAAATTCTTGCGGAATTATATGCAGTATAGTTCTATCTGCTGGAATAGCAAAATTTCGAGTGTCTTCGAGCAATCTATCTACATCGCTTTTCGAAATTTCCCGTGTCGGATTTGATATCCCTACTATACCTGATGTCTGGAATGATTCAATATGGTCGCCTGCAATTCCAACAACCACTTCTTCGATTTTTATTCCTGACTGTTGCTCTGCTTGCTGTACTGCAGCTTTGATTGATTTAACTGTCCTATCAATATTTACAACAACCCCACGATTTAATCCTTCCGATTCAATTATCCCAAATCCAAGTATTTTCAAGGTTTTCGTCGAATAATCATTTGCTGCGACCAATGCACATAGTTTTGTTGTCCCAATATCTAAACCAACTGTTATTTCACTGCCGCTTTTATTTTGTTCATTTGTTATCATAATATTCCTTATATATTATTTTTTATTATTACCCTATTTTTCCATCGAACATCTATGTAAGAAAAATCTGTTTTACCATTATATTGAAGGTCATATTTCAAAAAATCGTGTAAATTCATAATCTTATCTTCAATATTCTCCATACCGCCAAAAATAATTTTCTTGGAATTATCAGATGTATAGAGAATAAAATCTTTTGAATTTCTCGAATAATGCACTTCTGAAATTAGACTTATCAAAAGTGTATTCGAGTAAGAACGAATACGGTTTATTATGTCAATAGCATTGCAAAGAGCGACAGTGTCCAGCAACTCGTCCTTGTAAACACCTGTTATTACTGGTATATCAAGATATGTATTAAATAATCGATAGGGAAGAATAGAATAATCATACGAAACATATCGCATCTTCCCATAATTATCAACCAGAAGTGCAACCGGATGCCTCTCTTTCACCTCAATTGTGAGCGTATTGATACCTTCACTTAAATAAGTATTCTCTATGAAAGGATTTTGGCGTAGTCTTTTTGCAAGTTCTGCGTAGTTTATTTCGTTTTTGGGGCGATTTATAATAGGTGCGTCCTGGATTTCAGCTTTTACCTCTGCCGGTGTCAAAAATGAAGTGCCAATAATTGAGATTTGATGTATAGGTTGGTTGGAATTCCACAATTGGGCAAGAAAAATTAGAAGTGCAAATAAGGCGAGTACTACCGACAATCGTAATAGAAGCTTTGGACGAGCCACCTTCTTTTTACTTAATTCCCCCAGAAATTTTACTATTTTCCTTATTACTTTCATTCTATTTTATGAATAGTTACTTCACTTGATTCTTTATTTCCTGCGTAAGTTTTGTTTTTTCAAAATAATAACATCTTGCTTAGAAAATTTTTTACTTCAAAAACTTACTTGTCAGAAATATAAAGAACAAATAATATCAAGCGTTTTAAGTAATTTGGGAAAGTATAGCGAGTAGCGTTATACCTTCCTCATTATGCTGCTTATGATTAATATCTAATGACAAAGATAATTTACTTTTAGATAACAAACAAGAAAAATATTCCTAAAAAAATGAATTTAATATTAAAATTTTTTCATTTTGTTGAAATAATATAAACTTACATTTTTTGCACTAAAAATATTAGAATGTTAAGAATTATTAGGAAAAATAATATTTTTTTGTAGATTTGCTTTATGATTTGTTTAATTCAAAAAATTTAATAATAATATGCCAACTGCCAAAAAAACAACAAAAATTTATAAAGTCCCGCCAGAAAAATTAAGGTGGTCATGTCCTGTTGATAAATTCAACTTTAAATCAACCCGCGAAGTTGAACCTTTAAAAACAATTGTTGGTCAGCCGCGGGCTATTGAGGCAATAAAAATGGGCGCCGCTCTTCACGCCAAAGGGTATAATATCTTTGTTACTGGATTATCCGGTACTGGTAGGCTAACCACTGTAAAAAATATTCTCGAAGAAGTTACTAATAGCTGTCCAATTACTTTTGATTATTGCTACGTAAATAGTTTTGCAAAACCAGACGAACCAAGATTAATTAAACTTCCAAAAGGAAAAGGAAAAGAACTTTCCGAAGCTATGGACGATGCTATTGATTTCATTCGTCGTCGTTTACCTAAATTATTCGAAGAAGATAATTATCAAAAAAGCCGAATGAAAATAATCGAAGAATATCAATCACGCGAACAAGCATTAGTTGAACAGTTTGATGATAAAATTCGTCCCCACCAGTTTATGCGCGGGCAACTCGAAACCCAACAAGGAACCGTTGTGCCGGAAGTTTTTCCCATTGTCGAAGGCAAACCTGTTACCTTGGAAGTTATTGACGAATTGCTCGCAGAAGGTAAGATGACTAAAGATGAAGCCACCAAAATTAAAAATTTGTGGCGTCAATTTCACGATGAACTTATCGACCTTGTTCGCGAAAATATGAAAATGATGCAGGAATTTCGTAAGGCAATTATCGATAACGACAAAAAGCATTCCGAAATCGTTGTCTCTTCTATCCTGGACGAAATTTCTAAGCAGTTTGATAATGAAAAAGTTAAAATATATGTCGATGAAGTAAAAAAATACATTCTAGACCATCTTAACTTGTTCGTTGCGTCGGCAGGGCAGCTGAATAATCTAATTCCTAACCCTGATCAATCAGTCGATGAAGATATTCTTCGTTTGTTTAGTGTAAATGTTGTTCTGGACAATTCAAATACAGAAACAGCACCCGTGATTACGGAAACTACACCTTCATATAACAACCTGTTCGGCACCATCGAGCGTGTTTTCGACAAACGTGGTGGTTATTGGCGAACAGACTTTACTAAAATCAAAGCAGGGTCCATTCTTAAAGCCGACCAAGGCTATCTTATCGTCAATGCTAACGATTTATTCAGCGAACCAGGCGTTTGGACAGCCTTAAAACGCGTTCTTCTCTATGATAAACTCGAAATACAAACCTTTGATGCATATTTCCAGTTTTCTCAAGCCTCGCTAAAACCCGAACCAATCGATGTTAATGTCAAAGTTATTATTATTGGTGGTCTGTCCCTGTACCACTTGCTTTTCCATTATGAAAAAGGTTTCAAGAAAATTTTCAAGGTCCACGCACAATTCGATTATGAAACTGATAGAACTGACCAAATGATTGAAAACTTTACGCGATTTGTTTCAAGAATTTGCGAAATGGAAAAGCTACCACATTGTACGCCAGATGGTGTTGCTGCTATTATCGAATGGGCTGTAGAAACAGCAGGTTCGCAAAACAAAATTACATTGAAATTCTCTGATGTAGCTGATATTATTCGCGAAGCCGCATACTACGATAGCCAAAGTAAAAACGCCCTGATTGATAGAGATGTTGTCGAAAATGCAATCGAATGGAGACGCCGCAGAAATGATCTCTTAGATGAAAAAATAAAAAAATCTATTTTAGAAGGCGATATGCTTATTACTACCGAAGGAAAACGCATTGGTCAAATTAATGGTTTAACAGTATACAACAACGGATTTATCACTTTCGGGAAACCCGCAAGAATTACTGCCTCGATTTCTGTTGGCAATTCTGGTATTATTAATATTGAACGTGAAGCTGAATTAAGTGGAAATATTCATAACAAGGCTGTGCTTATTTTAACTGGATTTCTCCGTGAAAAATTCGCTCAGAAACGCCCTTTGTCGCTCATTGCTTCCATTGCTTTCGAGCAATCTTATGGCGGTATTGATGGTGATAGCGCAACAGCCGCTGAAATTTATATAATCTTATCAGCAATTGCAGAAGTCCCAATAAAACAAAGCATTGCTATTACTGGCTCGGTCGACCAAAAAGGCAATATTCAACCTATTGGCGGGGTTAACGAAAAAATTCGCGGATTTTTCGAAGTTTGCGAAAAACGTGGACTAACTGGCGAACACGGCGTTATCATTCCTAAGCAAAATGTGAAAGATTTAATGCTTCCCAAAAACATTGTTGAAGCAGTAAATAATAATAAATTCGTGATTTATGCAATCAATAATATTGATGAAGGAGTGGAAATTTTAATGGATATCCCCGCCGGCGAAATAAATAGAAATGGTTCATACCCTAAAAATTCTCTCTATGGTAAAGTTGATGCTAAATTAAATCAAATGTATAAAATTGCAAAGGCTAACGGAGAAAAGAAAAATGATAAATAAAGTGAAAATTGCACCTTCTTTACTTTCAGCCAATTTCGCTAATCTTGAAAAAAGTGTCAGACTTTGCGAAGAAAATTCGGCCGATATTCTTCACCTTGATATTATGGATGGTCATTTTGTCCCTAATATTACTTTTGGTCCGCTTGTTGTATCGGCAATTGGACGATTAACGGAACTTCCTCTGGATTGCCACCTGATGATTACTGACCCTGATAAATATATAGCCGACTTTGTCGAAGCTGGTGCCGATATGATTTCTGTTCATGTCGAAACAGGCTTTCATCTTCACCGAACAATCTCTACTATAAAAAATTATGGCTGCAAAGCAGGAATTGTGCTTAATCCAGCAACACCTCTCGAATATGCTTTCGAAGCTGCTGAATTCTGCGATTTTATCTTGCTTATGTCTGTCAATCCAGGATTTGGTGGACAATCTTTTATTCCTTCTTTTTTGCGAAGATGCCAACAATTAAGAACTTTTCTGGATAAAAATAATTTAGAAAATGTAGAAATTCAGGTCGATGGTGGTGTAACTCCTTCGAACGTTCGACAGGTTGTCGAAGCTGGCGCAAATATTATTGTTGCTGGTTCGGCTTTATTTAATGGCGATTTCCGTTCGAATATAGAAGCATTCAGAAGAAATATTCAAGAATAGTATTTTTCTTGCATATCTATTTTTTTTATTTTTGCTTTTTGAAATTTTTAATTTGAGAATAAAATGAATAAAAAGCTTTACTCCGAAATTGAAGTTTCTCTCGAAACCGCTCTTGAACTTGGACTTACCGAAAATGAATATAACAAAATTCTGGAAATACTTGGCCGCACACCCACATACACTGAAATTGGCATTTTCAGCGTGATGTGGAGCGAGCATTGCTCATATAAAAACTCAATAAAGCAATTAAAGACTTTGCCTCGTTCCGGTGGACGTTTACTTGTATCTGCCGGCGAAGAAAATGCCGGGCTTGTCGATATTGGTGGGGGATATGCCATAGCCTTTAAAATCGAAAGCCATAATCATCCCTCTGCAATAGAACCTTTTCAGGGAGCTGCTACCGGAGTTGGTGGAATATTAAGAGATATTTTCACAATGGGAGCTCGACCAATCGCCGCATTAAATTCTTTGCGTTTTGGTGAATTAGATAATAATAGAACTAAATACCTTTTAAGTGGTGTTGTCTCTGGGATTAGCCATTATGGAAATTCGTTTGGAGTGCCTACTGTTGGAGGTGAAATTTACTTCGACGCTTGCTATCAGGATAATCCTCTTGTAAATGCAATGGCTGTAGGAATTGTCGATGTTCGCAAAACGGCTTCTGCTGCTGCTCGTGGTGTTGGAAATCCTGTGTTTATTCTTGGCAGTTCTACCGGTAGAGATGGTATTCACGGTGCCTCGCTACTTGCTTCGCGTGAGTTCGATGAAAAAACAGAAGGTATGCGTCCAACTGTTCAAGTGGGAGACCCATTTGCAGAGAAATTATTGCTCGAAGCTACTTTGGAACTAATCGAAGCAAACGTTATTGCCGGTATTCAGGATATGGGTGCTGCCGGCATTAGTTGCTCAACCTCTGAAATGAGTGCGAAAGCAAATACGGGAATGGATATTGATTTGGATAAAGTTCCATTACGCGAAGATAATATGAGCGCCTATGAAATTATGCTTTCCGAGTCGCAAGAAAGAATGCTTGCTGTTATTCACAAAGGAAAAGAGGAAATTGCACGTAAAATTTGCGAAAAATGGGATGTGCCTTTCACTCACATTGGGTTTGTTACTGATAATGGTTTTTTAAATATACAACGACATGGTAAACAAGTTGCCTGGATTCCAGCCGAGTCGCTTGTGCTTGGTGGTGGTGCGCCTCAATATGATAGAGAATGGAAACGCCCCGAATATCTGGGCGAAACTGAAAGTTTTGACTCTTCTAAATTTGAACAAGAAAAAGCTGATACAAATGATTTCTGGAAATTACTCGCTTCTCCAAATATTGCTTCAAAACGCTGGGTTTTCGAACAATACGATTCGCAGGTTCGCACAAATACTGTTTCTTCGAAAGGCGATGCAGCTGTCGTTCGATTAAAAGAACTTCCCGGAAAAGCTATTGCTCTCGCAACCGATTGCAACAGTCGTTACACTTACTTAAATCCGTACTCGGGCGCTATGTCCGCTGTTTGCGAAGCTGCGCGCAATGTTGTTTGTGTTGGTGCTAAACCGGTTGCTATTACTAATTGTTTGAACTTTGGCAATCCTTACGACCCAGAAGTTTATTATCAGTTCAAAGAAGCTATTCGTGGTATGGGTGACGCCTGTCGTCGTCTGGATACACCTGTTACAGGTGGAAATGTTAGTTTTCACAATGAATCGCAAAATCATGCGATTTTCCCTACACCTACAATTGGTATGTTGGGAATAATTGATGATATTTCAAAAGTTGTTTCGATGGACTTCAAGCAAGAAGGCGATTTTATATTCCTTATAGGAAATAAGCGATGTGAACTTGGTGGCTCTGAATATTTAAAAATGAAAATTGGTGAAATTACTGGTAAAGCTCCGATTATTGATATTGAAGAAGAAATTGCTTTGCATAATGCCGTTCTTGAAATGATAGATAATCGCTTGCTTTCTTCTGTACACGACACAAGCGAAGGAGGCCTTGCAGTGTGTCTGGCAGAAAAAGCGATAGCTTCCGTTCGTCTTGGTTGCCGTGTTAACCTTGGCTGTTCTGCTGGTGAACTTTTTGGCGAATCGCAATCACGTATTGTTGTTTCTATGAGCCCGGATAAAGTCAATGATTTTATTAATACTTGCGATAAATTTGGTGTTAATTATTATCAATTAGGAAAAGTCTGCCATAACGATTTTATTATCGAGAATTTTCTTGAAACTTCATATTCTGAATTGAAACAAGTATTCGAACAATCTATTGAAGAATTATTATCTCGCAAGTAAAAAAAACACACAACAAAGCCCCTGACAAACGAAAGGGGCTTTGTTATAAGGATTATTATTAAAGTGCGAGTTTAAGTTTTGCAATTTCAGATTGTTATTTCTAAACCCTAACGAACTATCTTTAAATTTTCAAAAATTCTATTTATTATTTAAATACAATCAACAGTAAATATTTAAAAAGAACTTGTTCCTTTAATTTTCCATTGTCCTTCTATAAAATTGTAATACATTATTTTAATATTTTCGTCGAAATTTATCAATCTGATATTATTTAATGTATCGAAATCCTTATCGAGTTGAAAAGATGCTGACACAATGAATTTTCCTTCAATATCGAAGATATCAACAATAAAAATATTTTTACTATTATCATAAAATAAAAAACATATTTTTTCATTGTCACGATAAGTATCTAGATAAAATATGTTTAAACCTTTCAAGGCATTTTGAGGATCATCTATTAGTTTCTTTGGATTTAATTCTAACTTTCTCATTTCATTTCTAAATAATGATAAATAAGATTTATTGGCAATAGGAATGATTCTGATATCGCTTTTGTTGCTAATATCAAGTATTATGAATGTATTATTTAGGTTGCTTACAAGTAGAATTTTATTATTTTTTAATGGGAAGAATTTTGCAGAAAAGAGATTATAGTAGCTTGGAATATCATAATTATCTAATAAATAAGATAATTTAAGTAATGGAGTAATTTTTTGAAGTTTGCTATCAAAAAGAAACAGGAAAAATGTGCTATCAGGATTTTCATTAAATGGGAAATTGTTGCATTCAGGACGATTAAATCCATTTACTAAATAATTGGTCTCGAGCTTAATAATATTGTCGAAAAATATTTCATATTCATTTGTGCATAATAAATTTCTTTGAAATTATCCGATGATTTAGTATAGTCTATCTGGGGATAATTATTAATTTCTAAATAACCGTTTGCATTAGTACATGCCTTTTGGTAGTAATATCTAACGAATACAATTAAGTTTGTATCATCTATTGTAAAAATCTTCAATTTTTGATTGAGGCAACAATTTCTCCGAGAATATTGTGACTCGATGCTGATTAATTCTATATTCCAACATAGAGTCTAAGCAAAAAATTTTCATCAAAGTTAATTTACTTATGTCTGAGTATTGTATTTTGTAAATACAATTGCTAATATCATCATTACATATAATTTCTGTTATTTCGTTGTTATTGTATATATTATCAATATTTGTTAACTCATCAGAGGAAAATACGGATTTTTCTTCTAAGAACAATTTAATTGGTAATGATTTTTGAATTATCTCATCAATGTCAAATTCTTCTTTCATTAAACACGATGAATTTAATTCATTAATGAGTACTTCGTCACTAAAAAACCACAATGAAGGGGGCGCTTATTTTGAGGAATTTTTTCAAGAGATTTTTAAGAATAGAAGACAAATCAATAATTTCATCTGCTTCATATTTTTTATATGTTTCTGATAATTTATTTGTGATTTTTTCTTTGGATATTATTACTAATTTAAAATTTAATACATTTTTTATTTGCTTGATTTTATTAAATAAAGGTTTTACATATGCTGAATTGCAAGAGATACAATCTTGCGACGAAAGAAATATCCCAACGGAGTCAATTTTACTAAATGGCTTTGATTTCAATTCATAATGAGAAAATAGAAATACTAAAATACTACTGAATAGAATAAGTGAAAAATTTCTTAGATTTCTCATAATTACCTCTTGTGTAATATTTTATGAAGAAACCCATCCTGTCTATCATAGGATGGATTGTGGTGCGATTATTCATCAATATACTCAATCCATTCTTTGTAAGTCGAGACAATGATTGTTTCAGGGGTTGTTTTGATAGTAATAAATGGCTCTAATCCTTGCATATCAATTCCTTCTAAAATTACATTAATATAACCAGTCCCTACATCAGGAGGTTCATTAAGCGGAGTAAGTATATTGTTATTATTAACAAATAATTTAACTGGTTGTCCAATGATTAATTCTCTATTACTTGTAACTCCATAACATTTAAGGGACATATCATTTCCACAATCAAATCTTACTGAATTAGGTGATACAGCTTCTGCTTTTTTGAAACCACCCCACACCCAAGCTACTGATTGTGCTTGTGCTGGCGCTGCTTGTAATTCTAATTGTACAGCGTATATGAATAGCCCTATTATTGCAAGCAAAACCGAAGTAACCTTTTTCATTGCATTATCTCCAAAAATTGTTAATTTAATATGTGTTAATTTAATATGTGTTAATTGTGTTTAGAATGGTTTTGCTCTCTTTGTAATACGTTATCATCTCTGTTAATAAAAATGCAAAGGGAGTAATCATTTTTACGACCATTGATAATAAAATATTACCAAAACTCATTCAAAACTGCTTTGTTCAAAAACTTGTGATTATTCCAAACTTAGTCGATTGCTTGTAGCTTATTCTTTTGCTAACCTGTTCATTATAAGCAAGTTCCAACTTGATCATTATTCCAAAGATTTTCCATAGCTGAACTTTAATTTCATTATCAGCATTGCATTGTCATTGCTTTTTGTCGAGCAGATTCAATGATGCCTCAAATTTACCTCGATATTCTGTTTTGTCGGCAAATTTGTGGATTAGTTCTAATTTCATTTGTACCAGTTTCTGCTTTGTACTTTTCAACTTCTTTGGTTTGTCTGTTGTCGGTAAGTAAAGTATATCGTTTTGCTCGAATTTGTTTTGTGGTTGCTCCAAGAGAAGCTTCTAATTGAGTGTTATTAGTTTTGAGTACAGAGGATGCGAAACCTAATCCTTGCTGAGTAGTAATGGGATCTCTGAATTTAGAAGTGGGGATTTTAGAATTTTGATATTTTCTGAATGATTCAGTAATCTGAGTATTTACACTAAAGCTAACGTAAGGGTCGATTTTCCAGCCAATTAGGTATTTCAACATATTATCACTTTGAATGAGATTGTCAGTGGGCAGTATATATCTATTTTTATTGCTTTCGAAATATTCGTATTTGCATCCGACAGCAACTTTGTTTTTGCTTTCGCAAATGAATTTATCGTAGAAGAAAAATTTAAACAACAGTTCATTAACGGAAGAAAATTCGAAAGCCTGATATTTGCCCATTTCCCAATCGTCGCTAAGAGATTGGTTGAGGAAAAAGGCCAGATTAGCTTTAGCGAGTTGTTCTCTTGTTTGAGGGAACAACTTATAGCAAACCGAGCAACACCCCAGAGAGAAGAAAAGCAAGAAACGAAGAAAGCTTTTCTGGATAATCATTAAAATATTAAATATGTTGTCAAAGAACTGGGATAAAAGTAAAAAAAAAAAAGATAAA
>Ga0209721_1001354_pt1 | contig 18389 bp, 16 predicted proteins | sample TshhotsprinmetaG_FD_184139 | JGI IMG/M metagenome (GOLD analysis project Ga0209721, IMG submission 184139) | Hot spring microbial communities from South Africa to study Microbial Dark Matter (Phase II) - Tshipise hot spring metaG (SPAdes)... | ecosystem: Environmental > Aquatic > Thermal springs... | reverse complement strand
ATGACCATGGGGTGTCTCTGGGAGGGCCGCCCCATCCCCCGCTGGGGGAGGGAACCGGGCGCCTCCTCTCAGGGAGGGGCGTGGTTCGGCAAGCTCACCACAGGTGGGGAAACCCGGTTTCTCCATATCCCAACCGCTGGGCGGACTTTGCAGCAGCCCTGTTGTAGCATATGGCTCGGCGGGCGCGCCGGGGCTACCTGGTATAATACGTATGGTAGCATCAGTGTACCGGCGTGACGCTGCGCCCCGGTCTGGGGGAGGGATTGGGAGGGCGAAGCTCTCCCGGGAACTTCTTTGTTTCATCCCGGCAGAGTGCAGCGAGGGCGCACGGGCCACTAACTGCTGGATCCTGCCATGCTGAGTGCAGCCGCCGCCCTGAGCGCAATCGAAGGGGAAGCATCTCGACCGGGACCCTTCGCTTTGCTCAGGGTGGCATGAAGCTTGCCGGACGCGCCATAAGCACGATTCGCGCCCCATTGCGATAACGACTTTGATACCACCTATCTGCATCACCCACCATGGCACTGCGTACCCTCACGATTGATCTGGAGCGCGGGCATGCGCGCCAGCACCTACCTGCCACCGTCGAGCGCGATTACCTGGGGGGCCGTGGCGCGATCGCCTGGCTGCTGTGGAACCATCTCCCCCCCGATACGCCGCCGCTGGCGCCCGAGAATCTGCTGATTTTCGCTGCCGGGCCGCTGGCCGGCCTCGACGCCTTTGCCACCGGCGGCTTCGTTGTGGGCGCCCGTTCACCGCTCACCGGCTCCATCGGGTACGGCTGGGCGGCAGGCCACTGGGGCGCCGCGCTGCGCCGCGCCGGTTGCGATGTGCTGGTGGTGCGCGGGCAGGCTCCCGAGTGGGTTTACCTGTACATTGATGGCGCCAGCGTGCGCCTGCGCTCCGCGGCCCAGTTGATGGGGCTTGATACCGTGGCGACCGAGGCGGCGCTACGCGCCACGCTCGGCGATGATGTGCGGGTGATCTGCCTCGGTCCCGCAGGTGAGAACGGGGTAGCCTACAGCAGCATCGTTGCCGAGGGGCGGTATATGGCCGAACCGGCCGGCGCCGCGATGGTGATGGCGCAGAAGCGCCTCAAGGCGATTGTGGTCCGTCCGGGGGTTGCGCCGCTTCCGGCCCAGGATGAGCAGCGCCTGGCCGCCGCGCTGGAGATCATTCGCCGGCGCGTGGAGCAGAGTTCGCTTGCGGCGGGCATTCGCGCCGCGGGCGATCTGCACCTGCTGGATCGGGCCAGTGCCCTCGGCGCGTTGACGGCGCGCAACGGGCGCGATCACCTGCCCATAGAGACGCCTCTGGCGCTACCGGGCGAACGGCGCAGTCGCGGGTGTGACGGCTGCCCTGTGCCGTGCTACTTTGACCTGGAGACGCCGCAGGGTGTTGCGCCGATGCCTGACCTGGAGATTGTCGCTGGCTTCGGGGGCCGCTGTGGCATCAATGACGTTGCGGCGCTCACGGCGCTTGCCGAGCGCTGCCTGCGCCTCGGCCTCGATCCGGTTGCGACCAGCGCTACGGTGGCCTTTCTTATGGAATGCCAGGCCGAAGGGCTGAGCCAGTCGAGCACACTGCCCTGGGGCGACGCTGCGGCGATACTGGAGGCGCTGGAGCGGCTGGTGAGGCCGCAGGAACGGCGCGATTTGCTCTCCCTGGGTGTCGGCGAGATTGCCGAGGTGTTCTGGGGTGGCGCAGCTTTTGCTCCCCAGAGCAAGGGCCTGGCCATGTCGGCCCTCGATCCCCGGGCGCTCACCGGCTTTGCCCTGGCCATAGCGACGGCCCCCATCGGCGGCGACGTGCGCTACAGTATGCCCTACGCCGATCTAATCGATGAGCCGCCGCCCTGGCTGCCCGACGCGCCCCCCAGCCCCACGAGCGCCCAGAACCAGGCGATGCGTCTGATCTGGCACGAGCGCTTCGCCGCCGCTCTCGATGCCGCGGGGGTTTGCCGGCGCCTGGGCCTGCTGGCCTACCAGGTCTCGCCGGGTGAACTGCTGGCGATGATCGGCGCGGCAACGGGTGTGACCCTCTCAGCCGCCGATCTGGCGCGCCTGGGCGAACGGATTGTGACGGTTGAACGGCTCTTTGCGCGACGCTATGCCGATAACGGTGGGCGCGATGAGTTGCCCGCCCGCTGGCGCAAGACGCCTGTGGCCGAGGGGCCTGCCGCAGGGCAACTCCCGCCCCTGGCGGAGTTGCTGGCTGAGTATTACCGCCGCCATGGCTGGAGCGCCGAGGGTGATCCGACTCCGGAACGGCTGGCTGAGCTGGGCATCCGCTTGCCGTAGCTGCGCCCTCCCAAACCCTCCCTCAGGCAGGGGCCTGGGAAACCCCGGGTTCCCCATTTCCCAATGTTGGGAGCGGCTGGCGCCGCTACAGGGAGGGGTGCGGTTCGACAGGCTCACCGCAGGTGGGGAACCCCGGGTTCCCCATATTTTCACCTCAGGTCTGAAACCCATGCCAACGCGATGAGTGAACCATTGCCGCGACGGATCGTTGTTAAACTCGGCACCAGCGTGCTCACCGCGGGCACCGACCGCCTCAACCGCCCCTATATGGTCGGCCTGGCGCGACAGGTGGCGACCCTGCGCGAACGGGGCTGCCAGGTGCTGCTGGTATCGTCGGGGGCCATCGCGGCCGGTCGCGAGCGGCTCGGGGTTGCGCTGCACCAGCGTTCGCGGGCCAACGTGCCCCTCAAGCAGGTCTTTGCTGCCGTGGGCCAGAGCCGGCTCATGCACCTCTACGAGCAACTGTTCGAAATCTACGGGTTGCAGGTGGCCCAGGCCCTGCTCACCCGCGATGACCTGCGCGACCGGCGGCGTTACCTGAATGCGCGCAACACTCTGACCCTGTGCCTGGAGCGCGGCATCGTACCGATTATCAACGAAAATGACGCCGTGGTCACTGCCGAGATCCGGGTGGGCGATAACGATAACCTCTCGGCCCTGGTCGCCGGCCTGGTGGGGGCCGATCTGTTGCTGATCCTGACCGACATTCCCGGTCTCTACAGCGCCGACCCGCGGAGCGACCCGTCGGCCGAACTGATCCCCGAAGTGCCAGTGATTGATGAGCGCATCTGGGCCGTCGCCGGGGGCGCTGGCACCGCCCGGGGCACCGGCGGCATGCGCACCAAGATCCAGGCGGCTGATCTGGCCACCCGCTCCGGCACGACAGTAGTCATCGCCTCGGGGGCAGAACCCGACGTGATCCTGCGAGTGGCTGCTGGCGAGCGCGTCGGCACGCGCTTCCCGGCCCACGCCACCTACCCCGATGCCCGCCGCCGCTGGATCCTGGCCGAAACCGCGCGCCTCAGCCGCCTGGTGGTTGATGCCGGCGCCGTTGCGGCTCTGGTGCGCCACGGTCGCAGCCTGCTGCCAGCGGGGATCGTCGCCGTGGAGGGCGAGTTCGACCGCGGACAGACCGTGCGCATCTTCGCCCCCGATGGTCGTGAGATCGCCCGCGGGTTGACCCAGTACCGCGCCGCGGATGTGCGGGCCATCAAAGGGCTGCACTCGGCCCAGATTGCCGAGACCCTGGGCTATGACTACGGCCCTGAGGTGGTGCATCGGGACGATATGGTGGTGCTGCTGTGAAGCCGGGGCGCTGCCGCACCTGAGGCGTGGCAGCGCCGCGCCTCTATGTGCAAACCCTCCCCTCAGGCAGTGGCGCGGGGAACCCCGGGTTCCCCATATGTTCACATTAGACGGTCATGCGCATGGCGCACAACGCCAGAATGAAAATATTATTGTTCTTGGGAGGGCGCAGCCCTCCCAAACCCTCCCGGTGGGGAGGGCTTGCCGCCCCCACAGGCAGGGGGATGGGGAAACCCGGTTTCCCCGTATTTTCACATCAGTGGAAGATATGTCAATCGAAATCCGTCTTGTCCAGAGCTACGGCGAATACCTGGCCTGCGAGGAGCTGCAACGCGACGTCTGGGGCGCGTTTGGCGCGGTGCCCTACCACATGCTGCTCACGGTGCAGCGCAATGGCGGGCTGGTGTTGGGGGCCTTCGACACCGATGCTCCTGGCGCGCCGCTGGTGGGCTTCGTGTTCGGCTTCCTGGGCCGCGACGCCAGCGGGCGGCTCAAGCACGCCTCGCATATGGCCGCCGTGCGGCCGGCCTACCGCGACGCAGCCATTGGCGAGCGTCTCAAATGGGCCCAGCGCGAGCACGTCCTCGCCCAGGGCCTTGACCTGATTACCTGGACTTTCGACCCCCTGATTGCGCGTAACGCCAGGCTCAATCTGCATAAACTCGGCGCCACCTGCCGCACCTACATTCGCAATATCTATGGCCCCGAGCCGGAGGACCCCCACGGGGAACTGCCCAGCGACCGCTTTCTGGTGGAGTGGTGGATCACCTCGGAACGTGTGACGGCCCGCGCGGGCGGCTCGCGGAGCGCCGACGATCTGCGGGGCCGGGCGCTCGTGGCCAACCCCGATCCCCGCGAACCCTCGCTTGAGCCTGTGGGGGACGCCTTCCTGCTCCAGATCCCGAGCGACATCGAGGCCCTGCGCGCCGCGGATATGCCCCTGGCCCGCGCCTGGCGCTACCAGGTGCGGGCCATCGCCGAGGCGGCCTTCGCCGCGGGCTATGTCGTCACCGATTTTGCGCCTGCGGGCGCGGTGGGGCTGTATCTGTTCGAACGGCAGCCGCTAGTGTGAGCATGGAGAAACCGGGTTTCCCCGACCCCCTGCCTGTGGGGTGGTAAGCCCTCCCCGCCAGCGGGTTGTTTCCGTGGGATTCCCCTCTCCCAATCAGAGAGAGGGTGTTGGGACGCCGAATTGGGTATAGCCGTGTGGACAAACGGCGTCATTCCGGGTCAAGAGCCTCAAGGCGGCACTGGTCACAGTAGACCAGCGACTCCCCCTCCACGACCAGCTCGCCATCCTGGTTGATAATCGTGGTCCGCAGGGTCGCGATAGGCTTGTCCTCGCGCACGCTGGTCACCTCCACCGTCGTGGTAACGGTGTCGTCAATATAGATCGGCTTGCGAAAGTTGAGCGTCTGCTTGAGGTAGATCGTACCAGGGCCGGGCAGACGCATGCCAAGAACGGCGGAGATCAGTCCGGCGGCGAGCATGCCATGGGCGATGCGTCGTCCGAAGCGCGACTCGCGGGCCGACAGTTCATCAATGTGAACGGGGTTCTGATCGCCGGTGATCGCGGCAAAGAGCACAACGTCGGCCTCAGTCACAGTTTTGCGCATACTGGCGCGCTGGCCGACGCGAAGAAGGTGATCCATGGGTTGCTCCTGTTCGACTGTTACTTTGAGCTTTCGCTGGTTAGATTCTATGCGGCTGATGTGAAAATACGGGGAACCCGGGGTTCCCCACCTGCGGTGAGCCTGTCGAACCGCACCCCTGCCTGGAGGGACGCCAGCCGCTCCCAACGGCGGTTGGGAAATGGGGAACCCGGGGTTCCCCACCTGCGGTGAGCCTGTCGAACCGCACCCCTGCCCGGAGGGACGCCAGCCGCTCCCAACGGCGGTTGGGACACGGGGAACCCGGGGTTCCCCACCTGCGGTGAGCCTGTCGAACCGCACCCCTGCCTGGAGGGGCGCCAGCCGCTCCCAACGGCGGTTGGGAAACGGGGAACCCCGGGTTCCCCACCTGCGGTGAGCCTGTCGAACCGCACCCCTGCCTGTGGGGGTGCCAGCCGCTCCCAACGGCGGTTGGGAAACGGGGAACCCGGGGTTCCCCACCTGCGGTGAGCCTGTCGAACCGCACCCCTGCCTGGAGGGACGCCAGCCGCTCCCAACGGCGGGTGGGAAACGGGGAACCCCGGGTTCTCCATACTCCTGCCTGTAGGGGTGCGTTTCGATGGACTCACCGCGTTCGCAGACCACTCAAGGCAGGTCGCCGGCCCATGCGAGCACGGCGGCGGCAACGTCGGCGGGGCGCTCCATCGGCACCATGTGGCCGGCGTCAATTTCGACCAGGCGCGCGTGGGGCAGGCGTCGCCGGATCTCGTTCCACGAGCGGTCAATGATCAGGTCGGAGTGGATGCCCCGCAGCAGCAACAGCGGCACGCGCAGGCGTCCCAGCGCGTCCCACGTATCCACAGGGATGAGTGAGAAGATATGGGCCTCCCAGGCGCGGGGCCAGGCCAGGGTCAACCCGCCGTCAGGCGCGGGGCGCAGGGCGCCTTCCAGGTAGCCTTCCAGGGCCTCGGGGGTAAAGTTGGCGAAGACCCCCCGGCCCTGGAAGCGTGCGCGGGCCTCGTCGCGACTCGCGAAGCGATCACGGCGCCGGGCGGCGCCCCGGGCGATGGGGAAGCGCCGGTGCAGGCCCAGCCGGCGACCGGCCCAGAGCAGCGGTAGCATGTGGCGGGGGAAGATCACCGGGTCGAGCAGCGCGACTCCGCGAAACAGGTCGGGCCGGTGTACGGCGCAGTAGAGGGTGAGGATACCGCCGAGGGAGTGGCCGACGGCGATCGTCGGGCCATCGGCGACGCGCTGCAGATCGTCGAGCATATCGCGGGCCAGGTCGCGCCAGGCGCGCACATCGGGCGGTGCGCTCCGGTTCCAGAGGGGCCGCGGGCGGTAGCCGAGAACACGGTAGTGAGGGGTCAGGTGGGCCGCCAGGGGTCGGTAGGCTTCGGGCGGAAAGCCGTTCGCCGGCGCCAGATGCATGAGCGCCCCGGCGCCGCCAAAGTTGAGGTAGTGGTCGTGCATGGGGAAGGTCAGGCGCAATCAAGGCACAGGAACAAAACGGACGGTGCAGGCGTTCGTGTGCCCGCCCACGACGTCGTTCCGGCAGGCGCAGTCTGGCGCAGCGGCGCCGTCAGGCCCCTCCTGCCGGCTGCCACGTAGCCGGCAGGAGGGGGCGGTAGCGCGCGCCGGATGGTCACGGAGGCGGGACCCCGGCTCAGCGCTCCTCGCGCCGGCGTGGACGGGGGCGATCGCCGCCATCGCGTGAGGGGCCGCCGCGCTCGGGTCGTGGGCCACCGCTGCGGGGGGCGGCCCCGGCGGCCTTGCGGTCTTCCGGCGACTCGCCGGTGAGCACGGCGCGACGGCTCAGGCTGATCTTGCCGGTGGAGGGATCAATGTCAATGACCATCACATTGATCTCGTCACCCAGTTGCACCACGTCTTCGACATTCTCCACCCGCTGCTCGGCCAGTTCACTCACGTGCACCATACCGTCCTTGCCGGGGAGGATGTTGACGAAGGCGCCGAAGGGCTTGATGCTCACCACCCGCCCGAGGAAAATGTCGCCGACCTTGGCCTCGCGGGTGAGGGCCTCGACCATTGCCACAGCCTGCCTGGCGGCCTCACCATCGGCAGTGGTAATGAACACGCGGCCATCGTCCTCCACGTCCACCTGGGCGCCGGTAGCATCAACGATCCCGCGGATGGTCTTACCACCTGGCCCGATGAGCGCGCCGATCTTATCCACCGGGATCTGGAGGGTGATGATGCGCGGCGCGTAGATCGACAGCTCCTTTCGGGGCGCGCTGATCACCTGGTTCATTTTCTCCAGGATGAACAGACACCCGGCGCGGGCCTGGGCGAAGGCCTCGCGCATAATCTCGAAGGTGATACCAGTGGTTTTGATATCCATTTGCAACCCGGTCACACCCTTTGCGGTACCGGCCACCTTGAAGTCCATATCGCCGAGAGCATCTTCAAGGCCCTGGATGTCAGTCAGCACGCGGTACTGGCCATTCTCGCCGGTGATGAGGCCCATCGCCACGCCGGCCACGGCGGCGCGGATGGGCACGCCGGCGTCCATCAGGCTCAACGACGAGCCGCATACCGAGGCCATCGAAGACGAGCCATTGGAGGAGAGCACCTCAGAGACCAGGCGCATGGTGTAGGGGAACTCCTCCTGGGGTGGCAGCACCGCGTAGAGCGAGCGCTCAGCGAGGGCGCCGTGCCCGATGTCGCGGCGGCGAGGCGCGCCGAGGCGGCGCACCTCGCCGGTCGAGAAGGGCGGGAAGTTGTAGTGATGGATGTAGCGCTTGGTCGTCTCGATGCCCAGGTCGTCGAGGCGCTGCTCTTCGCCGGGCGAGCCGAGGGTGGTGATGGTCAACACCTGGGTCTGCCCGCGGGTGAAGAGGGCCGAGCCGTGCACACGGGGAATGACGCCCACCTCGACGCTGATGGGGCGAATCTCATCGAGGGCGCGACCGTCTACCCGGATGCCCTCATCAAGAATGGCTCGCCGCACCTCCTCCTTGAGCAGGCTCTCGAAGACCCTGGTCACCTCGCGGGCGCGGGCAGGGATCTCCTCCTCGGGTTCATCGGCGGTAAAATGGGCGACCGTCTCCTCCCGCAGCGCGCTGGTGCGCGCCTCGCGCTCCTGCTTGACCGGGCTGCGCACGGCATCGCGGAGCCGGTGGCCCAGCCAGGCGCTGACCGCGTCTTGCAGGGAAGTGTCGATAGCCGGGGGCACAAACTCGCGCTTGGGCTTGCCGCAGAGGCGCACCAGTTCCTCCTGCAGCTCGCAGAGTTGCCGGCAGACGGCGTGGCCCTCCTGCACGGCGCGCAGCATATCCTCTTCCGAGAGTTCGTTGGCTCCAGCTTCGACCATCAGCACGGCGTCTTTCGTGCCAGCGACCATCAGGTCGAGGGTGCTGCGGGCCATATCGGCCATAGTGGGATTGACCACCAGTTGCCCATCGATCATACCCATCTGCACACCGCCGACGGGGCCGAGGAAGGGGATATCGCTGATAGCCAGGGCCGCCGATGCGCCGATAATTGCCAGCGGGCTGGGGTCGTTCACCATATCAATGGAGAACGTCGTAACAATTACCTGCACTTCGTTGGTGAAGCCCTTGGGGAAGAGCGGGCGCAGCGGGCGGTCGGTGAGACGGGAGATAAGGATCGCCGTGGTGGTGGGCCGGCTCTCGCGTTTGAAGAAATTGCCGGGGATCTTCCCCGCGGCGTACATCTTTTCCTCGTAGTCTACGGTCAGGGGGAAGAAATCCACCCCTTCCCGCGCCTCCCTGGCGCCTACAACGGTGGCGAGCAACATCGTATCGCCGTAGCGCACGGTCACCGCCCCGTCGGCCTGTTCGGCGAACTTACCGGCCTCCAGGGTGAGTGTGCGGCCAGCAATCTCGGCGCTGACCGAAAAAACCTGTCGTTCTGTCATAGATCCGTATTATCCTCCTCAATACGCGCCTGTCCGGACAACCAGGCGATGCACGTCAGACCCTCTCGAAAGAGGTAGCCGGACAGGCTCTCAGTCCATTGCGGAGCGGCGCGATCAAGGCCCGTCGGGCCGGCCGGGGCGCCCCGGAGCCGTGGGGGCATGGGCGCACCAGGTTTGTCCGGGCCCCATCCGCGGCTATGCTGATTCGCGCCGTTTCGCTCCTGATGGTTCCCGAGGAGGGGGTTCGGCACTGGAGCCTGTGAACGAGCACGCGGCTCCTGCACACGCTCCAATCCCGAACATCCTCCCCCGGGAAACCAACACGGGAGTACCGGGCGCTGCAACTGTGCCGGAACTCCCGTGGCGTTCACACTCGATACATCGCTTCAACCGCCTAGCGGCGCAGACCGAGACGATCGATCAAGACGCGATACCGCTCCTTGTCGCGACTCTGCAGGTAGTTGAGCAAACGACGACGGCGGCCAACCAGTTTGAGCAGGCCGCGGCGCGAGTGATGATCGTGGATGTGAATGCGGAGATGGTCAATCAATTGATTGATCCGCTCCGTGAGCAGCGCCACCTGCACTTCCGGCGAGCCGGTATCACTACCGTGCACCTGATAGTCGCCGATAATGTGCTGCTTTTCATCCTTTTCAAGCGCCATTGATACCTCCTGGGCAATCGCGAACGGGCCTGGCGCAGCCCGCCGTTCTCTGATGTTTCTGTTACATAATTATAGCACATCTGAGGTAGCCCCGGGCGTGCGGGGCTATTGCAACGAGGGGCGTGGGGAAAACCGGGTTTCCCCACGCCCCTCCCGCACACGGGCTACGTTTACCGCAGATCGGCAGCCACCCGCTACCGTCCAGGCGGAAACACCGCCACCTCATCACCGTCCTGGACAGGTGCGGCAAAGCCGCCGTGATAGCGCACCTCCCGACCATTGTGCAAGATCCGCCAACCCGGGCGGGTAACGTACACCGGAACAACCTCTACCCAGAGCGCATCAGGCTTCTCCTCAGCATCCCAGACGCGTTCGAGGGCCTCGGCGCGGGCCTGGGGAAAGTAGTTGAACACTTTGCGCACCACATCACCAACACAGGCGCCGGCTGCGACCATCACCTGGATGTCCTCCCTGCCCACTAGCGGGCGCAGACGTCCGAAGACGGTACAGCGAACCGCCAGGGCGCCGGTCCGAAGCTCCTGTGCGGCACGGTAGCCGAGGAGCATCTGGTTGAGTTGCACACTGAGATACTTGCTCCAGGCCGCCATGGAGTCGCTGATTACCTCTGCCGGAAGGCCTTCCTGTGCCAGGGCCTTTGCAAAGGCAGCCTGGACCAGGCCGATCGAGGCAGTTACATACTCGGGCGGGGTGTGAATGTGCCGCGGGCCATGGCCGGCATGGGCTTTTCCTGCATAGAAGAGGTATGCGGCAAACTCATCGCTGGTATCCAGGCCGATCGTCCGGGCCAGCCAGAGGGTAAAAAAGCGGCGGCGCTCTTCCAGGTGAGTCTCGTCAATATGATGTTCCCAGCCAAGAATGGCGGCAGTCTCCGGGACGTGGGCCAGATGATGGTAGACATCAACCACGAGCTGGTGGGCATGTTTGAGCAGCGCCGCGCTCGTTCGTGCAGCGGCCGCCCGGTTGTGGGCATCCCATCCAACAAAACGAAGCAACCGGCGCCAGGCTTCTTCCGGTTCCGGCATCAGCTCGTGGATCTCGAGATCGTGCTGGACCATGGCTGTACCCTTTTTTCTCAGGGTTTGTCTGAAAAGCCCCCACAAGAGTTCATGTACGTGTTCACATTCGGAGTAAGGCGTCACCGCAGGTGCGCGGGCGCCCCGCCCGCAATGGCCTGGATGCGGGCAAGATGCTGGCGCACCCGGGAGAAGTGTGAACACGTACGAGTTCGCCAGCAGTATCGCTGCAACAGCCTAACCCTGTCCTGGCCTGCCGACGCGCACGGCGTATCGTTCCGGGCCGGCCTCCTCATACTCCCAACTCCATGCAACCCCATACAGTCAAGCTGGTCGGAACTATGCCTGATGCGAGGGAATACGTATGACCCAGTTTACCCGACTCTGGCAAGGGGGACTAAGACTTTTGTCACTCGAGCTGAAAATAGGGGAAACCCGGGTTTCCCCACCTGCGGTGAGCCTGTCGAACCGCACCCCTCCCTGGTGGGAGGGTTTGGGCGTAGAAGCGCGGCGGCGCCGCGCCGCTACGCCCTCCCAGGAAACACCCCATGCCCGTCCTGGCAGTGTGCGGCTACGCTGCACAGGCGTTTGGATAGGGGCAGTCTATTCACCCCATGCGTGCAGGCGCAGCCGGATGCCCAGCCAGACGCCGCCGAGCATCGCTGCGGCGAAGACCCAGCCGGCGACGGCAAAGGCCGAGATCCCGGAGAGGAGCGTGCCGACGGTGCAGCCCAGCGCCAGCAACGCCCCCCAGCCCTGCAACACGCCGCCGAGGAACGCGCTCCCGGCCCCGCGCCAGGTCGGGCGGGAGAGGCTGAAACGTTCAGAGGCCAGGGCGGCGGCAAACGACCCCAGTACCAGCCCGCCGATCAGCAGGCCGTTGCTGGTAATGGTATGGACCACGCGGGTCGCGCAGCCGGCCAGCGTATCAAGCCCGTAGAGCCGGGCCGGCAGTAAGCCGAGGCCATCCAGGGTAGTGCGGGCCAGGCTGCCGAGTTGCGAGGTGACCCCCAGGGGTTCAACGCGCAGGTAGGCGACGGCGCCGATGATCCCCACCAGCGCCCCGGTCGTCAGCGGCGGCCAGCGCTCGCGCAGGAGCGCCGCGCTCACCGTGGCGAGGCTCGGGCGAGCAGCGCTCCGCGCGGGGATCTCGGGCAGGCCGCGGAGCAGGAGCAGGGCCAATCCCGCCAGCAGCGCCAGTTGGAGCGCCAGCGCCCCGCCGTACCCCAGCCAGGCCGGCAGCCAGAGCACGGGCGCGTCGGCAATTGCCAGGCGGTAGAGCGGATTCCAGCTCAACAGACCCATACCCAGGCCGATGGTGGCGCCAAGCAGGGCGAACGGTGCGCGGGTCGAGCCCTCGCCCAGGCGGTAGAGATGGCCGCTGATGCAGGCCCCGGAGAGCGCCATACCCAGGCCAAAGGCCAGGCCCGCCAGCGCCAGAACCCAGCTCACCGGTCCGATGTGGGCCTCAGCCGGCAGGCGCCCCACAAAGGGGCTGGGCAGAAAGATGCCCAGCACCAGAGCGTAGCCGATAGAACCTGTGGCCAGCGCGGCCAGAATGGCATAGGTCGGACCGCTGTTCCCGTGCTCGATCCCATCGCGCAGGATGCAGAAAAAACAGAAGCGGCCCCGCTCGAAGACGATCCCCAGCGCCGTGCCCAGGAGGAGCGACAGCGCCGCTGGCGCGCCGCGCCCCGGGGTAGCGTGGAGCGCCCAGGCCAGGGCCAGGAGCGCCGCCAGGATCGCCAGCGCCGCTGCCGCGCGCAGCGCGCCGGCGTAGCGTGGCAGGAGTGACGCCGCCCGAGCGCTCGGGCGGCGCGTTACTGGAGGGAGTGTCATAGGATGGTTCCGTGTTACCGTCAGGCGCCCGCGCGGCTGCGCCGCGCACCACTGGAATGAAAAGAGATTCTCCTGGGAGGGCGCAGCCCTCCCAGACCCTCCCCGCGGCGGGTTATTTCTGGGAGGGTGCAGGCGGGCCACCGCCGCGCCTCTACGCCCAAACCCTCCCGCGCGCGGGCTATGTTCACCTCAGGGAAACCTGGCCCTCCCGGATCCTACTGACCACCCCAGACCGTGCCGGCGGGGTTCTCGATCGGGACGCCGACGGTATTGCCCCACTCCGTCCACGAACCATCGTAGAGGGCCACGTCATAGCCGAGGATCTGGCTCAGCACAAACCAGGTGTGGCTGGCCCGTTCGCCGATGCGGCAGTAGGTGATGATCGGCTTGCTGCCGTCAATGCCCTTATCGGCGTAGAGGGCGCGCAGTGCCTCCTCCGACTTGAACGTGCCGTTCTCATTCAGGGCCTGCTTCCAGGGAATGTTGACCGCGCCAGGGATATGACCGGCGCGCACGGCCAGTTCCTGGAAGCCCTCGGGGGCGAAGATCTTCCCGGAGAACTCATCGGGCGAGCGGATGTCGATCAGGGCTTTATCTTGCTGACCCTCGACCACCGCCAGCACATCGGGCAGCTTCACCCGCAACTGTTCGCGCTGGCTGACCGTGAAGTCGCCCGGCGCGGGAGCGGGCGGCGTGAGCGCCAGCTCGCGATTCTCAGCCTCCCAGAGGGCGCGCCCGCCATCGAGGAGCCGCACATCGTTCGCGCCGTATTGCAGAAAGACCCAGGCGCCCCAGGCGGCGAACCAGTTATTGTTGTCGCCATAGAGCACAATCGTGCTGTCGTTGTTGATACCGGCAGCGCGGGCCAGTTGCTCGAAGCGTTCGGGGCTGACGATGTCGCGGCGCACCGTGTCAACAAAATCGGTATGCCAGACGAAGTTGACGGCGCCGGGAATGTGGCCGCGCTCGTAGACGCCGGGCGTGACGCTCACCTCGATCACCCGCACCTGGGGATCGTTCAGGTGCTCGGCGAGCCAGGCGCTGCTGACCACCGCTTTATCGAACCCGCGTCCGGGCAGCGCCGAAGCGACAGACGGCGGCTGCGCGGCGGGTTGCTGCACCTGGGGGGCGGGAGCCTGTGCGGCGGGCTGCTGGGCGACCGAGCAACCTGCCAGGACGACCAGCGCGGCCAGCGCCGCGCCAATGAGGGCGCCGATACGACCCTGGTAGCCGGTAGCGGGCATGGGGAGACCTCCTCTATTCTTGGGTAAGATACTCATGATAGAAATAAAATTAATATGATCAATTTAATCAACAAAGGGAAGAATATCCCGGTTGCGGTAGGGTAATTCTTCACCCGGGGGCGGCGCGCGGCGATGCCGCGGGGGTGGGGCGGCCCCGGCGGGGGGCGGGGATGCCGCGGGGGTGGGGCGGCCCCGGTGGGGGCGGGGATGCCGTGGGGCGGCGGGGCGTCACGGCGGGGGTGAGGCCGAAGCATTCGCATGCGCGGCCATTGTCCCCGCGGCGGGGTGGGCGCGAATGCTTCGGCCCTACGGTTGGCGGCGCGCGTCCTCCCCGCGCCGACCGGACCCGCGGTGCATGCGGGAATGCCGCGGGGCAGCAGGGTGTCACGGGGCGGCGCGCGGCGATGCCGCGGGGGTGGGGCGGCCCCGGTGGGGGCGGCGATGCCGCGGGGATGGGGCGTCACGGCGGGGGTGAGGCCGAAGCATTCGCGTGCGCGGCCATTATCCCCGCGGCGGGGTGGGCGCGAATGCTTCGGCCCTACGGTTGGCGGCGCGCGTCCCCCCCCGCGCTGACCGGACCCGCGGTGCATGTGGGAATGCCGCGGGGCGGCGGGGCGTCACGGGGCGGCGCGCGGCGATGCCGCGGGGGTGGGGCGGCCCCGGTGGGGGCGGGGATGCCGTGGGGGTGGGGAGGAGCATTGTGCAGCGCAGCCGCAAACGTGTCTACCGCCAGAAGCGCCCGATCAGGTTCGCCAGAACGGTCAGAACCAGACTGAGGAGGAGCATCGTTCCGAGGGGGATGTAGACGGTGAGGCCCGGGCGCTCAATCACAATGTCACCCGGGAGGCGCCCCAGCCAGGGCAGGCGCCCCAGTAGCAGAAACAGTACACCCAGCCCGACCAGGACCAGGCCAATCACGATGAACCAGCGTCCCATTTCACTAACCATGGTACCGTCCTCAACATTTGCATGTGCTCATCGACTCTGTACGCGGCTATGCTGCACAACGCCCCCTGGATAGGGGAGGCGCAACAGCGCTGCGCCGCTACGCGCACGTCGCCCCCGGCAGGGGAATGGGGAACCCCGGGTTCCCCATCGTTCAGCTTTCACTCCACTCGGCCTCCACCCACAGCGTCACCCGATCGGGGCGGCGCCGCCGGTGCAGTTCGGCCTGCAACTGCGCCACCTCGCGTTGCAGCGCCAGCATGCGTTTGCGCATGCACAGGATCACCAGCACGGCCTCGTGATCCAGCCCCAGGTCGCTGATGAGGCGATGTACCCGGCGCAACTCGGCCAGGTCTTCCTCGGTCATGTCCGGCCCCTCTTCGATCACGCCCAGTTCGAGCAACTGCCGCAGGATCTCAATGGGCAAGCCGGCCCGCGCGGCAAGTTCATCGAGTTTGGTTCGACGCACCAGCATGGCTGTGCTCCTGGCTATATGCGGCCTGGCTGCATAACGTCAAGTATCAACAGCGGCGCGCAACACCGTCTGCTGCATGTTGTCGGCTGACCTTGTTACGCGACCGCCCATTCTGCCGACAACACCTCCGCCTGCTCCAGCAGGTCTGCGTCGCCTGTTCCTGCTTGTCGGGCGGGTAGCTATGCCTGCGCAGGATGCGCTTGACGAGCACGCGGAGTTGCGCGCGCACGTTCTCTCTCAGCGTCCAGTCGATCGTAACATGGTTTCGTACCGTCGCAACCAGCTCGCGGGCGATCGTCCGCAGGGTCTCGTCGCCCAGTACCTTGACCGCGCTGTCGTTGGTCTCCAGCGCGTCGTAAAAGGCTAGCTCCTCATATCGCGCACGATGACGATCCGGAACGGGTCGTTCGGGTTGCGGAAGCGGTTGGCCAGCGCCTCGCGCCGCGGCTTATTGCGGATGTGCGGCTGCCAGTCCAGCGGGTCGGAGGGGGAGCCGGTCATCACCACCTTGATTGCGCCGCGCGCGTCGTCTTCGTCGTGCCAGTCAGGGCGCAGGCGCGTGATTTCACGATATAGTTCCACGCAGATGCGCCGGCTCATGCAGACAATCATCGCCTTGCCATCCAGCGCTTCGAGCCGCTTCTCGAAGTGCTCGACGATGTCGCGCGCCACCAGCCGCAGCCGCTTTTCTGCGCCAACAATCGCCTCGAGCTGCGCCCATCGAGTCTTGAGCGCCTCTTTGCGCTCGACTGTTAAACATGCCCTCGATCACCACCTGTAATTCAGGAATGTGGGGATCGGCGAGGGTCTCACCGGTAACTGTACGCCAGCGCTTGAACCATTCGCGCCCGGCGCCGATCATTCCCACGCGCGCTTCTACACCGTCGGAGATAACCAGCGCAGCATTGGTCGTAAAGAGCGAGGGGATCTGGACCTGATACGTCTGAAGCTGATGGAATGCGGTCCAGATGGTGGCCTGCTCGTCGGCAGCGTTCTTGAGTTCAATGACCACAAGCGGCAGACCGTTGACAAACAGCACCACGTCGGGGCGGCGGGTAGGGGCGGGTTTCAAACCTGCCCCTACGGGTTGACGGCGGGTCGGGGCAGATTGGAAACCAGCCGGGTTGACGGCGGGTCGGGGCAGATTGGAAACCAGCCGGGTTGACGGCGGGTCGGGGCAGGTTGGAAACCTGCCCCTACGGGTTGACGGCGGGTCGGGGCAGGTTGGAAACCTGCCCCTACGGGTTGACGGCCAGCCAGTCGTTGTTGTCTGGATCGTCCCAATCAATCGCCCATACCTGCGCGCCGCAAATTTCGCCGTTGGGGGCGCGGTGCTCGACGGTGACGCCGTTCACCAGCATCCGGTGCAGGGCGCGGTTGCGCTGAAGCAGGTCGGCGCCTTCGGGACGGGTGAGCTTGCGGAAAGCATCCTCCAGCGCCTCGGCGGGCAGCTCAGGGTTGAGCCGCGCCAGCGCATCGCGCGGGCGTTGGGCGAGGATCACCTCGCCATAGTCGCTCCGTTCGGCAAGAGGCGTATCCGGGGCGATGTCGGGGCCGTGCGCAATCCGCCAGCCGGCGGCTTCCAGCCAGGCCAGGGCAGCGGATTCAACGTCGGATTCGGTCAGATGCGCCATGCGTCCTCCGGTTCAGGGTTGATGGCAGTTGGGTTTTCACGGTCGAATGCCCAGCGCAGTGGGTTATCCGCAATGTATTGGCGGATGCGGTTCAAGGCATCGTCGTTGCGAATGATGTGTTCATAATAATTGCGTTGCCAGACAGGCGTGCCGGGCGTGCCGCGCAGGGTGTTGATACCGCGCGCAGAAAAGGTTTTGAATCCGCGCACGATTTCGGGCAGGCCATGTCGTTTGGGCAATGGCGTGGCATTGTCTGGCGATTTGCAAACCGTCGGGGCGGTTTCTGTAGGGGCGGGTTTCAAACCCGCCCCTACGTTGGGGTCGTGCAACATGATTATGCCATGCAGATGGTTTGGCATGACAACAAACGCGTCCAATACAATGTTAGCGTAATGATTGGGCAAACCATCCCACGTCGCCTGCACGATTTTTCCCGCCTCATTCAACCGCATTTCTCCGTCCACCACCTCGCCGAACAGACAGACCCGATCCTGCGCGCAAATCGTGATGAAATACGCACCGGTCTGTGTGTAATCGTACCCCTTCAAGCGGATGGATCGGCGGTGGTGGCGTTGAGGGTCGTAGGTCATAGGCCGCGCTCCTTGAGGAATTTCTCCGCATCCTTCACCCGTATTTCGCCGGAAATCAATTTCGGCAACAGCGCGTCGCGTAGCGCGGCGAGGGTGCGGGATTCGTGAATGCTGGTAATGATACGTTCAACCGATGGACGGATCAAATCTGTGAACAATGCTGCTATTGGTCTTGGTGGCCGAATAAGCTCGTACCGTGACATATCTGTCCAGCTCGTACGTGGCATCTTCGTGCCTGTCGAGCCGGCGTTCGTGTACTCAACAAACTCATCGCTGGAAACCACCTCCAGCACGAAGGCAAACCAAACAGCTTCTTTTGGTGACACAACGACAATATCTGTGGAACATACCCCATCGATCGGCGCAACACCGACTTTGTGAAAGTAAGGCCGAAGCTTCCCAAAAAGAATCTCGCCCTTCCTGAACTGGAACTTGGTGCTTTCAATATTACCGGACATGCTCCACTCGGAAAGAGCAATGCACCTTTTAGGCATATGTTCAAGCGCAATGTAGGGTGTATCGGGATCTATCTGTTCGGGTTGGATGCTGCGACGGGGATGATCTGCGACATCACCGAGACACCCCGCCTCCCACCCCTCCGGAATCTCGCCCAGTTCGGATGGTACCAGGCGGTCGGGGAAGAGGTCGAGGATGTGTTGCGGCCAGGCGTAGGGGCGGGTTTGAACCCCGCCCCGCGTTACAACGCGACCAGCCGCTGCATGGATGTGTTGCGGCCAGGCGTAGGGGCGGGTTTGAACCCCGCCCCGCGTTACAACGCGACCAGCCGCTGCATGGATGTGTTGCGGCCAGGCGTAGGGGCGGGTTTGAACCCCGCCCCGCGTTACAAC
>Ga0209721_1001352_pt1 | contig 18400 bp, 17 predicted proteins | sample TshhotsprinmetaG_FD_184139 | JGI IMG/M metagenome (GOLD analysis project Ga0209721, IMG submission 184139) | Hot spring microbial communities from South Africa to study Microbial Dark Matter (Phase II) - Tshipise hot spring metaG (SPAdes)... | ecosystem: Environmental > Aquatic > Thermal springs... | reverse complement strand
AGGGGTGAGTTGCGACTCCAGCCTGCCCAACCACGAAAAACTACTCGCTGCTGCCGACGAACAGCTTTACAACGCCAAACGTGCTGGACGCAACCGGGTGTTTCCGCAAAACCAGGACCACGGAGCTGGGCTCGAGCCAGGGTAAAGACCGCAAGCCTGTTGCCTTATGCTGATGCCATGCGTCTGCATCCAGAAGTAGCCGAAGCCCTACACGCCCAGCGAGCGGTGGTGGCCCTCGAGTCCACCGTTATCACCCACGGCCTGCCCCGTCCGATGAACCTGGAGCTAGCCCGCAAGCTCGAGGACACCGTGCGGCAGGCCGGAGCCATTCCGGCAACCATTGCCATCCTGGGCGGGCAGGTTGTAGTGGGCCTGACGCAAAATGAGCTCGAGGCCATCGCAGCCGACGATGCTGCCGACAAGGCCAGCCTCTGGAACCTAGGCGCTCTGCTGGCCCAGGGCAAGACGGCGGGCACCACCGTTGCCTCAACAACTTTCCTGGCCCACAAAGCCGGCATTCGGGTTTTTGCCACCGGAGGCATCGGTGGCGTGCACCCCCACCCGTACGATGAGTCAGCGGATTTGCTCGAGCTCTCCCGCACCCCCATCTTGGTCGTATCGGCAGGCCCCAAAAGCATCCTCGACCTGGCTGCCACCATAGAACGGCTGGAATCGCTGGGGGTGGCGCTCCTGGGTTTCCGCACCCACCATCTGCCCGCCTTCCACAGCCCCACCAGTCCCTACCCCCTGCCGGCCCGCGTCGAATCGGCCCGCGAAGCCGCTCAGGCCTTTCTGGCGGCCAGGGAACTGGGGCTACCGGGAGCCTCGCTGGTGCTCAAGCCCATCTCGCAGGGGCTGGACTTTGACCAGGTGCAGCGCTGGGTCGAGCAGGCCACCCAAGAAGCCGCCCGGTCTGGGGTGGGGGGCAAGGCCCTAACCCCCTTTCTGCTGCGCCGCATCTCAATTCTAAGCGGTGGTCAGACCGATGCTGTCAACCTGCGACTCCTGGAAGAAAACGCTCGCCTGGCTGCGCAAATTGCGCTGGAACTGTCCGAACTAACTGCCACCCAGGCACATCCTGGGGCATAGGAAGCCTCAAAACGAAATCGCACTCAGCACACAGCCACACCACATGGACGTAAGCGACCCACAGCTAAAGCAGTGGGCTTCCAGGGACAGAACCATGCAGAACACGATTCGCTTCCCCCGGGTACGGCTGGCTTACAGCAGCCCAGCAGGGTCGCCCCTGCTGCAAAATGGCCGCGTCGCCGGCGGAAAGCCGTTTCTCCCGGAGGGAGTGCCTGGTAGCCTCGCGGCCATAAGGACATTCATCAGGCCGTGCGCCGCCGTTCACAGACCACTCTGCGAGCGGCTTTCGCTTCCTCCCAGGGCTAAAGACAAGGGTTTCCACGAAAGGAGGTCTATGATGAATTTCTTTTCCACTCACAACACCGGATTCAAAAGGTAATCTTCCCAATCGAATTAGAGGCTCGGTTGCGCCGCGCGCAGCGCTGGAGCCCACCCCTCCCTACGGCCAGCGAAAAACGACCCCCCTGTTTCGCAATGGAGTCGCAGACATGGTGACCGAGACACACGATGGCAGATCGCGTTACCAGGTCATGCAGTTGCGAACCCTTTTTGGCTTTTGGGGGCTGCTCTAACTCTCGTAAGGTTACTGCAACCAGTGCTGGGCTCAATAATAAGTGCAAAAACCCTGCAGACCGGGCCTGCAAACAAAACCGGCCTCTATGAGCCAATGGGCCTCCGCGTTATCCTGTAAAGCAGTGACCGTTTATGCTAGAGAAACTACAACCCCTGGAAGCCGAGTACCAGCAGCTCGAGCGGCAACTGGCCGACCCGGCGGTGTTTACCAACCCGTCGGAGTATCAGCGCATGAGCAAGCGCTATGCCGATATGGGGCATCTTGTGAGCACCATCCGCCAGTACAAAGAGGCCCTGGCCCATCTCGAGGAGGCCCGTGAGCTACAATTCGACCCTGAGCTCGGCGAGATGGCCCAGGCCGACATCGCCCGGCTCGAGCCGCGCATCCACGAGCTCGAGGCCGAGCTAGAACTGCTCCTGCTGCCCAAAGATCCTCTGGATGAAAAAAACGTTATCGTGGAAATTCGAGCCGGCACCGGCGGCGAGGAGGCAGCGCTGTTCGCGGCTGAACTGCGCGACATGCTGATCAGGTATGCACAGAACCACGGATACAAAACCGAAATTCTCGATACCTCATACACCGACCTCGGGGGGGTCTCGAAGGTTTCGTTCGAGGTTACCGGCGCAGGCGCTTACGGCTTTTTGAAGTACGAGGCTGGGGTTCACCGGGTGCAACGCGTTCCCGCCACCGAAACCCAGGGTCGCATCCATACCTCAACGGCAACCGTGGCGGTGATGCCCGAGGCCGAGGAGGTCGATGTGCAACTCGACCCGGCCGACCTCGAGATCACCGTCTCGAGGGCTTCCGGCCCCGGCGGCCAGGGGGTCAACACCACAGACTCGGCCGTGCAGGTCCTGCACAAGCCTACCGGCATGATTGTCTCCTGCATGGAGTCACGCAGCCAGATCAAAAACAAGGAAAAAGCCCTTTCGATTCTGCGTTCGCGTCTCCTGGAGATCAGGCGGGCCGAGGAGGCCGCACGCCGTCGCGAGGATCGCCTGGCCCAGATCGGCGCGGGCGAGCGCTCGGAAAAAATCCGCACCTACAACTTTCCCCAGTCGCGGGTGACCGACCACCGCATCGGCTGGACCACCCACGACCTCGAGGGGGTGCTGTCGGGCAATCTAACCAAGTTGCACGAAGCGCTGCGCAAAGCCGATCAGGAACGCCAGCTCGAGGCCCTTTCAACTCCTGAGGCAACTTCTTCCAGGTCTGCCTAGGACATGAAAGGCGGGCTTCGATGCATGGGTTGCGTCGTGAACTATTGGTGGCTGCGGCCATCCTGATGGACAAGCAGGGGCGGGTCTTGCTGGTAGCCAACGACTGGAGCCGTCGGGGTAAGGTACGCTACACCCTGCCGGGGGGGATGGTCGAGGCGGGGGAAACCATTCCGGTCGCCATTGCACGCGAAGTCCAGGAAGAAACCGGGCTGCGGGTACGGGGAATTCTGCACCTGGCTTATGTCATCCAGATCGAGGATCCCCGCAAAAGCGAACGCACCATAGCCATGGCTTTCCGCGCCGATTACGAGGGCCTGCTCAATCCCAAAGACCCCGACGGACACGTCGTGGAAGCCCGTTTTTTTACCGCCGACGAGGTAGCCATCAAACTTGATGAGCACCGCCCACTGCTGGAGCCGCTCATGGACTACCTGCGGGGTGAGCGGGGCCGCTTTTATGCATACCCTGGCTGGGGCAACGAGGGAACCCGGATATAAGCGTCGTATAACCCTCCCGCAGCAAGCCTTACTACTAGAATTCTGCAAGTTAGCGACGGGAGTCTATTTGAGGTGAGGCATGGTTGCAGTCATTCTTTCAGGCGGGGCGGGCACACGGTTGTGGCCGGTCTCGAGGGAGCAGTACCCCAAACCCTTTTTGAAACTACCCGATGGGCAAAGCCTGTTGCAAAAGGCATTCTTGCGGGCAGTACGGGTGGGGGCTGGTCAGGTGCTCACCGTGACCGGCCAAGAGTACTATTTCAGCACTGCCAACGAATACCAAGCCCTGGGGCTACCCGAAGTGCAGACTTCTTTTGTTGTTGAACCGCTGCGCCGCAATACCGCACCCGCCATTGCTATGGCCGCTCTTTGGATTGCTGAACGCAATCCCCAGGAGGTCATGTTGGTACTTTCCGCCGATCACCTCATTTTGCGCGAAGAGGCCTTTGCCCAGGCGGTAGACCAGGCTCTGTCCGTTGCTCTGCAAGACTATCTGGTCACCTTCGGCATCCAACCCACCTATCCCGCTACCAGTTTCGGCTATATCGAGCAAGGCCTGCCCTTACAGGGCGGGGCCTATCAGGTGGCTCGCTTCGTGGAAAAGCCCGACCAGCAGACTGCTGAAGCGTACTTGCAAACCGGGCGCTACTACTGGAACGCTGGCATTTTCTGCTTCAAAGCGCATGCCTATCTGGAGGCTTTGCGAGAGCTACAACCCCAGATGCACCAAGCCGTGCTGGCTTGCTGGCAGGGCAGCGAGAAAGGTAATCTGACCTATCTGGACGCCGCCCTTTTCAAACAGGTGCCCGCCGAGTCAGTAGACTATGCGGTAATGGAAAAAGCCCGCCAGGTGGCCGTGGTTCCCGCCGATCTGGGCTGGAGCGACCTGGGGTCGTGGGATGCTGCCGCCGAGATGGTGCCACCCGATGCGCTGGGCAACCGGGTGTTGGGTGAGGCGGTGTTGCTCGAGACCCGCAACACCTTTGTCCAAAGCGAAGACCGTGTGGTTGCAGTGATTGGCGTCCACGATCTGGTCATTGTCGATACCCGCGACGCCCTGCTGGTGGCCCGGCGCGACAAGGTGCAGGATGTAAAAAAGGTCGTCGAACAGCTCACCCACGCCAACAGCCACACTGTGCGCCGCCACCACACCATCCAACGACCCTGGGGCAGCTACGTAACCCTGGAAGAAACCAGCGGATTCAAAATACGGCGGGTGGTGGTCAAGCCCGGTCAGGCCTTATCCAACCATCTCCACCACCACCGCAGCGAACACTGGACGGTGCTTCGGGGCACAGCCCAGGTATGGCTGGACGGCCATGCCCAGATGCTGCGGCCCAACGAGTCGGCCAGTGCGCTAGCAGGGGTAGCCCATCAAATCGCCAACCCAGGGCTGCTGGAACTGGTCATGATCGAGGTACAGACCGGCGAATACCTCGGGGAGGACGACGTAAAGCGGCTCGAGAGTTACGCATAGTCGGCACTCCCACAGCTAAAGCGTGTGGGATTCTTGGGCTCGCAGCCGCGCCCGGTTCGGGCGTTTCACGGCATTTAGACCGTCTCTTCAAGCGTGACTTTCCGTGGGTACCGCGGTACTTTGGACGATAAGCGTGACTCTAAACCCCAATTTTTACTTGATCGTAACGCCACAGCATAAAGTTCTCGCTCTCAAGGCATTTTTTTACCATCGGCTGTGATATTTGTAGGCCTGATTGGCCCGGGGGCCTAGTACACTGAGCGACGACTGGGGTTGCGAGCAAAGGAGCACAGCATGAAATCTATGAAGGTTGCAGTCATCGGTACAGGTTACGTCGGCATTACCACTGGGGTCACGCTGGCCTACATTGGCCACCAAGTGACTTGTGTAGATGTGGATCCCAGAAAACTGGCCCTCTTACGCTCGGGCAAGGCCCCCATCTACGAGCCGGGCCTCGAGGAACTGATGCATCTATCCCGCGAGCGCCTCCAGTTTACCGACTCCTACGCCGAGGCCGTACCCGAAGCAGAGGTTATATATATTGCAGTCGGTACCCCCTCCACTGCAGACGGCAGCCCCGATCTGCGTTACGTGCAAGCTGCCGCCGAGGGCATTGGTCGGCATTTGGGCGACAAATTCGCTGTAATTGTCAACAAATCCACTGTGCCCATAGGCTCGGGCAACTGGGTGGAATCGCTGGTGCAAACCGCCTATGAAGCCAAAAACGGTAAGAGGGCCAAGGGCAACTTCGCGGTGGCCTCCAACCCGGAGTTCCTGCGCGAGGGCTCAGCCATCTACGACTCGCTCTACCCCGACCGCATCGTAGTGGGCGCCGAGCGGGTAGAAGCCCTCGAGGTGCTCTACAACCTCTACCGTCCCCTCATTGAGCAGAGTTTTGCCGAACCGGCCTTCCAGCCCCGCCCTAACGCCATGAAGGCGGTTCCTCTGATCTCCGCCGACCTGGCCTCGGCTGAGCTAATCAAGTACGCAGCCAACGCTTTTCTTTCTGTCAAAATCAGCTTCATCAACGAGATTGCCAACCTGGCCGAGCGGGTCGGCGCTGACGTCACCCAGATTGCCCGCGGTATAGGCTTGGACAGCCGCATCGGCCCACGCTTTCTCCAGGCCGGTATCGGCTGGGGGGGTAGCTGCTTCGGTAAGGACACCGCTGCGCTGGTTTCGACGGCCAAGGAATACGGGCTCTCCATGCCGATCGTGCTAGCAGCCCGAGAGGTCAACTACCGCCAGCGTGAGCGCATCATCGAGAAACTTCAGCACGAACTGAAAATTCTGAAGGGCCGCACCATCGGCCTCTTGGGCCTGGCTTTTAAGCCCAACACCGATGACCTGCGCGACTCCCCCGCTTTGGACCTAGCCCAGCGCCTCATCAAACACGGGGTCAGGGTGCGCGTCCACGATCCAGTGGCCCTCGAGCAGGCCCGGCAACAAAACCCCGATCTGCCTGTGGAGTACTGTGCTGGCATATCGGAGCTGGCCGAGGAGGCCGATGCACTGGTGCTGGTCACCGACTGGGCTGTCTACCGCGACCTCGACTGGGAGAACCTGGCTCGGCTGATGAAGAAACCCCTGGTGGTGGATGGGCGCAACTTCCTGGACAAACTACGCCTGACCAAAGCTGGCTTCCAGCATGTAGGGGTGGGCACCGGCACCAACCCGCAGCTCGTCACCGCGGAGGGCTGATGCGCATTCTCATCACTGGTGCGGCAGGCTTTCTGGGCAGCCATCTCTGCGAGCGGCTGCTGCACGAGGGTCATCAGGTTATCGGCATAGATGATTTCAGCAGTGGCCAGCAGCGCAATGTGGCCCTGCTCTCAAAGCTCCCCGGCTTTCAATTTGTTGAGGCGGACGCCTCACAACCCCTGTCCATCGAGGGCAGCCTGGACTGGGTGATGCACTTCGCCTCGCCGGCCTCGCCGCCTCGCTACCTGAAGCGGCCCCTCCAGACCCTTCTGGTCAACGCCGAGGGTACCCGTCACCTGCTGGACCTGGCCGTAGCCAGAGGAGCCCGGTTTTTCCTGGCTTCTACTTCCGAGGTCTACGGTGATCCCCTGGTCCACCCCCAAGCCGAGGGCTACTGGGGCAATGTCAATCCGGTGGGGCCTCGCTCCATCTACGATGAGGCCAAGCGCTACGCCGAGACCCTCACCACAGCCTACCGGCAGGCCCGCGGGGTCTCTACCCGGATTATCCGCATCTTCAACACCTATGGCCCGCGCATGGATGCCGAGGATGGCCGGGTGGTGACCAACTTCATTGTCCAGGCCCTACGGGGACAACCCCTCACCATCTACGGCAATGGGCGTCAGACCCGCAGCTTCCAATACGTGGACGACCTGATTGAGGGTATCCGAAAGCTGATGGAGGTGGAGTTTTACGAGCCGGTCAATCTGGGCAACCCCGAAGAGTACACCATGCTCGAGCTGGCTGAGCTTGTTCAGGAGCTGGTGGGCTCCCGCCTGCCCTTCGCCCACCACCCCCTCCCCCAGGACGACCCTCGCCAACGCCGCCCGGACATAAGCCGGGCCAAAGCACTGCTGGGATGGGAACCTAGGGTACCGGTGCGCGACGGGCTGGCCCGAACCATCGCTTACTTTAGAGAGCTTCTGCAAACATCACCCGAGGTACAGACATGAATGTGCTGGTTGTGGGCGGCGCAGGCTACATCGGTAGTCACACTGCCAAAAGTCTGAACAAAGCCGGGTTCAACCCGATTGTCTTTGACAACCTCAGCACCGGCCACCGCTGGGCAGTGCGCTGGGGTCCGCTGGTGGAGGCCGACCTGGCTAACAAGCCCGCAATTGTGCAGGCCTTGCGCGAGTATGAGATTGAAGCGGTGGTCCACTTCGCCGCCAACGCCTATGTGGGCGAGTCCATGCAAAACCCGGCCAAGTACTTTCGCAACAACGTGGCCAACATGCTCAACCTGCTCGAGGCCATGCAGGAGTCGAGTGTAAAGCGGATTGTATTCTCCTCCTCCTGCACCACCTATGGCATCCCTGAACGCATTCCCATCCACGAAGACTTTCCCCAAGCGGCCATCAGCCCCTACGGGGAGTCCAAACTGATGGGGGAAAAGATGCTCAAGTGGTTTGGTGAGGCCTATGGCCTAAGCTGGGTAGCCCTTCGCTATTTCAACGCCAGTGGCGCAGACCCCGACGGAGAAACCGGGGAGGTGCACAACCCCGAGACCCACCTGATCCCCCTGGTCATCGACGCCGCCCTGAGCCGCCGCCCTCCGGTGCAGATATTTGGCACCGACTATCCTACTCCCGATGGCACCGCCATCCGCGACTACATCCACGTGACCGACCTAGCCGAGGCTCATGTGCTGGCGTTGAAGTATCTGCTCGAGGGCGGTCCTCCGACCGCCTTCAATCTTGGCACCGGTCAGGGCCACAGCGTGCTCGAGGTCATCGCAGCGGTTGAGCGGGTGGGGGGGTGCCCCGTACCCGCTGTGGAAGCCCCCCGCCGGTCTGGAGACCCCCCCGCCCTGGTGGCCGACCCCAGCAAAGCCCAGCGGGTGCTGGGCTGGGAAGCCGCGTACAAAAGCATGGATCAGATTGCAGAGACCGCCTGGCGCTTCGCGATAAGTCGAAAGCAGTAGTTCCCCAATATAGACGGCCTCGCCGGGTCATAGCCTTGCTATCCGGAGCACCGCTAGCTTGTCAAAAAGTCACTGGGGTTTCGTAAGCAACGTACGCCGGATTATAATCCGAATCAGTTGCGTTCAGAGGCCTGGTTGCGCCTCGCGCGACGCAACTCGAATTCTTGAGCACACCCTACCCCTGCTTACTGCCAGCGAAGAAAACGACGCACCCCCAAGGGGCAGTGTCAAGTTCCGTTAATCCAGCAAATCGGTATCGCGTTTCTTTGATGTAATAAATCGGTATTGCGCCCGGCTACGCGAATAACTTCGATCAGGCCAGTTCGTCACCATCCTGCGACGAACTAACGTCTGGTATGAAAGGTTGCGACAGTGCTGCATCTGGTAGACATGGCCCCTCTGGTGGGCCGGCGCTTCAAAGCCGTGTAACAAGATTGTAACAGCCTCCGGCTAAACTCACCTCAATCTAGCTTTAGGGGTTCGAGATGGCGTACTTGAGGGGCCTGGGAGTCTACCTGCCTATTCCACGCATGACCAGCAGCGAGATTGCTGGGGCCAGTGGCCTGCCGGAGTGGGTTGTGCGTGAGAAACTGGGCATCTATCAAAAGCCCGTACCCGGCCCTGAAGATCATCCGGCCCGCATGGGCGGTTGGGCTGCCCAGCAGGCCTTGGACGAAGCAAACCTCGAGGCCGTCTGCGTCGACGTAGTCATCGGCATTACCGACGAGCATAAGGACTATCCTGTCTGGACCAGCGCACCGCTCATGGCCCAGATGGTGGGGGCGCACCGCGCCTGGTGCTTCGACCTCAACCAGAAGTGCGCCACGTTTGTGACGGCCCTGGCAGTGGCGGAAGGCCTCTTCGCCAGCCGCCCGGAAGTACAGCACATCCTGATTGCCGGCGGCTATCGCAACGGTGACCTGATCGATTACACCGATGAAGCGGTGCGATTTATGTTCGACCTGGCCGCAGGCGGGGGTGCCGCCGTGCTAAGCCGCCAGGGGCCGGGCCTGAAGCTGCTTTCCAGCCAGCTCAAGACCGACCCCAGCCTGGCCAACGCGGTACGGGTTCCGGTGGGCGGCACGGTAGCTCCGCTCAACCCCTGCAACCTCGAGCAGTACAAACTTCGCGTGGTCGAACCAGAACACATGAAGTCGCGGCTCGAGCAGGTCTCGATGCCGGGCTTCATGGAGGTTATCAACGGTGCCCTGCGGCAAGCCGGCTACACCGCTGCCGACCTGGACTACCTGGCCCTGCTGCACATGAAACCCTCCGCCCACAAAGCAGTACTAGACGGTCTGGGCCTTTTAGAAGAGCGCTCGATTTACCTTGCTGACTATGGGCATCTGGGCCAGATTGATCCGATTCTCTCCATTCAACTGGCCAAAGAATCCGGCCTAATTGGCCCCGGAAGCCTGCTGGCACTCGCCGCAGCGGGGGTGGGCTATCACTGGGGCGCTGCAGTTCTTCGTTGGGAAGAAGCGGAGGGTCCATGGAGCTAAACGCCAACTGGCTAGCTCGCCTGGCCGCCTACCACCCCGACCGTCCCGCGGTGTTCTGGCGTGGGCGCTGGATCAGCTATGCCGAGCTGTACCGGCGGGCGGTTCGGGCTGCCGAGTCGCTGGCCGGGCAGGGCATCCAAAAAGGCGACCGGGTAGGGGTCTTGAGCCAGAACCACCTCGGCTACCTCGAGCTCTACTTTGCCGCACCGTTGCTGGGGTTCATTCCCACCCTGTTCAACCACCGCCTGAGCGAGACAGAACTGCTGGGTTTGATTGAGTACACCGCTCCCAAAAACCTCTTTTACGGTGAAGACTGCGCAGGGCTGGCCTCACGACTACACCCTTCTACCTTCCCGCTCGAGTCGCTGCAAACCCTTCCGGCGGGCCTGCTTCCGCCCTACCGGGCCGGGCTCGAGGACACCGCCCTGATTCTGTTCACCGGCGGCACCACAGGCCTACCCAAAGGCGCCCGGATTCCCTACCGCCAGCTACTGACCAACGCTGTGCAGACCTGCATGAGCTGGGGACTGCGCCCCGAAGACCGCTACATCGTCGCAACCCCAATGTTCCACGCCGCGCTCAACGCCCTGTGCACCCCGATGCTCTACCTAGGAGCCAGCGTGATGATTCAGGAAAAGTTCGATCCTGCCGGGTATCTTCGCTGGGTGGCCGAGCACCGCGTGAGCCTGTTGTTCCTGGTGCCCACCATGTATCAGATGCTGGCCCAGCACGCCAGTTTTGCCGCGTCCGACCTGCAGAGCGTGCGCTGGGCTATCTCGGGCGGGGCCCCTTGCCCGGCCCCAGTGCGGCAGGCCTTCCAAAGCAAACAGATACGCTTCAAGCAAGGCTACGGCCTGACCGAGTGCGGCGTGAACTGCTTCACCCTCGATCTGGACGAAGCCGAAGCGTTCCCCGAGTCGGTCGGGCGGCCCATGCCGCACCTGTGGGCTCGGCTGGTAGATGCCGAAGGGCGCGAAGCAGAGCAGTCGGGCGAGCTGTGGCTGAGCGGGCCGGTGGTCATGTCGGGCTACTACCAGCGGCCCGACGACACCCGTGCGGCCCTGGTCGAGCACCAGGGGCAACTATGGCTGCGCACCGGCGATCTGGCCCAGCGCGATGAGGCCGGTCGCTACTACATTGTGGGCCGGGCCAAAGAGATGTTCATTTCCGGTGGGGAAAACGTCTACCCCATCGAGGTTGAACGCGCCCTTTACGACCACCCAGCCGTTTTGGAGTGCGCGGTAGTGGGCGTACCGGATGACCGCTGGGGCGAGGTGGGGCTTGCCGCCATCGTACTCAAGAGCCCGACCAGCGAGGAGGATTTCCGAACTTACTTGAAAGGCCGGCTGGCCGGGTACAAGGTTCCCAAGCATTTTCTGTTTGTGGCCGAACTACCCAAGAGCGGCCCAGGCAAAATCCTCAAGTCCGAGCTGGTCTCGCGTTTCAGGGGGCAGCATGCCTAAAGTTGCCGTCAACGGAACCGAGCTTTTCTACCGGCTGGATGGTCCCCAAGCATCCTCCCCGACGCTGGTGCTCCTCAACGGCATCTTCCAGCGTACCGAGGCCTGGGAGCCGCTAATGCCCCACCTGAGTGGCCTCAAAGTGCTGCGCTACGACATGCGGGGGCAGGGCCAGAGCGCAGTGCCGGATGGGGTCTATACCCCCGAACTCCACGCCGATGACCTGCAAGTGCTCCTGCAAACGCTGGGTATTGAGCGCTATCACCTGTTGGGACTGTCCAATGGGGGCATCGTCGCTCAAGTTTTCGCCGCCAGACAGCCCAAAGGCCTCGAGAGGCTGCTCCTGCTTTGCACCACACCTCGGGTAGATCCTCTCATCCGCGCCAAGGTCGAAAGCTGGCAGCGGGCCCTGGAATGGGGAGGAACTATGGGACGCATACAGATAGCCCTGCCCTGGATCTGGGGGCGGGCTTTTTTGGAGGCTCACCCTGAAACCGCCGCCCCAGCATCGCTCGAGCCCCTGCTTGCGGCAGCCCCCAGCGAACAGGCCCAGCGAAACCTGATGGCAGGCTTTCTTTCGCTGGGTGACCTGCGGTCTCGGCTGACTGGCATCCGGGTACCCACCCTGGTGCTTTCCGGTGAAGACGACCTGCTGTTTCCACCGGTCTACAGCCAGGAAATTGCCACCAGCATTCCAGGGGCTACCCACCGGGTGCTGCCCAGGGTGGGGCATGTGGCAACCCTCGAGGACACTGCACTTTTGGCGCAGGAAGTCCAGTCCTTTCTGGAGGTTAGGAGATGAAGTTCAAAGTTGGCGACACGGCGAGCTACAGCCAGACCATCGGCGAGGCCCACATCGCTCAGTTTATCGGCGCGGTGGGCGATACCAACCCCTTGCACGTCGATGCCGAGTTTGCCCGAAAGAGCCGCTTTGGTCAGCGCATTGCCCAGGGAATCCTGGTAGCCGGGCTCATCTCCACGGCCATCGGAACCCGGCTGCCCGGGGTCGGTGCGGTTTACTTAGGGCAAAGCCTGCGGTTTCTGAGGCCCACCTTTATCGGTGACACCATCACCGCCACCGTCACCATCAAGGCCATCCGCGAGGATAAACCCATCCTGACCCTCGAGACGGTTTGCACCAACCAGCGCGGCGAGCAGGTCATCACCGGGGAGGCAACCGTGCTGTATGAGGAGATGATCGCATGAGCCGCTGGTCGACTGACCCCCAATCCCCCACCCCATTCCCCCTTACGGGAGCACGGGTCGGCTGAAAAATCGTTTCCAAGGAGGAAAGCATGAAAAAAGTTCTGGTGGTTCTTCTGGCAGTTTTGGGCTTGGCCGGCCTTGCGCTGGCCCAGACCACGGTGCGGGTAGGCGTGCTGCTGCCTATCTCGACGGTCGCGGGTAAAGCCGCGCTCAACGGCGTGCAACTGGGAGTGGACCAGGTCAATGCCGGCGGCAAGGTTAAGATCGAGCTGGTGGTCGTGGACGATGGCAATGCCCCTGCTGCGGCGGTTCCAGCCCTGACCAAGCTGATGACGGTGGACCGGGTGGATATCGTGATCGGCGGGCTGGCCTCGGGTGTGACCTTTGCCCTCTCGGGCCCGGTTAAGCAGTACAACCCGCTGTTCTTGTGCATCGGCGCGGCCAGCAGTGTGGTCGAGCAGGCTTTTAGCGACTACGGGCGCTTCTTTCACTACCACCCCTGGGACTACCACAACGTGGCCGCTGCGCTGGGCTTCTTCAAGGCGCTCTACGATGAGGGAGCGCGCCGGGTAGCCATTTTGTACGAGGATGGGCCTTTTGGCTCCGCCGGCATTCAGACCTACCGGCAACAGCTGCAAAACCAGGGCTACACCGTACAGGCCGAGCCCTTCAAGTCGGGGTCGGGGAGTTTCACTGCCATCCTGACCCGCTTCAAGTCGTTCCGCCCCGACATCCTGTACTGGATTGGCTACGACGTGGATGCCCTGCCTATCGCGGCCCAGACCCGCCAGGTGGGTTTGGAACCCAAGCTGATCTACGGCGCACCCCCCGCCTGGCCCCTGGGGTTTGAGAAAAACAGCCTCTCCAACGATGTGGCCGGCATGACCGCCTGGTTGCCTTCGGTCTCCAACAGCGAAAGCCGCCGGTTCGTGACCCTCTATCGCCGCAAGTACGGCGAAGTAACCGATGAGTATATGGCCCCCATGGGCTACGTGATCGCCCTGAGCCTGGGGCGTGCGGTCGAGGCAGCCAATTCCACCGACAAAGACCGCATCGCCGCTGAGCTGGCCAAAGTGCAGATGGACACTCCTTTTGGCCCTCTGGCCTTCAAGCCGTCCGACACCGGCAGAACCCGCTTCCAGGGCTTCAACCAGAGCATCTGGCTGCAATTCCAGTACCTGGAAGGCTCACGCCGTCCGGTCTTCCCGGCCAACCGCGCCGCGCGTCCGCTGCGCTTCCCCGGCAACTACTAAGAGCTGCTGGCAGATAGCCCGTGACCAACAACCTTCTTTCTATAGGCTTTTGGCCACGGGCTATCGGCGGGTTTTATGGAACTGCTTCTGCAAACCCTCATCAACGGCATCCTGGCGGCTGGCATTTACGCGCTGGTAGCCAGTGGGTTGGCCCTGGCGGTTGGCGTGGTGGGCATCGTCAACTTCGCCCACGGCGAGTTCTCCATGATCGGCGCCTTCGTCTCCTACCTGCTCTTTGTGAGTGCCGGCATCGACCCCCTGATCTCGCTGGGACTGGCTGCGCTGGTGCTTTTTTCGGTCGGCGCCATTACCTACTACGGCCTTATACGTCCTGTGCTGGCCGCTCCGGAGCTCAACCAGATGTTACTGACCTTCGGCATCTCGGTGGCACTGCAAAACATCGCCTTACTGGTGTTTGGTGCCGACACCAGGGTGGTCTCGACCAGTTATCAAGGCTCGACCATTGCCCTGGGGAGCATTTCCTTTGGGGTTCCGCCCTTTGCCGCCTTTGTGCTGTCGGTGGCCTTGCTGGGTGCGCTGTACTGGTTTTTAGGCAAAACCCGGCTGGGATTCGCAGTTCGGGCGGTAGCCCAGAACCGCCTGGCCCCGGGTTTGTTGGGTATCGAGACGCAACAGATATATCTGCTGGCTTTTGGCCTTTCAGCAGCGCTGGCCGGGGTTGCGGGGGTAATGCTCTCGGTCATGCTGTACGCCTCGCCCACGGTGGGCTTTGCCTACACCCTCAAGGCCTTCGCAATTATCGTGATGGCGGGGTTGGGCAATCTGCGGGGCGTGGTTCCGGCGGCCATCATCCTGGCCCTGGCCGAGGCCGTAGTGAGTACGTATGTGCCAGGCGGGGGCGGTTGGGTAGAGGCGGTGTTCTTTTTGGTCATATTTGTGGCCCTGACCTGGCGTAGCTGGAGGGTGCGATGAGGGTCATATCCGAACTCCCGATCAACGGGAGGCCCACGTGATTCTGGCTGGGGTTCTTTTACTGGTCGCCCTGGTTCTGCCTGGGCTTCCCCTGGGGCAGTGGCGAGCCTTCATGCTGGACGCTGCCCAGTTTGCCTTCCTGATCAGCGGCCTAGCCTTGGCCTGGGATCTGCTGGCCCGCACCGGGCAACTCTCGCTGGCCCACGGCGCTTTCTTTGGTTTGGGGGCCTATGCCGCAGCGCTGTCTGCACCTGCGCTGGGTACGATTCCTGCCTTGCTGTTGGGAGGGGCTACTGCCTCGCTTTCCAGCTTGCTGTTGGGGCTGGCGACCCTACGGTTACAAGGGATGTACTTCGCCATTGCTACCCTGGCTTTTAGTGAGGTGATGCGGACACTGGTACTCAAGTCGCAGTTCACCGGTGGCTCGATCGGCTTACCGGTACAACCAGCTTTTGCCGGAGCTTACCCGCTGGGGGGGTACTATCTGGCGGTCGCGCTGTTGATTATCTGTACGCTAGTCAGCCTGCTGTTGAGCCGTAGTCGGCTGCACTATGCCATGGCAGCCACGCGCCAGGGCGAGGCCGTGGCCCGCGTGCTGGGCGTCTCGGTGGTTCGGGTCAAGCTGGTCACCTTCACGATTTCGGCTTTCCTGGCCGGTTTGGCTGGCGGCGTTTATGCCATGAAGACGCTGTTTCTTTCCCCCTACGACGCGTTCGGGCTGGGCCGGGCGGTTGAAGCGCTGGTGATTCCTATTTTTGGGGGACTGTACACCACCACCGGGCCACTTTTGGGGGGCTTGATTATTGTGAGCCTCGAGACCTGGCTGCGCTTGCGCATCGGCGAAGGCTACCTGGTGGTCTATGGGGTCATTCTGGTGCTGACCATCCTGTTCTTGCCCAAGGGCCTGATGAGTTTGTTCGCCCGCCAGAAGGGAGCCCGCCATGCTTAAGGTCACGGGACTGACCAAGCGCTTTGGAGGGGTGGTGGCGGCCAGCAAGGTGAACTTAGAGGTTCACGAGGGCGAGATTCTGGCTGTTATTGGTCCCAACGGCGCTGGCAAGAGCACCCTCCTGAACCTGCTCTCCGGGCTGGTTCGTCCGGACGCTGGGCGCATCGAGTTTCTCGGTCAGGACATCACCCATGCCGCACCTGAGTTCAGAACCTGGAAAGGGTTGGGGCGCGCATTCCAGATTGTGCAGCCCTTCCCCGAGATGACCGTTCGCGAAAACTTGATGGTGGGAGCCCTGTACGGCAAACCCGGCACCTCCATGCCAACTGCCCAAAAAGTGGTTCAGCAGGTGATCGAGTTGACCGGACTGGCGGCCAAAGCCGATACCGAAGCAGGGGAACTGACCCTGCTGGAAGACAAGCGCCTCGAGCTGGCCCGCGCGCTGTGCACCCAGCCCAGACTGCTGCTCCTGGACGAAGTGATGGCCGGACTGCGCCCAGCCGAAGCCATGGAAGCGGTCGAGCTGGTCAAACAAATTCGGGCCAGCGGGGTCACGGTGCTGTTTATCGAACACCTGATGCCGGTGGTGCGGGCGCTGGCCGACCGGGTGGTGGTGATGGACTACGGCGAGGTGATTGCCGCGGGCGGCTATGTGGAGGTCGCGGCAAATGCCAGGGTGCGCGAAGCCTATCTGGGGAGGAGCGCGTGAATAGGGCGGAGAACCTGAAGCTCTGCGCTAACGCCAGGGTTGGGAGGCCATCGTGAAGCTCAGCATCAACAACCTCGCGGCGGGCTACGGCAAGGCGCAGGTGCTGTTTGGGATGGGCCTCGAGGTGGCCGAGGGGGAACTGGTGGCCCTGTTGGGGGCCAACGGCGCGGGCAAAACCACCACCCTGCGCACCGTTTCCGGCCTGCTCAAGCCCTGGGCGGGCAGCATTGCTCTGGATGGCCAGAGCTTGCTGGGGATCTCTGCGGCCAGGCGGGCCCAGATGGGGCTGGGGCATGTACCCGAAGGTCGCCAGCTTTTTCCCTTGATGAGCGTGGAGGAAAACCTGCTGCTTGGCGCGGCGTTTCTGGCCTGGTCGAGCAAATCCGAGCAGCTCGAGCGCGTCTACAGCCTCTTCCCGCGTCTGGCCGAGCGCCGCACGCAGATGGCCGGTACGCTCTCGGGTGGCGAGCAGCAGATGCTGGCCATCGGACGGGCCCTGATGGGCAGGCCCCGCATCCTGATGGTAGACGAACCCAGCCTGGGCCTCTCACCCAAACTGGCCGAGGAGGTACTGGGTACCCTGGCACAGGTGAAAAACGAGGGCGTGGGGGTGCTCCTGGTCGAGCAAAACGTGGCCCTGAGCCTCGAGGTAGCCGACCGGGGCTACGTGGTGGAGCACGGCAAGGTGGTGTTGAGCGGAAGTGCTAAAGAGCTATCCAGCGATGAAGGAGTTCAAAAAGCCTATCTGGCTTTGTGAACCGAGGTTGTCTGATTTTTTGCTGCTACGCAGGGACACGGGCAAGGCGTGTTCTGCCAGCTGTTCGGGGACTGCAGCATACTTTCCGAGGTCGCTCCGGGCAGCCTGCTTTCGGCGGTCAACCTCTTCTTGGATAATGTAGTTATGGAACTACAAGGCAAAACCGCCCTCATCACTGGTGCTGGAAGCGGCATTGGCAAAGCCATCGCAGAGGTATTTGCCCGTGAAGGGGCCAAAGTGATTTTGAATGACCTCTCCCCTACGGCCGAAGAGGTCGCCAAAGCCCTCGGAGGGGTCTTTCTTCAGGCCGACCTTTCCAGCCAGATGGCAGTCAGGGAGCTGGCTCAAAAAGCCCTCGAGCATGGCCCCATCGACATCCTGGTCAACAACGCTGGCTTGCAGCGTATCAACCCTGTAGATGAATACCCCGAGGAAACCTGGAACATGATGCTACAGGTGCTCCTGACGGCTCCTTTCCAGCTCATCAAGTACACCCTGCCCGGCATGAAGGCCCGAAAGTGGGGGCGCATCCTCAACATCTCCTCGCTGCACGGTCTGGTAGCCAGCCCCTACAAATCGGCATATATCTCGGCCAAGCACGGGCTGATGGGCCTGACCAAGACCGTGGCCCTCGAGGTCGCCGAATACGGCATCACCTGCAACGCCATCTGCCCGGCCTATGTCAAGACCGGCATCGTGGAGGCCCAAATTGCCGACCAGGCCCGCACCCTGGGCATCTCCGAAAGCGAGGTTGTCGAAAAAGTAATGCTAGCCCCCGCTGCCATAAAGCGCTTGATCGAACCAGAGGAAGTGGCCGAATACGCACTTTTCCTGGCCTCCAACAAGGCCGGGGCCATCACGGGCTCGGCACAGGTGATCGATTTGGGCTGGACGGCGCGGTAAATAACCAAAGAAGGTCGCGTAGAATTAGCGCTTGTATACCCGTCGTTCGGCCTCGATGGCCTGCAAAACTTCCTGGATCTCTTTGGTCAGGGCACGCACCTCATCCAGGTCGCCGCTCGCTTTGAGTTGGGTTTTGAGCTTGTCCAGGCGCATCTCGTAGTACACTTCGCGCACCCTGGCCATCGCGATGGTCAGGTGAGCCTCGAGGTTCGTGCGCTCAAAGCTGGGGCTTTTCATCAGTGCATC
>Ga0209721_1001351_pt1 | contig 18415 bp, 27 predicted proteins | sample TshhotsprinmetaG_FD_184139 | JGI IMG/M metagenome (GOLD analysis project Ga0209721, IMG submission 184139) | Hot spring microbial communities from South Africa to study Microbial Dark Matter (Phase II) - Tshipise hot spring metaG (SPAdes)... | ecosystem: Environmental > Aquatic > Thermal springs... | reverse complement strand
ATAGACCTTGGAAATTCTGGAGGAGCAACTATAAATCAAAACGGAGAATTTGTTGGCATTCCTACTCTTGTAATGAAAGGAGAATTTGAGGGTTTGGGTTACATAATAGGAGTAGATTCGATTAGAAATTGGCTTAACCAATTAAAATAATAAAAAATCATGGGTTTATTCAATAATTACAACGAAATAGAAAAGAGCTTATTAGAGCAATATTCTCAGATGTTTGCTATGATGGGTATCCCGGATGCACGAAAAATGGCAAAGAATATGCTCGATCAGACGATTGAAAAATCTAAGAAAGAAGGAACATATAATTTACCGCCAAATTTTGGCGACATTATATTAAAACAGCAGAAAGCAGAAGATCCTTCGGTAGAAAAAATAGCAGAAGCAATAAGGAAGACTCTGTCTATAAAAAGAAGCGAGGGTGTAAGAGATGAAGATATAAGATGGTGGTGGAACTTAAATGATGTTGAGAGAAATATTATGCTTGCTACAGACGAGGTGAACCGGATGTATTTATTTAGACAAGAGATAGAAAATAGTAGAGAGGTTTCTGAAGAAAAGGCAGCCGAACAAGCCGCTAAGAAAGTATGGAAATTTCATCCAACATACACCTATGGGGATCCTAGAGAGAAAAAGGAGTCCGCTCCTAAATGGGTTCGAGAAGAAGATCTACCATTACCCATCGAGTTAAAAGATAGAATAAATATTTACATAGAAAAAAGATATATAAGTGACCGCGAAAAATACAAAAAAGATATTGAGGCGTCATCAACTTTCAATGCTTTAGTCAGAAAAGAAATTAGGGCGGGGAATATTTAACTAAAGAAACAATAATGGATAAAAAGATTATCAAATATAAAAATACCGCTTCTATAATTTCAGTTGTTATGCTGCTTTTGGCCATACCAGCTATCTGGCCGTATGGATATTATACTTTATTAAGATGGGTAGTAACTGCCACTGCAATATTTTTAGTTTGGATAACTTACAATTTGAAGAAAACATTTTGGTTAGTTTTAATGGGGTTAGTGGCAGTATTATTTAACCCTTTAATTCCTATTTACCTTGATAAAGAAACTTGGGTGATAATTGATTTCATTGTTGCAATCTTATTTTTAGTATCAATATTTAAAATAAAATCTAAAGACTAATAATTTATGGAGGGAAAAACTAAAAAAATTTTAATTGTTTTATTAGTAATCATAGTAATTGGTATGATTGGCTGTTTTGGTTATCAGTATTACAAAAGAGAAGCCCCAGAGAAAGGAGATAAGGCTGAAAAAATAGAATCACGGAAAGAAGTAGTGATAAAGGAATTAACGGAAAAATATGATGCTTTAACTGGTTGGAATAAAGATATACGTTACACAATTCAATTGCAGAATTTATTAGTTAATTCTGATAAACCTGTATTGTTTACTGGCTCTGTAGATGATATCTTTATGAAAGATGACCAATATTACATTCGTTTTATAAGCGGTTCTTGGTGGGGATGGGGATTGGAATTTTTTGAAAAACAGGTTTATTTTGTTCTTAAATGTGACTCAAATAAAGTATCAGAAGTCATAAACAGAGAAACTAAAGGCGACAGTGTAGGCGATTATGTAGTTGTCGCTAAGATAGAGAATGTTACAAAGCCAATTCTACAAATAAGTAGCTATCCAGTAGGCAGCGAAGAAGTAGAATTAGAATATGAACCCTCAACCACCTTTATTGCCACAGGCACTTGTATTGGTTTTGTTTATATAGAAGAGGATGACGATAATCAATTTAATGAATAATCTATGAAAGAAAAAATTAAGAAAATTTTTATAGGAGTAGCTCCAATAATCATTTTATTATTTGTTATAAACATATTATGGGGATTATTGTATATGCAAGCTTGTGATATCCCACCAAAAGAAGAATTAGTTAATCTTTCTTGCGAGGAACAGGTAGAAAAAATAGCAAATAGCTGTCGCTATGTAATTTTAAAATGGAAAGAGGTTAAACCAAGCCAAAAAGACATAGAAGCCTGCAAGATTTACAAGGAAGAAAAATAAACAAAAAACCCCTCTGGGTCATTGAAGAAATAGTGAGTGGTAGGGTAGGGTAAATAGTAAAAATATGAACGATAAAATAAAAAAAGAAATGAAAAAATATATTGACGAAGAGATAATCGGAGAGCCACAACTCGGCAGTAAAGAACTGGAAATCGTAAATAATATACTCACGAAGATTTTGAGAGAATCTGACCAGAAGACACGAACGGAATTACGAAACTTTCTAAAAAGATGGGAAGTGAGAACTCTTTTTGTGGATGCCCTTCAAGAGGAAAAAGATATACAAGACAAGAAAGCACTTGGTAATAATAAGGAAAGAAAATAAAAAATAGCGAGTTGCGGGATGAGGTAACTTTGTCAGAAATATTAGACTACTACAAGTAATTCTTTTACTTTATAATTAAGGAAATGAAGATTTCCGAAAATACAGTTAAATGGAGTTGTATTTTGATATTTGGAGTATTAGTCTTTTGGGTGAGTTTTAGACATCTTTTTACTTCTAAAGAAGAAATTAAGGAAAATATAAAATGGGAAGAGATGGATAAATGGGATAAATTTGTTGACTTCGCAATTAAAGAAACGCTTAAAAGGTGTTCTGGTTATGATTATTACGAGAGGAAAGAATGCGAAATAGAAGTTTGTAGGACTTTATATACAGGGGCGGTAGTCGTTGCCAAAGAAGTTGGGATAACTCTTTCTTATAATGATTGGATGGATGCTTGTATTGGTAAGTAAGGGTTAAAATTTGTGAATTTTACCGACTAAAACTAACAAAACCTGATGACACTTATGACTTTTTAGTTAAAATCAAAAAGCCCAGTCGTTCTGGGCAAATTCCATTTTAGAAATAGTGAGTTGCGGGGTAGGGTAAAATGTGATAATCTATTATTAGGCTCGTGGACTTAAATCTGGTATGTAAATATACTCAGTTTGTCTTTGAAGTATAGTTCTAACATTGTCCACGATGCGGAGCAATTACAAATGCATCATCTATCTTTTTTAGAATTGTCCAAATTTTACCTTCTGGTGTCATAATCATTTTCATTATAATTTTCCTTTATTTTACCTCATTTTTCTCTATTTCTCAAGGTTTACCCGAAATGTCGGGTATTTATTTTTTACTGGATTATGTTATCCTAAAAGTGAAGTCACATTCACATATTTATCACTGAGACAAAAGCCCTCTTTTTGCCCGATTGTGGCTAAAGAGGGCGATACTGACCATCACGCAATCGGGTGTCTCAACGATACTCGTGAGTGTGACTCCAGTCGGGTCGCCCTTTTTGTTTTGGGTACCTGACTTAAATGAAAATGAAAATGAAGCCAATTAAAGATACCAATAGCAATAATGAACCACAATGGTATAAAATGTTACCAGATCATTTGAAACCACCAATTGATAAAATCAAAAAATTAGAAAATTTAAGAAAAATAATTTCTTTAGATACCTCCGATTATATTTCTCACCTGATTATTTTTAAAGGAATTGGGCAATCACGGTGGGAGGTTATCAAAACTCAAGAAGATATTTTGAATAAGCTCAGACAACGATTTCCTCAATACTCCGAGAAAGAACTTTTTAAAGAAGTTCTTCTCTCAAGATTTAGAGTGAAGATTGCCTTTCCAACTTCTGGCGATCCGTCTCCAGAAGAATTAAAAAGAAGAATTGAGAATATAGATCAGGTAATGATAAGTATCAATACATTTCAAGATTTAATCAATTACATTTTGGAAATGGACAAAGATATTTTAAAGTCTTTTGAATATTTCACAATCCAAGAAGAGATTAATCAAATACTTAGTGAGGGCAGTTCGTCCTAATAAAAGTAGCCCCCATTTTTAAAAATAGAAAAAAGATTTATGAAAGAAAAAATTAAGAAAATTCTTTTGTGGTTTCTTTTTATATTTTTTATTTTAGGTTTTATAAATACCGTTATTAGTATTTTTACATTCCCCGCCGAGCGTGCCGCTTTAGAAGCTGAAGGAGTTGAACTTGTTTTTCCTGAACTTACTATTACCTTAAATTTTGTTTGGCTTATTTTATTTGGTGGAATTATTGTTATAATTTACAAAAAACTTTTCCCTAAAAAAGAAGTAAAAAAAGAAACGCCTTCCTTGGAGGCATTAGAAAAAGAAGTATTTGCTGGAAGCTTATTAAGTAAAATACTTTTTATTTCTCATTTTTTTGTGCTTATTTTCGCCATTTCTCAGTTTATTGTTGGTAGTTGGAAATTAGGTATATTTGGTATAGTAATTGCGACACTAATGGCTTATACAGCTTACCGGCTTACTAAAAGAAAACAAAATCTAATTATATAATTAAGAAAAACCAAAAAGCCCATCGCTGGGTAATTTTTGTTTCTGAGTTATAATAAATATAATTTTATGGATGAAGAAAATTTGAAAAAGATTTTTGGATTGATGTTTGAGAAATTGGAATCTATTTCAATAGGCAATAATTTTATCGAAGAGATTAACCGAAGAAGAAAAGTCACTTTTGATAAAAATAAACCCGATTCATTTTTCTATGAGAAATTAGTTGGGACTATTCATGTAAGCGGATACAAGGTTTCTATTTTAAGGAACCGTTGGGATGATATTAAGGAAGCATTTTCCAATTACGATATTTGTGAAGTCAGTCAATATACAAACAAGGATTTAGAGAAAATGATGAATAACCCAAAGCTTATAAGAAATAAAAGAAAATTAAGAGCCTGTATTGAGAATGCAAAAATAATGAGCGAGATTTCCAAAAGGTACGGTTCTTTCGGCGAATACTTAAATAGAAATAAAAATGACTTAAAAAAGCTAAAAGAAGATTTAATTAATAGATTTCTTTATTTAGGCAATGTTTTAGTTCTTGAATACCTAAAAGAGGTTGGGATAGATGCTATTAAACCTGATGTTCATGTAGTAAGAGTAATGCATAGACTGGGTTTAATTGACTCTGAAAGATTAACCACTGAAAATGTTAATAAGGTTGTAGAAATGGCAAATAAAATAAGTCAGGCAACTGGAGAAAAATTAAGCGTTATTGATGGAGTTTTCTGGATATATGGCGGAAGTGGAGATAACCATGTACAAAAGGCAATGTGTTCAAAGAGCAAACCTTTATGTAATGAGTGTCCATTAACTGAGTATTGTATTTTCTACTTAAAGAGAAATAGGGAGTAGCAGGGTGGGGTAACCTTACCCGAAATGTCAGACCAATGCCAATAATTGTCTAATTTGTGTTATAATAACCTCAGGAGCAGGGCAAGCTTTCTCCCATTCGTATGTTCGAAAGCTGTCCCGCCAAGCGAGCAACGTCGGACTTTGAGAGTATAAAGCTCTCAATTCTCGTTCATTTTTGCCATTTTTAGAGGTTCGAACCTTGTTATGAATGGCTCTGACCTCTGGAGTTATCCCCTTTATGAAAAGAAGGGGTTTTTCTATTGAAATTGTGAGTATTTTGTCCTTTAAGAAGAGGTTCGAACCTAAGTTTGAAAGTATCTGTTTTTGCTTTTCTGGGTTGTCAGTTTCAAATTCTTTTTTGGCATCTCGGGCAAAGGCAAAGACCTGCTCTGCTTTTTCCAGTTGCTTGTTCACTCTATTATCGGTATCTTGAAGCAATTCCTGGAGACGAGCTTTTTCTTTGGTCAGAAAAGCCATTTTTCTCTTGTAATTTTCTTCGTCCAATTCCTGTCTCGCCCGCATGCTTATTACTCCATCAATTTCTTTTAAGCAATCATTGTATGTCTTTTGCTGATTGATTAAGATTTTGTTTCTGTCTTCTGCTTCTTGTTTAGTTTCTAATTGCAGTTGTTCCATTGCCCAGTCGTGAAATTCAGGCGGGATTTCTATTTTACTAAGAACTTTAAGAATTTGTTTCTTTAGTTCTTTTTCTTCAATGCATTTTTGACTGCAATTGGGATTTATTCTTTTAGTGCAATGGTAATAGATGTAGTGGTGGACATTGCCGTTCTTTTGTCTTTTAATCTTTTTTTCGGCAGTAATCATTGCCCCGCATTCCCCACAGCGAATTAAACCTCTAAATGGGAAGTTATGCACTTTGGGATGGATTTTATTATCTCTTCCAAGCAATACTTGAATGCGATTGTATTCTTCTTCGGTTATCATTAGTTCGTGCTTTCCTTGATGCCAATTGCCGCTGCTTTTAGGGTATTCAAATGGACCATAATAGAAAGGGTCGGCAAAGATTCGGTAGATAGTGCTTCGGGCAATTTTTTTTGCCAAATCTACTTCTTAAACCCCATTCATTAGTGGCTATTTCTAAAATCTTTGGTGGCGTGTAGTTTCCTGTTAGCATTAAATCAAACATCTTTCTTACTAAATCAAATCTTTCAGGGTCTTTAATAATTTCTTTTTCACCTTTTCTTTTTAAGGGATTGTGCATGTAGCCGAGCGTAGCAAAAGTAGGATACCATCCTCTTTCTGCTTTGGCTCTCAATCCTCTTTTAGTGTTTTGGCTTAAATCCCGAATAAATTGATTAGCCATTCCGAATTCCACGCTCATCATCAAAACATTGTCAGTTGGGTAGTAACTTCTTTCGTAGGTCTTAATGTGTTTTATAATGCCTTGTTGGAGCATCCAATTGATGCTCCCGCCGTCAACAGGATTTCTCGCTAATCTATCCAATTTCCAGCAAATAATTCCTTGTGCTTCTCCTTTGTGAATTCTATCAATCATTTTATTAAATACAGGACGCCCTGGTGCTTTGGCAGATTGGGATTCAGAGAGGATGGCTACGATTTCTAAATTATCTCTTCGGGCAATTTTAGTTAGTTCATTTATTTGAGAATCAATGGAAGCAACCTGGCGGTCTTCCGCTTCTGAAGATTTGCGGGCATAAAGGAAGTATTTAATTTTCTCGTTATTTAATTGTTGGTTCATCTTATTGAAAATGGCTCGGGCAACGCTCCACCCGAGCCATTTTCAGGGCTGGAGCGTCAGCCCACTTATTTGTTTTGTTTTTGTTAAGACCTTTCTTCAACAGAAAGTATGTCGCTGTCAGAAAGCAAGTCAAGTGGATAACTGTTATCACTTCCAAAATCCTTTAGTTTCTTTAGTTCGTAATTCTCTTATGTCATAACAGGCATTAGTGGCGGGGTTGTAGTAATAGTATTTTTCTAATTTTTGGCACTCCAGATTTTTAGCGAACTCTGAATTTCGGTGGTATTGCCAGCAGGCAAAGCCAATTCCGCTAACGATAACCAATCCGATTATTAATCCAATTCCTGTAATAATTTTATTTCTGTTCATTATTTCTGCTACTTAATTTAACTTTTTATTTTGACCTTTGCTATTTTAGGTATTTCTCTATGTTTTCTTTGTGTTCTTTGTAAGTTTTAGCAAGGTGGATTTGCCCCTATTTTTATTTAGCCGAAACCTTGAAGCAATTTTTAAAGTAGATGATTTTTCCCGTGATGCTACTGATTCCTATTTCTAAAACCGAAGGCGTTTCCATTGATTCTCTCCATGATGCCCAGTATCCCGCATCGCTGTAATCCTCATAAAACCTTAGATTTTCCATTGTCCTTAGTTTTTCGAGGGCTTTTCCCGCCTGTGTCTGAAGGTATTCTTCTGCCTGTTCTTTTAACTGGTATTTATTGTAAGGCAATTCTCGTGGTGTATTTGGCTGATGTTCTGGTATTTCTTCTTCTATGTCTATTTCTGGTTGGCAATTTTTTGTTAGTTCTACTTCAGTTATTTCTTCTTTCGGTTCGTTCATTCTGTATTTTATGTAATCTGCTGTGTCTCTGATTATGTCTCGCCAATCTCCCAACCGCCAGCCGTCTTGGTAAAGGGAGTAAGTAATCACCGCTACCCTGAAACAAACCCAGCCGATTGCTAAAATTAAGATTCCGATAATGATTTTCTTTATGATGGTTTTAGTCATAATTTTCACTTTTCCTTAATCTTGATTATTTTCTCTGGCAAGCAACACAATAATCCGTCAAGAAAGTAAGTCAAGGGGATTATCTCCTCGGAACTACAAAGCCCCCGCAAGAGTTTTACGCTCCGAAGAGCGTCGGCGATGCACACCGCCCCTCACGAGGGCTTGATAAGTGTGCATCGCCTATTAAATTCTATCTTAATCTTATTTCATTTTTTCTGTTTGGTCAATTTTTTATTCTTTAGTTCTGCTAACAGCGAAGAAGGATCGGTATAAAATTTTGGATTTGTAACGATTGGCTTGAGTGCTTCATCGATTAATTTACGCCGTTCCCTTTCTTCTGGAGTTAGTGGTCTTTGCTCCTCTTCTAATGTTGCTTTGGTGGTTGGTTTTCCCAATTCTACCTGTGCCATTTCCCATACTTTTTTTAATTCGTCTATAGTTAATCCTTCTCTTGCTTTAAGTTCCTTGCGGACTTTGTTGACTATGGTCTCGAAGATTTCCAGAATTTTATGTTTTTTCTCCCCTGCTATCTTTTTAGTTTTTTCTCGTAGTCCTTCTAAATCCTCTGTTAATTTTAGTTCTGTTCGTTTGACCCATTGGTATTTTACTGACCATTGCTCTATGTTTCTTCTTGCCACTGGCTTGCCTAATTTCTTTCTCCATTCTTCTAATTCTGCCGATGTTTTGCCGATGCCCTGCCACAGCATCTCCCATTGTTGTAGTAGTTTTCTGATGCTCCCAATTTCAGTATAAAAAAGCCACGCTATGTATTGTTGCTCGGTTTCTCCTGGCATTTTTGCTGTTGTTAGTTTTTCTTGTTTCATAAAGGTGTAAAATAGGTCTACCCCTTGCCCGAAAGTCCCACACAAGCCCAAAGAATGCGAAATTCTTTACTTAAAGTTTGACTTTAGCTATTTTTTTCTGGGGTTGTGGGTTCGAGTCCCCATAAATGGGTCGCATCACTACGCTTCCGTCTGGTCTTTTAATTTCCTCAAATCTTATAATCTTTCGCCCGTGCTTTTTCTTTCGGGCTACTACTTCATCGATGTATTTGGCTACGGTTTCAAGTGTGAATTTGCGAAGGTATTCGGTGTTTTTAATCACTGCTATGGTCCCTTGAATGTCATCGTTGCTATAACCGTTCAGAAGGCGGGCTGGTCTCAGATTTCTCCTAATGATAGATTGCATCTGCTCTCTGTTTTCTGGGCGTAGTCCTTTTTCTTTTATCCAGACCCCGATGATTTGGATATGCCGTCGTGGGTCTTTTAGGAGTTTTTCTAACTCTTTTTCTAATTGCCAGTTCGTCTGCTCTGCCGACATACTCTTTTTATCTAAAGCACTTTTCTTTTTATCTAAAGCACTTGAGGGTCTATTTTCCACCTGGTGGGAAACGATACCTCTGGTTTTTTTCCGTCCAGAGGTATCAGGCGATACCTCTGGTTTTGCTCTTTTTGGAGTAAATCCATTTAGGTAATGAATGTGAATGTAATATCCTATGATTCTGCCTTTCTCATCTTTTTTTACAATAGTTTCTATGACACCTTCTTTGATTAGGAGGGATTTTGCTTTTATGAATCTTGGCTTTCCCCAGTGTAATCCCTGTATGCAGAATTTGTCAGTGGCTTTCACTTTGTTTGTTAATTGCCACGACGCCACCCAGCAGTAGAAATTGTAAAGCGTGAAGGCATCCACTCCTCCTTTTCCTTTTTTAAGTAATCTGGAAGCCGTTACGGTGTGGGTGATGATGATTTCCTTGTTTAGTTCGTTTATGAATTGTTGTTGTTTTTCTTTTGGCATGGTTCTATTGGCTTGGATTCCTATTCACACTTTCGGCGGTCAGTCGTTGATTGTTTGAACTTTTAATAAGTGAAGCCATCGCTTTTGGTTGCGTCTGTTGAGTATTTTTACATTTGATTCAGGAACAAATTCTAAAATAGGGGGTGGCATTTGAGTTTTGATATCTTTCTGGGATTTAGCTTTTTTGTTTATCGTAAACGGACATCGCTCTTCGTCGAGAAGATTATTTCTTAAATTCACTTCCAAATCTAAAGGACAGAGGTTGGAGGAACACTTATTAAATCTCGGACACTTTCTTAAATTTTCAATTGTTTCTTTTTCTGCTGGCATAGATTATTTAGTTATCTTTTTAGTTGTTGATTATTTTCCGTTTTTCCATCATTTTCGTTTTGATAGGGTAGGGGAAGATAGATTGCTCGATAGAGATTTAAAAGTCGAGTCGCTCGCCGCAACGCTTCATCATCACTTAACTCTTCTTTGAATTGCTCTTTGTATAATCTCTTAAATTTTTCGAGCGATTCCTTCGAAATCATAAAAATAAAAAATCACGGATTGGAGTAAATCCGATTCTTCAGATTTTTCTGATTATTGAATAGGGTTAAAGCAGGCAGTTTAACCTTGTCGTTAAAATAATCAGTTATTACTTGCTCAATGTTTTTCTCTCGTTTAAATACAAATCTAACTTTCTTTGAATTAGATTTATCCAGTTCTAACAATTCGTAGTCCAGAGTTATTAATACAGTCGCCAGCCCCAAATCAAATGTAGAGAAATCTTGGTTCATAATCATTTTTTGGTAAATAAAAAGTAGGCTCTTTCTTTTAGCCTACTCTTTATAAAGATTGTATTGATAGACTATTTTTACTGTAACTTTACGGTAATTTTAGGTTAGTTTTTTCTTTTCCATTTTTCTTACTACAAGAGTAAGATTACCATTATTATTTACTAATTGATCGGGTGTTAATCCTGTTCGCTTTCTAATCTTCGTTACCACCTCATTGATTGTATATGTGTCTGATTTATCTGTATCCGTTTTTCGCAATCCTACCCAACGAGGTTCTTTAAAAAATGGTTCTTTATTCTCGCTTCCTATTATTTTTAATACCTCTTCTCTCGGTAATCTTTCTCCAATTCGCTCATACAATTTCTCAAAAACTTTAGTCCCTGGGTGATTAAGTTTAAGTTTAAACTTTTTATCATTGAGAAAACCAACACCAGTATTGAAATTATAATAAATTTCAGGTTCTCTAATGGAATAACATTCCTTGTAGAATTCTCTGAGATGCTCGCAATTTATTTTTTCCAGTTCTATTGTTTCCCCAGCGAATCTCCCCAATCTATCGAGACATTGTATATCTTTTAATTGAAACAGTTTCTCATCTTCTGCTAACTTCCTCAGCCCCTTTTTCAAATCCATTTTTGGTATTGTATTTCCATTTTCGTCTATAAAATCCCACAGAGAAATCGCAATTACCTTATCTTTCTCGGGGGCAATTTCTAACTTTTCATGAATGACTTTGACAATGTTTAGTATTATCTTCGAAGGATTCATAGTAATTTTCATTTTAACTTCTTTAATTTACCACAATTTAATGATTTTCTCAATCTCTCCTTATCTTTTACTCTTGGAAATAAAAAAGCCCATTGTTGGGTTAATGTCTGGATAAGTTGCCTATCGTTTCTTTAGAAGTATTTCTGTAACCTGTGATTGAGAAGGTTAGCCAGTGTTTTATAAGGTGTGCCAGATTGAGAATTAAAAAATTCTAATAATAATTTTAAGGTCTTTCCTTCCTGAGATATCGCTTTGATTATTCCCTCTTCCCACAATTTTTCGTTTTCTAAGAGTTTTCTCCAGTATCTCAATTCTAAATCTTTTATTTCTTCAAAACTTTCCTTTGGATTTTCATCAAAATTTATTTCTGGTAATTCTGGCAAACTGTCTTTCCATTGTTTTAGCCACGAAAGTATTTTATCCCATATTTCAGCGTGATTTAAATGTTCAAATAACTCCTTTCCATAGAAGAGGTGGAGTTTTACCCCATAAAAATTTTCAAATTTTTCTAACTCCTGAAGGTAATAAGTTTTATTCTTTACAAGATCAGGGTCAATAAAATACATTATTCCAGTAAGATCAGAACCATATTTCTTCTGTAAAGTTTCAAGTTTTATCTCAAAATTTGTTATTTGTCCTCGTTTCTTTGTAGAATCATGGTCGTCCCGAACTTTCTGTTCAATAAAGCAATATATTTTCCCATCTGTAAAATGCTGGTCTATTGATAAACTTTCGCCATTTTTGTTAATTATACTTTTGGATAAAGTTTTATATCCTAACTCGCTTAAGATTTCTTCAATGAATTCCTCGATAGCATCACCAAAACGGATTTCGTGAGATTGTAAAAGATGTTGTAGTACTTTCGCTCCTGGCTTTGTTGGTCTAAATAAACCTATAAATCGCTCTGGTCTGTCAGCGATTTTTTGTAATAATTCTTTTTTCTCACCTTCGAATATATGTTTATTTAGGATTTCGCAAAATTTTTCGTAGTTCATTTCTTAATTTCTTCTAATTTCATATATTTATTTACCCTTTGCTTGCTCAATAAGGGAGTATCTTCGATTTTTAATGGATATTTAAATCTTTCGGCAATGCCCTCTACATACTTTTTATTAATTTCTATCATAATGAAATTTCGATTGAGGGCTTTAGCCACATATCCAGTTGTGCCAGTGCCTGCTACTGGGTCTAAAATCAAATCACCTTCTTTAGTAGAAGTTAGAATAACTCTTTTAAGGAGTTCTATAGGTTTTTGAGTAGAGTGTAATTTTTTACCTCTTTTATCTTTAAGCCGTTCTTCTCCCCAACAAAGAGGTAGTGTCCATACATTTGCTCCTACATTTCCCACGCCGAACTCTTTAGCGTAGTTTTTATTGAAGGTATAATTTTTTGCTTTCTTATCTTTTACTGCCCAGATAAGAGTTTCTGTGGCATTTGTAAATCTCACACCTAACCAATTGGGCATAGGATTAGTTTTTACCCAAATTACATTATTGAGTATCCAAAATCCTAAATCCTGCATAATCTTCCCAATTCTAAAAATGCTATGATAAGTGCTTATTATCCATACTGTGGCATTAGGTTTCATTACTCTTTTTACTTCCATCAGTAATTTTCGAATAAATTCATCGTATTCCTCAAATGAAGAAAACTTGTCCCACTTGTCGTTAACGCCTTCTACAATGGTGTTAGCATTCCATCGCCTCAATTCTTTATTCCCTAATTGTAGGAAATAAGGCGGGTCAATAAATACCATATCAACAATACCTTCATCCATTTTTTTCAACACCTCAAAAGCATCCCCCAAGATTACCTTATTTTTTATTTCCTCGCACGAATACTTTTGTTTAGTAGGCACATCTTTTATAATGAGGTTGTTCATAATTAATAAATTGATAAACCCAATTTAAATTTACCAGGTTTTTTGGTTCATTGTCTATTTAATTTTTGAGTAGTTTTCATTTCAGTTTTATTTTTAATTTCTATTACCACAATGCATAATACGGAATGTAGCGGGAAATCTTCGCCTGTCTTTTCCTTCCTGTAGAGTCAAGGCATATATATTTGAGTTCAAAGTCTTTTTGAATTTGGAATTGTCTCTCAATTTCCCAAGTTAAATTTTCCGTCAATTTAACAAATTCCTCATATGCTTTTGGGTCACGAGCACCGAGTAGTTCTTTGTCAAATTGAATTACATATATCGATGTTAATTGTTGTTGAATGTGGTGTGCAAACGCTTTTAAATACGGCTCGATCCCGTTATAAAGAATCTTACTCGTTTTTCCTACCAGGAGAACTCCAATCTTTATGTTTCTTGAAGTATACTTTAAAGGCACATCATGTGCATAACTTTTAGTGGCTATTTTGTAAAGAAATTGAACTAAGTCAACTATTTCTCTGAAAAATTCTGGAGAAGTCCTACCTGATATTCTTTTTGAGAAACCTATATTCTTTTTGAGAAACCTTCAAGTTCTACAAGTAATAATCTTGTAAAAAGACCTCTTTCATCAATTTCTACAATTCCTTTATTCCATTCTTTGATTTCTTGCGTTTTTTCTAAGGTTGGCTGATATTCATTACGAAAAAACCAATCAAGTATCTTTCTATCGCCGATTTCTTTAAGTAAATTTTTAACCAGATTTAAGTCCATTGAAAGTTCCGCAGGCTCTTTTAAAATGTGCCTAATTCCAATAAGAGAAGTTTGTTTAACTAAAGCGTTTGCAATCAAAATTATATTTTTTTCTTGTGCCTCTGCGGGATCAAGACGCACAACAATTTCATTTTCTTTAATTTTTGCTATTTCTCCTTTTTTCTCACCAAACCATTCTATTCGTATCGCATTAGGTAAGTATTCTTTTTCAAAAGGCATTTTACGACGTGCGAGATTAAGCCGACCACAAGCATTATTTTCTATATATTTTTTCTCCGCCTCACTACTTCCAGATATTTTGTATATTGCTTTATTGATACGTGCACGCCAGAGGGCACTACGGTCTTCATCAAGCAAGATTCTTAACAGATAATAAATAACTATAAGAAGTACGAGGATAATTCCGCTTGATAGCCCATATTTCGTTATTAAATTAGTAAATAATGTTGTGAAATCTATGTTCATGTTTTATTCCTCTTTCCTTAAAGATGAGGAGAATTTTTGAATACATAATTCTTTATTACAACAGAAAAGCAAATTGCCCGCTCTACGGGCAACCATTCTGAAATTATCAATCGTTATTCTCTCGCCACAGATATTACAATGGATTTCGCCTTTTGCTAATTTTTCAGATAAACCAATTGATTCAAAGAAGTCAGCAACTTCTTTATGATAAATAGCCCGAATAACTTTTTCTTCTCGTTTTTTCATATCTTTAGAAGTTTAAGTATTTGATAGTTAAAACATTATATCATCTTTTTTCTTCTTTTTCAACCTCTTTTTTATTAAATTAATGCCCCAAGACAGGTTCAAACAGCGTCCAGTATAGAATTGTCAAAAACCGCCTTCTTTGAGGCGGTTTTTGAAATCTAATTATAACCCAGAGATTTATTCCCTTCCGCGTGTCATTACACTTATTGTTCCATCCGCTTCTTTTAATTCCAAGATATCGCCATTAGGCAAGCGATAAACTTTCACCCCGGCTTCCTCCTTAATCAATTCAGCATCTTTTAATTAAATCTTCTTGTTTCATAACCCTGGATATTTAGTTATTTATTTACCTTTTTCGACCCTTACCCCGCACCGAGCTTGCTCCCCACCTCGCTCCGCAAAGCGGGGCGGGCTGGTGCAGGGGTTTGCGAGCATCATTCGACGCTCTATAAGAATAACGCCTTTGGTCGAAAAAGGTTGCGTTTATTTTTTCAATTTATTTTCGTACCTGTGGATAAATAGGCTTGACAAAACATTAAGATTTTTTGTATACCTAAGTTAGTAAATTGTTAAAAACAACATTATGAAAATTTATCCCAGGAAAATTCTTCCTCAAATTAAAAAATCTCTGAATATTCCGGAAATTATCGTAATTCATGGAGCCAGGCAAACCGGGAAAACTACTCTACTCCATATTTTGATGAAGGAATTAAAAAGAGAAAGTCTTCCTTCTAATGTTGTTTATTTTGACCTGGAAGATTTTGAATTAGCAGAACTTTGCAATTCTGGCGCAAAGCCGACTTATGAGCATTTAAAGGCAATTGGTTGCGATTTCAAAAAAAGGATATTTTTATTTATTGACGAAATTCAATATTTGGAAAATCCTTCTTCTTTTTTAAAATATTTTTTTGACCATTGGAAGGGCAAGGTTAAGTTAGTTGTGTCCGGTTCTTCAAGTTTTGGAATTAAATCTAAATTTAAAGAAAGTTTAGTTGGTAGAACAATTGATTTTGAGCTTTTTGGTTTAGATTTTGAAGAGTTTTTGACTTTTAAAGAGTTAAACTACGATTTAAAAACCAAAGACAAGATAGTGATTAAGGAATTAAAGAAATTATTTCAAGAATTTGTAATTTACGGAAGTTATCCGAGAATAGTTTTAGAAAACTCAATTGAGCTCAAAAAGCAGTTAATTAAACAAATTATCAATACTTATTTAAAAAAAGACATCAGAGATTTAGCCAGGATTGGCGATGTTAATAAATTCAATAAACTATTAAAGATTTTAGCAGTTCAATCGGGTTCAATGCTTAATGTTCTGGAATTGGCAAATACTACTGGGATTGCCCGACCAACATTAGAGAATTATTTGATGATTTTGGAAAATACTTATATAATAAAGTTAATCCCGCCTTTTTATCGCAATGTTCGTTCTGAATTAACAAAAATGCCCAAGATTTATTTTGAAGATTTAGGCCTAAAGAATATTTTAGAAAAAGGCGGTTTTCCAAAGACTCTCGAGGGTAAGGATTTAGAAGCAGCGGTTTATTCTCTTTTTAGAAAAAACATAAATCCGGAAAATATTCATTTTTGGAGAACAACCCAAAAAGAAGAGATTGATTTTATTGTAGAACGCGGTTCTAAATTATCAGCTTACAAGATAAAAATCAATATTCGCAATAAGGATAGATTTGTTTTGAATAAATTTAAAAATCATTATCCTAATACTAAAACTTATTTGGTCGGACTTAATTTTATTGACAAAAAAATGTTGAAGGGCCTAAATTTTATTTATCCCTGGCAGGTTTTATGATTAAATTTAGCAAAATACCCAATCTTAATTTGAGAGAAAGAGTAAAATCGCTCCGCGGTTTTGATTTAAAATTTCATATTTTTAACCAGAAGCTAAAAAGCACTATTTTAATGGTGCTTTTTTAATTTTGAAAATTTATGTTTGAATCATTTAAAAAATATGGATAGATTCCGTTATCAAACAAAAAAAATCAAAAGAAGAAATCTTGAAAAAAAGATTTTTGAAATTACAGGCCGGGTTTTTGAATTATTGATTTATGGTTTGGTTTGGTTGGTGAAAATTATTGGCACGATTATTGCCGGCATTCTTTATGGTTTGGCAATCGGATTGGTCTTTGTGTCAAAAGAATTATGGCATTTTGCCAAATGGGCAAAGCCCTATCTAAAAACTTTTCTGGTTAAATACTTTTTCCCAACCATTGGAAAACTTTTAGTGCTTTTAGCTTTGGGAATAAAATATCTGGCCATTTATTTATTTCTTGGACTTAAATATTTCTTCATTTATTTCGGCAAAGCGATTTATTTTTTGCTTTCTAAATTCTGGCATTGGCTGGAATACGATTTTGCGCCCTGGATGGACAATGTGTTTATTCCGTGGATGAAAAATAAATTCATACCGTATGTTAAAGCCAAAGCACCGGTGGTGGCAAATGCTGTGGCAGTCAGCGCCAAATATTTTGTTTTGGCAATTTTTTATGTCATCAAAGGAGTTTATCTATTCCTTGAAACATCTTTAAAAATTCTTTGGTATAGTGCCTCGGTTTTAACTGACCGCTTAACAGAATTTTTTGGGCCAAAGGTTCAATATGTTTATGACCACCGAGAAGAAATCAGAGCAAATATCAGATTGCGCTTGACCGAATATAAACTTTTTGTTTTCTGGCTACTTAAACCAATTACTAAACTTATTCCTGATAAATTTGAAAAAGGAATTTTGCCCTCAGCCAGTCAATTGCAGTTAGCTCTTCAGCCTGCTATTGGTTATGCGGATTTTAAGCAGCTTATTCGTGAGCCAAGACACTCGTTATTGAGGAAGGCAATGGCTAGTTGGTTAGTATTCTTTCTTATCGTTTCCACTGCCGGTATTGCTTCTTTTACTCCGCTTTTTGATTGGCTCTTTGGGCCGGCAAAATATACTTATGCCATGCCTTTTACCGGTAGCGTCAGAGTTTCAAAACAAACAACCACCCTTTCAACTAGCGGCGATTGGTTGAAAGCAATGGCATTTTCCGGGGATGGCAATAATGGCGACGGCGATTTTTTCCAGCCAGCTCATCCAGGAAGCACTAGCGAGGGTGCGGCCGGCACGCTGGCAATTGGTTATTTAGCTTTTCCAACGATTACCGCCAATAATTACGATGCCGCTGGCGCCCAGTTTATTCCTTGGCGACCAGCAGCCAATGGCAATTTATACGGCATTGTTCTATCTGTGGCCAATACCAGTACCGGCTTAGAGAATGAAAATATTGTGGTTGAGGTTTTGCGTTTTCCCAGTGCTTCTTACACTGGTACGCCGCCAGACGTTACTTGGTCAAACTATGTCTCTTGCTCAGCTCTTAACACCTGCGCTTATCCGGCTGATACTGTTATTGAACGCAAAACTGTGATGCGTTTTGACCAGTCAATTTCCGGAGAAACTCTTTCGCCTGGCCAATATGGTTTCCATTATATGGATTTTCGTTTTGACCCACCTTTAGCAGTGACCACTACTGGTCATTATGGTTTTCGGATTTATCGTAATTCTTTGACTACTGCTGCTTCCTGGCCAAGAAACGGCACTTCTAAACCTGATGCCAAAGCCATTAACTTTGGTTTGGGTATTATTGATGTTGATACTACTGATTCTCCCACCCTTACCATTCCCTTAGCCAACACTGGTTTAATGGTTTCCCTAAACACAGCTGCTGGCATTGGCGTCTACAGCGGTATGGTGTCGCGCACCCAAAATGA
>Ga0209721_1001347_pt1 | contig 18470 bp, 16 predicted proteins | sample TshhotsprinmetaG_FD_184139 | JGI IMG/M metagenome (GOLD analysis project Ga0209721, IMG submission 184139) | Hot spring microbial communities from South Africa to study Microbial Dark Matter (Phase II) - Tshipise hot spring metaG (SPAdes)... | ecosystem: Environmental > Aquatic > Thermal springs... | reverse complement strand
TGTGGCGCTGCGTGCCCGTGAGCAAATGCTGGAGGCTCGGTAAGTACGACGGCAGCCTCGCCGACATCCACCCAGTGGGTCAGCTGGCCGCGGCCGACTAAGCAGCTGCGGCTCTGCGCACATTTCGAGGCAACGCGCGCTTGGGGCCATCGCCTGAGGTGCATCCAAGCACGACCCAGAGGCCGGCCGATTCAGCTCGATTGTGGGCAGACGACCGCCGGACTTCGATTGCTTCGGCCAACCCAAAATGGGACCTACATCCCGATCGTCACCGCATAATGTTCTACAATGTGTATTATGTTAAGTCATCAGTCAGGGAGCTCCGCGGGTAAACCATAGCCGGCCTTCACTCTTGGTAGCCCCTACAATGCTCGGTATGTTCAACTACCCTGGTGACATCTTCATGAACCGTCGTCACGTTCTGCACGCCATTGGGCTTGCCGCAGCCTTGGCCACGGGTACTGTCCAGGCCCAGAGCAACGAGCTCAAGGTCGCCATCGATCCCACCTACGAGCCCTTCACCTACAAAACCCCCGATGGCAAGCCCACGGGCTTCGACGTCGACATCGCCGAAGCCATCTGCGCCAAGCTCAACCGCAAGTGCGTCTATGTCGAGCAGGTGTGGGACGGCATGATCCCCGGTCTGATGGCGCGCAAGTACGACGTCATCATCAGCTCGATGTCGATCACCGACGAGCGCAAAAAGGTGGTCGACTTCTCGGACAAGTATTACAACACCCCCAGCGGCATCGTCGTCAAGGAAGGCACGCCTTACAGCGGTCCCGCGTCGCTCAAGGGCAAGAAAATCGGTGTGCTCAAGGGCAGCACGCAAGAGAAATACGCCATGGGCGAGCTCAAACCCGCCGGTGTGCAGGTCATCCCCTACGAGGCTCAAGACCAGGTCTACCTCGACATCAAAGCCGGACGCCTGGATGGCACGGTCGCCGACAAGGTCGAGGTACAGGGTGGCTTCCTGCGCAAACCCGAGGGCAAGGGCTACGGCTTCGTTGGTCCCGAGCTGTACGATCCGAAATACTTCGGCTATGGGGCCGGTGTGGCGATGCGCAAGGGCCAAGACAAGCTCAAGGCCGATATCAATGCCGCGATCAAGGCGATCCGCGCCGACGGTACCTATGACAAGATCGCCAAGAAATACTTCGACTTCGATCCGTACGGCAAATAATCGAACGGAGTGAAGGGCGCGTCGCCCGGTGTCGAACCGGTGCGGCGCGTTTTTCGTTGCACCGATGCTCGACTATATTCCTCGCATCTTGGAGGGGGCGCTGCTCACCGTGGCGGTGTCTCTGTTGTCCCTGGCTGTCTCGATCGTTTTGGGGTTGCTGGGGGCGTCGGCCAAATTGTCTGGACATCCTGTTCTCTCGGCGTTGGCCACGGTGTACACCACTGTGGTGCGTGGCGTCCCAGAACTGGTGCTGATGCTGCTCGTTTTCTACGGCGGCACCATCGGCCTGACGCATTTGCTCGAGACGCTGGGCCACACTGAAGCCGTCGACATCAACCCCTTCGTCGCGGGCGTGGGCACCATCGGCTTCATCTATGGCGCATACATGACGGAAACCTTTCGCGGCGCGATGCTGGCGATTCCACGTGGCCAAATGGAGGCCGCGTGGGCATTCGGCATGGGGCGGCTGCAAACATTTTTCCGCATCACGCTGCCGCAAATGGTGCGCTACGCCCTGCCCGGCTTCACCAACAATTGGCTGGTGCTCATCAAGAGCACGGCATTGGTCAGCCTCATCGGTCTGCAAGACATGACGTATTTGGCCAAGCAGGCCTCAGCTGCGACGCGTGAGCCGATCTTTTTCTTCGTGTTCGTGGCTGCACTGTTTTTGGTGTACACGTCGGCGTCGCTGTGGGTGCTGCGGCGGCTCGATGAACGGTTCAGCCTCGGGGTGCGCCGCGCCACCTCGTGGCAGAGCTGATTTGGCCGAAAGATCCCGCCGTGAATTGGTCCGTCATTTTCGAGCCCGCCCAGCTCCAGCTTTACGCTGAAGGGCTGCTCACGACCCTGAAGCTGTTGCTGTCGTCGTTGGCGGTGGGTGGGGTGCTGGCGCTGTTTCTGGCGCTGGCGCTCAATAGCCGCTATCGCTGGTTGCGCTGGCTGGTGGGCAGCTACACCTACGTGATCCGCGGCACGCCGTTGTTGATCCAGGTCTATCTGATTTACTACGGCATCGCCCAACTGGAATGGGTACAGGCGCGTTGGGATGCCGTCTGGCCGTGGACCTGGTTCAAGGACGCGTTTTTCTGTGCCCTGCTGGCGTTTGCGCTCAACACCGCTGGCTACACCGCCGAGATGCTGGCCGGCGCCATCCGCGAAACCCCCGCCGGCGAAATCGAGGCCGCACGTGCCATGGGCATTTCGCCGCGGCAGGTGCTCTGGCGCATCGTCATGCCCAGCGCCCTGCGGCGAACGCTACCCGCGTACAGCAATGAAGTCGTCATGATGCTGCACAGCACCAGCTTGGCGAGTACGGTACCGGCGATGCTGGACCTGACGGCGGCGGCCAGCCGCGTGTATTCCGATTTTTATTTGCCGTTCGAGGCCTACCTGTTCGCGGCGGCCATCTATCTCTCGATCACTTTCATGCTGGTGGGCTTGTTCAAGTGGGCCGAACGACGCTTTTTGGCCCATTTGGCGCCCCGCCGAACCTGAATGGACGCCCGTCACCATACCCTGCCCTGCACCAGCCTCGGTAGCACGCGCACGCTGACCAGCCTGCATTACGGCGTGGCAGCAGCGCGCCCCAAGGTGTATATCCAGGCCAGCCTGCATGCGGATGAGCTGCCAGGGATGCTGGTCGCGCACCACTTGCGTGAGCGCCTGACGAAGGCTGAGCGATCCGGGCAGGTGTTGGGGCAGGTGGTGCTGGTGCCGGTGGCCAACCCGATCGGGCTGGCCCAGCGCATCGATCACCGGCCCATGGGGCGGTTCGAGCTCAACACCTCCGAGAATTTCAACCGGTCCTACCCCGATCTGGCGCAAGTGGCGTTCGAGCGAGTGGGTCGCGAGCTGGGCTCGGACCTCGACAAGAACGTGGCCATGGTGCGCGCTGCGGTGCTCGATTGGTTGTCCGAGCAGACGCCGCTGACCGAACTCGAAGGCTTGCGGCTGACGCTGTATCGCCTGGCGGCCGATGCCGACGTCGTGCTCGATTTGCACTGCGACGCCGAGGCCGTGCTGCACCTGTACAGCGAAACCGCGTGCTGGCCGGCGCTCGAACCACTGGCCTGCTGGCTGGGCGCGCAGACCGTGCTGGTGGCCGACTACGGAGCGGGTGGCCAGCCGTTCGACGAGCAGCTCTCCGGGCTGTGGTCACAGTTGGCGGCGCGGTTAGCGGCGCACGGCATCGAGGTGCCGTTGCCGCAGGCTTGCGCCAGCGCGACGGTCGAGCTGCGCGGCGAAGCGGACGTCGGCCACGCCTGGGCCGAGCGCGACGCCGACGCCATCTGGCGCTACCTGCAGCATCTCGGCATCATCGCGGGTGACCCCGGCCCGGTTCCCGAGCCTCGCTTCGTCCCCACGCCGCTGGCGGGATCGGAGCCTCTCAAGGCCCCCTGCCCCGGCGTGATCGCTTTCCATGCCGACGTGGGGGCGGTGCTGCCCCCCGACGCGCTGGTCGCCGAGATCATTGACCCCCTCTCTGGCCATACGGTCCCCTTGCGTACCGCGCAGGGTGGCGTACTGTACGCCCGTACGCGAGAACGCTACGCCCCCGCCGGTTTGACGGTGGCCAAAGTGGCGGGCCACCGGCCGGTGCGCACCGGCAATCTGTTGTCCGAGTGATGCGACGACCCACGATCGAACGATTTCCATGAGCAACGCCCCCATCAAACTCCAGGTCGAAGATATCCACAAGCGCTATGGCAGCCACGAGGTGCTCAAAGGGGTGTCGCTGACGGCGCGCGCCGGCGACGTCATCAGCATCATTGGCAGCTCCGGGTCTGGCAAGAGCACCTTTTTGCGCTGCATCAACCTGCTGGAAAAGCCCCATGCGGGGCGCATCGTCGTCGCGGGCGAGGAGCTACGCCTCAAGCCCGCGGCGGACGGCGAGTTACAGGCGGCCGATCCTGTCCAACTGCAGCGGCTGCGTACCCGGCTGGCCATGGTGTTCCAGAACTTCAACCTCTGGAGTCACATGACCGTGCTGCAAAACATCATCGAGGTGCCGGTGCATGTGCTCAAGGTGCCGCGCGATCAGGCGGTGGCCAACGCGCGCAAGTATCTCGAGCGGGTGGGTCTCAACGGCGTGGAAGACCGCTATCCCGCGCACATGAGCGGCGGGCAGCAGCAGCGTGTGGCCATTGCCCGGGCGCTGGCGGTCGAACCTGAGGTGATGCTGTTCGACGAACCCACCAGCGCGCTCGACCCGGAGCTGGTGCAAGAGGTGCTGCGCGTGATGCAGGGCCTGGCCGAGGAGCACCGCACCATGGTCGTCGTGACGCACGAAATGGGCTTTGCGCGTGAGGTCTCCAACCACGTCGTCTTTTTGCACCAAGGGCGCATCGAAGAGGAAGGCGACCCCAAGCAGGTGTTGACCTCGCCGCGCAGTGAGCGGCTGCAGCAGTTCCTCAGCGGCAACTTGAAATGACGCGAGACCTTGGGATGGGATCTGAGGGTTGCGTTCCTGATCCTTCCCGCTGCCCCCTATGCGGCCAGCCCAACGGCTGTGCAATGGTGCGGGAACGCACAAGCGGTGAGCCGCAGCCGCCCTGCTGGTGCACCCGCGCCACCTTCAGCGCCGAGCTGCTCGCGCGCATTCCCGCCGCCGCGCGCGGCAAGGCTTGTGTCTGTGCCGCGTGTGTCGGCACCGCAATGTCTGGCGCCGACGGCGAGCGCCGGGGATGAGGGGCGCGCGCCACGGGATGACTCATAAAAAGCGGTCGAGCAACCGCCGGCTGTGCCGGTCCAGCTCCTGCGGGCGGCGAATCAGATACTGCACCCCATGGCTGTCCTGGATCAGCAAGACGTCGCGGGACAGTCGTCGGATATCCTCTTCGCCTTTGAGCACAAAGCGCGTCACGCCGCGGTCGGTCTGCACGGTCCAGGTGCTCGGGGTGGCAAAGCTGCTGACCTCCAGCAGCCGCTGGATGACGGGGGTGAATTCGCGCTCTTGGAGTGCTTGCTCGACGAGCGCTCGCGTCGCCGCATCGAGCGTGTCCAGGCTGTCGATGAAGGCCACCTCACGGCCGTCGGGGCCCATGAGCGCAATGTGGTGCCGCGGCGCTTGAATCGGAAACGCCCGCACGGCGACCACGCCGCTGACCCATTGGCCGCTGGGGTCGCGCCATTCCAGCCGGCCGGCGGCATTGCGCCGCAATACGGGCTGGCTCGTTGGGGATGGGGTCGTCGTCATGGGTTTACTCCCGCAGCCAGTCGCGTTCGGCTTCCGCCTGGCGCGCCTGCGCCTGGTACAGCCGCCAATAGGCCCCCTGGCGCGCCATCAGCTCGTCGTGGGTGCCCTCTTCCACTTTGCGGCCCTTGTCCATCACCACCAACCGATCGGCGCGGCGCAGGGTGGACAGGCGGTGCGCGATGGCGATCGTCGTGCGCCCGCGCACCAAATTGTCCAGCGCCTTCTGGATTTCTTTTTCGGTCTCGGTGTCCACGCTAGAGGTGGCTTCGTCCAGAATCAGAATGCGCGGGTCGATCAGCAGTGCGCGCGCGATGCTGATGCGCTGGCGCTCGCCGCCCGACAGGCCTTGCCCGCGCTCGCCCACGAGTGAGTCATAGCCTTGGGGCAAGCGCAAAATGAACTCGTGCGCATGGGCAGCGCGGGCGGCGGCGATGATCTCCTCGCGTGTGGCGTCGGGCTTGCCGTAGGCGATGTTTTCCGCGATCGTGCCAAAGAACAAGAACGGCTCTTGCAGCACCAGCCCGATGTGGCGCCGATAGTCCGCCACGCGCAACTGCCGGATGTCCACGCCATCGACCAGGATTTGCCCTTCGGCCACGTCGTAGAAGCGGCAGATGAGGTTCACCAACGTACTCTTGCCCGAGCCGCTGTGGCCGACCAGGCCGATCATCTCGCCCGGCCGCACCTCCAGGTCGAGCCCCTGGATGACGGCGCGGTTGCCATAGCGAAAGCCGACCCCGCGCAGCTCGATGCGCCCCTGCACCGACGGCAGCGACACCGGCTGGGCCGGTTCGGGCACACTCGAGACGTGATCCAAGATGTCGAAGATGCGCTTGGCGCCCGCCGCCGCTTTTTGCGTGACCGAGACGATGCGGCTCATCGAGTCGAGCCGCGTGTAAAAACGCCCGATGTAGGCCAGAAACGCCGTCAGTACCCCCACCGTCACCGAACCCCGCGCCACCAGCCAGATGCCAAAGCCCCACACCACCAGCAGGCCGATCTCGGTCAGCAGCGACACTGTGGGTGAAAACAGCGACCACAGCCGGTTGAGCCGGTCGTTGACCTCCAGGTTGTGCCGGTTGGCGTCGCGAAAGCGTTGTGCCTCGCGCCCCTCCTGGGCAAAGGCTTTGACGACACGGATGCCCGGAATCGTGTCGGCCAGCACATTGGTGACCTCGGCCCAGACGCGGTCGATCTTCTCGAAGCCGGTGCGCAGCCGGTCACGCACGACATGAATGAGCCAGCCGATCAGCGGCAGCGGCAGCAGCGTGGCCAGCGCCAGTGTGGGGCTGATGGAAAACAAAATCACCGCCGTCATCGCGATCATGATCACGTCGGTGGCGAAGTCCAGCAGGTGCAGGGACAGAAAGATGTTGATGCGATCCGTCTCCGAGCCGATGCGCGCCATCAGGTCACCGGTGCGGCGGTTGCCGAAGTACTCCAGCGACAGGCCCAGCAGGTGCTCGTAGGTCGTGGTGCGCAGATCGGCACCGATGCGCTCCGATACCAGCGCCAGGATATACGTCTTGGCCCAACCCAGCCCCCACGCCAGCAGCGAGGCGGCCAGCAGCCCGCTCAGCAGCCAAGCGACCAAAGTCCAGTCGACCGGCGTGCCGTTTTGGTATGGAATCAGCACGTCGTCCATCAACGGGATGGTCAGGTACGGCGCCACCAAACTGGCCGCCGTGGACGCCAGCGTGAGCAGAAAGCCCGCCAGCAGCTGCCAGCGATAGGGGCGCGCAAAGCGCCACAAGCGCAACAGCGTCCGCGTCGACGGCGGTGTGTGTACCACCTGCGCACACACCGCGCACTCGTCGTCCTCCGGCTCCATCGGCGCGTGGCACACCGGGCAGTGCAGCGCGGCGGGAGCCATCGGGGGTGTCGCGCCCTCTGGGCTGTCGCGCAGCGCCTCGAAGCGCTCGATCAGGCGTTGCGCTGCCAGCTGCCGCCCCAGGGTGTAGCGCCACACCGCCAGCCGCTGCGGCTCATCGCCCGCCCTCCCCTCACGCATCAGCTCCAGCGTGGCCACGCCGTTGTGGTCGTGGCTCCAAAGGGACAGACCGGGCTCTATCGACCAGCTTTGAACCGCTGCCTGTGGCGTTGCCACCCAGCACAATTGACGCCCTGCAATCCACAGCAGCCCTTCACGAAAACGCAGCTGCTCATCAAGGTCGGTCAACAACCAGACGGTATGGTCCTCGCCCCTACCCGCGGTGGCCCTCACGGCTTCGCGCCAGACGGCAGGCAGCCCTGACAACCCGGGCACAGGTGGACTCGGATACGACATGTTGCAATTTCGTTTCGAAGCTGGGGGATGGCTCGGTTCACAATACCACGTTGCGTCATCCAAGCATCCCGTTCGAACATCGCGCATTCTACGGCTGTCATCTCCACGCTCTTCGCATCCCATGCCGCACTCGACCATCCAGATCCGCCGCATGCACTACTTGCGCGGCCCCAACCTCTGGACCTACCGTCCAGCGATCGAGGCCCTGATCGACATCGGCGAACTCGAAGACCACCCCTCCAACACCATTCCCGGCCTGTATGAACGACTGACCGATTGGCTGCCGGGACTGGTGGAACACCACTGCGGCGTGGGCGAGCGCGGCGGTTTTTTGCAGCGGCTACGCGAGGGGACCTGGCCCGGGCACATCATGGAGCACGTCGCCATCGAGCTGCTCAACCTGGCGGGTATGTCCACCAGTTTTGGTCAAACTCGCTCGACCGACGAGCGGGGTGTATACAAGCTGGTCATCCGCGCCCGCGAGGAGCACGTCGCGCGCCAAGCGCTGTTGGATGCGCGTGATCTGCTCATGGCGGCGATCGAGGACCGCCCGTTCGATGTGCCCGCCGCCGTCAAAGGCCTCAAGGCGCTGATCGACCGCCATGCGCTGGGCCCCAGCACGGCCGCCATCGTCGATGCCGCGACGGCGCGCCGCATCCCCCATATCCGTCTGACCGAGGGCAACCTGGTGCAACTGGGTTACGGCGTCAACCAACGCCGTATTTGGACCGCGGAGACCGATCGCACGAGCGCCATCGCCGAGACGATCTCGCGCGACAAGGACCTCACCAAGCGGCTGTTGGCCGAGTGCGGCGTTCCGGTCCCGGAGGGCCGCGTCGTCACCTGCGCCGAGGACGCGTGGGAAGCCGCGCTGGAGATTGGCCTGCCCGTGGTCGTGAAACCGGTCGACGCCAACCATGCGCGAGGGGTGTCGCTGGACGTGCGCACGCGCGAGGAGATCGAGGCGGCCTACACGCTGGCGCAACGCGAAGGCTCCGAGGTGATGGTCGAGCGCTTCATCCGAGGCCACGAGCACCGCGTGTTGGTCATCGGCAGCCGGGTTGTGGCGGCTTCTCGCGGTGAGCGCGCGGTGATCATCGGCGACGGGGTGCATACCGTGCGCGAGCTCATCGAGCGCGACATCAACAGCGACCCGCGCCGTGGTGAGGAAGAAGAGTTTCCGCTCGACACCATCCGCCTGCCGGAGAACCGCGACGTGATGCTGGAGCTGCGTCGCCAAGGCTTGACGCCCGACAGCGTGCCCGAGGCAGGGCGTGAGGTGCTGGTGCAACGCACGGGGTTGCTCACCGATGACGTGACCGACCAAGTCCACCCAGACGTGGCCGAGCTGGCCGCGCTGGCGGCGCGCATCGTGGGGCTGGATATCGCCGGCATCGACCTGGTGGTGGAGGACATCGGCCAGCCCCTGGCCGCGCAGGGTGGCGCCATCGTCGAGGTCAATGCTGGCCCTGGCCTGCTGCCACACCTCAAGCCTGCACGCGGGCAGCCTCGTCCCGTGGGCGAGGCCATCGTCGCGCATTTGTTTCCCGGACGAGACAACGGCCGCATTCCGGTGGTGGGCATTACGGGGACGCGCGAGACCGCGCCACTGGCGTTGCTGGTGGGGCTGTTGTTGCAGCTGTCAGACCACACGGTGGGCGTTTCATGCGGCGGACGGCTCTACTTACAGATGCAGCCCATCGACGCCAGCCCGCCGTCGGACTGGGAGGCGGGCCAGCGCATCTTGATGAATCGCAGCGTCGATGCGGCCGTCATCGAGAGCTCGCCACGCACCATGCTGGACGAGGGCTTGCCCTATGACCGCTGCCAGGTCGGCATCGTCACCGATGTACCCGATCCCGTGGGACTGGAAGACCACTACATCACCACACGCGAGCACCTGCGCAAGGTGTTGCGCACGCAGGTCGACGTGGTGCTGCCGCAGGGCTGCGCCGTGCTCAATGCCGACTGCGAGGTCAGTGCGGGTTTGGCCGAGCTGTGCGATGGCGACGTACTGCTGTACAGCACCGATCCGCGCCATGCCCGGCGCGAAGCCCATGTCGCCGATGGCCGGCGCTTCGTCACCGTCGACGGACGCCAGGTGGTGTTGATACAGGCCAGCGGCGCCACCGGCACGCTCGACCTCGATCACCCGGGCATCGTGGCCCTGTTGCAGCACATCGAGCTGCCCACGTTGCTGGCGGCCATCGGCGCGGGGGTTGCGCTGGGCCTGTCACCGGGCTTGATTCGCGCAGGTATGGAAACCGCCATCACCACCCTCCGCACGCTGCTGACCGATATCTAACCAACGCTGCATCGCCACCATGAACGTCACCCGTTTGCGGGCCCTGCGGGGCCCCAACCTCTGGAGCCGCTACACGGCCATCGAAGCCACCGTGCAATGCACCCCCGACGAGGTGGACTTGCGGCGCATGCCGGGTTTCGAGGAGCGACTGCGGCAGCGGTTTCCCGAACTGGGCATGCTGCCCGAGCCAACGGCTGAGGGCGTGCTGTCAATGGCGCATGCGCTGGAGATCACTGTCCTGGCCCTGCAAACCCATGCGGGTTGCCCTGTCAGCTTCAGCCGTACGGTCGCCGCAGCCGACCCCGGCGCCTATCAGGTCGTGGTCGAGTACAGCGTCGAAGACGTGGGGCGGCTCGCTTTCGATCGGGCGCTGGCGTTGCTGCAAGCCGCCGGTGACGATCAACCCTTCGATGCCGCCAGCACCATCGCCGAGCTCAAAGAGCTGGACGAGGATTTGCGCCTGGGGCCCTCGACCGGCGCGATCGTCGAGGCCGCGGTCGCCCGTGGCATTCCGTACCGGCGCCTAACCAGCGGCAGTTTGGTGCAGTTTGGCTGGGGCAGCAAGCAGCGGCGCATCCAAGCGGCCGAGTGCGACACCACCAGCGCCATCGCCGAATCGATCGCCCAAGATAAAGAGCTGACCAAGCAATTGCTGCACGCGGCGGGCGTGCCGGTGCCGCTCGGGCGCCCCGTGCGCGACGCCGAGGATGCCTGGCGCGCCGCGCAAGAGCTGGGCGGTGCCGTCGTCGTCAAGCCGCGCGATGGTAATCAAGGCAAGGGTGTCACCGTCAACATCCACACACGCGAACAGGTGATGGCCGCGTACGAAGTCGCCAGCCGCTACGGCAGCGAGGTCATGGTCGAGCGCTATCTGCCCGGCATCGACTTTCGGCTGCTGGTCGTCGGGCGCAAACTGGTGGCCGCGGCGCGGCGCGATCCCCCGTTGGTGGTGGGGGACGGGGTGCATACCGTGCGCCAACTGGTGGACGCCGTCAACGCCGATCCCCGGCGCGGCGACGGCCACGCCACACCGCTGACGCGCATCCGGCTCGACGACATTGCGTTGGAACGGCTGGCACAGCAGGGCTTGACGCCCGACGACGTCCCACCCCGCGGCATGCGCGTCGTGCTGCGTAACAACGCCAACCTCTCCACCGGAGGGACGGCGACCGATGTAACGGACGAGGTCCATCCGCTGGTGGCCCAGCGCGCCGTGGCCGCGGCGGTGACCGTCGGGTTGGACGTGTGTGGGGTGGACGTGGTGTGCCAAAGCGTGGTCGAGCCGCTGGAAGCGCAAAGCGGGGGGATCGTCGAGGTCAACGCCGCCCCGGGTCTGCGCATGCACTTGAGCCCCTCTTATGGCAAGGGGCGCAACGTCGGGCAGGCCATCATCGACCACATGTTTACGCCGGGTGAGGACGGGCGCATCCCCGTCATCGCCGTCACGGGTACCAACGGCAAAACCACCACGGTGCGCCTGACGGCGCACCTGCTGCGCCAGCGCGGTTGGCGCGTGGGCTTTACCGACACCAACGGCGTCTATGTCAACGGCCGACAAATCGACAGCGGCGATTGCAGCGGCCCCAAGAGCGCCCGCCGCGTGCTGGCCCATCCGGACGTGGACGCGGCCGTATTGGAGACCGCGCGTGGCGGCATTTTGCGTGAGGGACTGGCGTTCGATCGTTGTCAGGTCGCCATCGTCACCAACATCGGCACGGGCGACCACCTCGGTCTCCACTACATCACCACCGTCGAAGACCTCTCGGTTCTCAAGCGCGTCATCGTGCAGAACGTGGCCGATCATGGCACGGCCGTGCTCAACGCGGCGGATCCCCACTGTGTCGCCATGGCCGATTTCTGTCCCGGGCAGGTGACCTACTTTGGCCCATCGGCGCACCATCCAGTCATTGCGACGCATCGGGCCCTGGGGCGGCGTGTCGTGTTCGTCGACGGTGACAACATCGTCGCTGCCGAGGGCCAATGGCAAGTGCGCATCCCGCTGGCGCAAATCCCGCTGACCGAGGGGGGGGCGCTGGCCTTCCAGGTCGACAACACCATGGCTGCGATCGCCGCGGCCTGGGCCGTGGGCGTGCCGTGGGATGCCATCGTGCGAGGGCTGGAGAGCTTCACGTCCGATGCGGCCACGGTGCCCGGGCGGTTCAACCGCTTCGCCTACCGCGGGGCCACGGTCATCGCCGACTACGGGCACAACCCCGATGCGATCGCGGCGTTGTGTCAGGCGGCGCAGCGGCTGCCGGCGGGCAAGCGGGTGGTCGTCATCAGTGCGGCGGGTGACCGGCGCGACCAGGACATCGTGGCGCAAGCGAGGCTGATCGGCGAGGTTTTCGACGAGGTCGTGCTGTTCGAGGACGCCTGCCAGCGCGGCCGCGCCGATGGCGAGGTGATCGCGCTGCTCGAGCAAGGCCTGGGTAACGCCACCAAGACCCGGTGGCAAACCGCGGTACGGGGTGAGTTCGCTGCCATCGACATCGCGCTGGCCCGCCTGCAGCCTGGCGATCTGTGCCTGATCCTGGTCGATCAAGTGGAGGAGGCGCTGGCGCACATCGCGCGCCGCGTGGCGGAGAGCGAGCAGCCCGCCACTGCGTGAGCCAGTCCCGTCTGAATCAGCCCCAAAACAGCAGCGCGTCGCGGCCCTCCACGAGGAGATCGACGCGCCGTCCCACCGGCAGCACGACCTTGGTAGGCACATGCCCGAACGGCAACCCGGTGAGCACCGGCACGCCCGGTAACTGTGTACGCAACCACGCGACCACGCTCTCGAGGCGAAAGCCGCGGTCGTGCGGCGTGAGGGTATAGCGGTTGAACGCCCCCAGCAAGATGGCGCGCTGGCGCGGCAACACGCCAGCCAGCAGCAACTGCGTCAACATCCGCTCGACCCGGTAAGGGTGCTCGCCCACGTCTTCCAGAAACAGCAGCCCGCCCTCCACCTCGGGCAGGTAAGGCGTGCCGACCAGCCCCGTCAGTATCGACAGGTTGCCGCCCCAAAGGGTGGCGTTTTCTACCCGCCAACCGTCGGCCAGCGCAGGATGCGCGCGCACGTCGCCCGAGGGCAGCCGCCAGCCGCTGCCCTCCCCCACACCCTGCACCAAATCGTCGAAGCAGGCAGTGGTGATCTCATCGAGCGGCTCGTCTGTCCAGTCCTCCATCAGCGCGGGGCCTGCCCAAGTGACCGTACCACGCTGGGCCAGTACCGCCAGCTGAAACGCCGTGAAGTCGCTCAGCCCTACCCAGGCCATCCCGCGTTGGGCGGCGCTGTCGATCGCGTCGTAGGACAAGCGCGTGAGTAGCCGCGTCAAGCCGTACCCGCCACGGGTGGTCAACGCCACATCGGCCCCGCTGGCCGCCGCGCGCTCGATCGCCGCCAAGCGGGTCGCGTCGTCCCCCGCAAAGCGCTGATGGCGCGACAGGGCGTCTGGGTCGATCTCGACCTCGTAGCCGGCGGCCTGCAAGCGGCGCACGGCGCGCCGGAACGCAGCGCGATCCTGCACTGCCCCGCTGGGAGAGTAGAGGTACACACGTGGCATGGGCACCATTATCGGGCCGCTGCGGCCCAGGCCCGCTGTCCTGCGCGGTGCCCCGGGTCTGGAAATGGCGCATCGACCCAATCGGGCTGCTCGGGCAACAAGTCCGCGTCTGCCGCTGACAGCGTGGCCCGGATCCGCGCCCCCAGCACGGCGTACAAGGCAGGCAGCAGCCATTGCGCCCCAGGCGCCCACGCCAGCCGACAGTCAGACACATCCAGCGCGTCCAACCAGGCCCGCAGAATCTCGGCATGACGCTCGGGCGAGTGCCACGATGCTTTTTTGGGTTTGTCGCTCTGACCAAAGCCGATCAGATCTGGCATCAACACGCGCTCGCCCGCCTGCAACCGCGCCGTCACCCAGGGCAGCCACTGCGGCCACCAGCCGCGTGGGCCGTGCAGACAGACCCAGGGCGGCGTCGATTCTGCGGGCCCCACATCCAGCCAATGCAGGCGCAGGCCCTCCAGCTCAGGCAAGTCTTGCCGCGCATGCGAATGCTGCGGGGAAATCCCCCAACGGGCGGCTTGCGCCCAGATGGCCTCGAACGCCTGCGCTGGCGCGCGCAGCGCATCGTCGCGCAGCGGCTGCGCTTGCGCGCGCTGCTCGGCGCGGCGCCGGACGAAAAACTCGCGCATCAACGACGCCGCTTCATCTGCCCGCACGCCGGCGAGCACTGCCGTATGCGCGTTGAGCGCGGGCTGCGCAAACAGATCGACCACCGACCCCGCCGCGCCCATGCGGGGCTCGGGCGCCCCATACACCACGCGCGCCAAGCGCGCGTGCAGCGCTGCCTGCGCGCACATCGCGCACGGCTCCACCGTCACGTATAGGGTGCAACCCTCCAGTCGATAGTTGCCCAGTGTCTGCGCCGCCTCGCGCAGTGCGACGACCTCGGCATGCGCCGTCGGGTCATGGGCGGTGATCGAGCGGTTGTGACCGCGCCCGACGATGCGCCCGTCGCAGACCACGACGGCGCCCACCGGCACCTCGCCCGCCCCGGCCGCCTGCCGTGCCAGCGCGAGCGCTTCGGCCATGTACTTGTCGTCGGTTTCGACGATGGCACCCTGCTCCATGCACTGCTTTCGTGTCGGGGGCGGTTTGGTGCTGGGCTGTGGCAGCCAAGCGTTCTCTGCAACGCTGGGGGATTGTAAAAGGCCTTTCAAGTCATGACTGCCAGCGCGACTTGCCCCGCGTCACCCGGGCCTTGCTGGACTGCTGCGCCACGATCTTGACGCGGCCGCCTCCCAGCAAAGCCCTTGTTCCTCTTGCACCACGAGCGCATGTCCGCCTAGACTCTGGAGCAGTCATCGAAACCCTGCGCCATCCCATGGACGACCACGCCATCGTTGCGGCCTGCGCCAAGGGCGATAGCCACGCTTTGCGAAGCCTGCATGAGCGACATGCCCGTGCGGCATATACGTTTGCACTGCGCCTGCTTGGAAACCCGGCGGACGCCGACGATGCCGTGGCCGAGGCGTTTTACGAGGTTTGGCGATCGGCCTCGAAGTTCGCCAACCGCTCCAGCGTGCGAACCTGGATTTTGGGCATCGTCCGCCACAAGGCCCTGGACCTCCTGCGTGCCCGAGGTGCACGCGCGGAGGAGGCCATCGAAGACGCGCTCACCGATACCCTGGTCGATCCCGGCCCCACGCCATTTGAATGGTTGGCCGAGCACCAGACTTGGGAAATGGTCGATCGGTGCATGCAGGCTTTGCCCGTCCCCCAGCGGGAGAGTTTGCACCTGTTCCTGCTCGAAGGTCTGTCTTTGCAGCAAATCGCCCAGCTCCAAGGGGTGCCGGACAACACCGTCGCCACACGAATTCATCACGCCAAGCGCAAGCTGAAGCTGTGCCTGACCGAAGCCCTCGGATTGAAGAAAGCCAGCCCAAAAGCCGACTCAGTGTTATGACGAACACTCCCTCTCAACCCACGGGTGAGCGGCCCAGCGCCAGTCCCGGAGAAATCCAGTGGCTCGATCGCATTCGGCAGCAGCTCGAAGTCGCGGCACCCCCGTTCGATCACGAGCGTAACTGGCAACGCGTGGCCGCCCGGATCGACGCGGAGCGCGAATGGGATCGTGCCCAAAACCGCCGCTCCCAAGGGCGAAGGCCATGGTGGTGGGCGCTGATGGCCTATGGCATGGGTGCTGCAACGGCCGCGATCCTCATGACCGTCGTCGCTCCCGAGCCCTGGCGTGCCGATACGGCCGTAGTGCCTTTGGGCGCCGAAGAAAGCACCGCCAAGGCCGCCGCACGCGTGCGGCTCCAAGTGGTGTTCTCCGATCAGGCCACCCTCGCGCAGGTGCGGGCGGCGCTGTCGCCCATCGACGCCGAGATCGTCGCGGGCCCAGGGCGTCTGGGCGTCTGGACCATCGCTGTGCCCGCATCCAGCGCCGACGAAGCAGAAAAGGTTTTGCGCGCCCTGCCGATTGTCGAAAGTGTCTCGCGATGAAACGGGTCGTCACCGCGCTCCTGTTGGGGGCGAGTCTTTGCGGAACCGCGATCGGGCAGGTCGAGCCGCCGAAAGGCCAGCCCTCGCGCGGTGGTTCAGCGGGTGTCGGCATTGGCATCCAAGTCGACCTGAGAAGTCTCGTCAGCGGCGTCGCCGCGTTGCTCGGGCGTGCTACGTCCGACACGGTCTCGAACGTCGTCGCGGGCCAAGTCGTCGCCGTTTGGGCTGAAGACGAAGTCGCGCTCGCGCCGGAAGAAGTTGCGCGGGCCATGCAAGCTCGGGTCTTGGCAGACCATCCGCTGTCCTCGCTCGGGTTGCGGCTCGTCCTGTTTGCGGTGGACGAAGAGGATGCAGACAAGCTCCTGGCACAGGCCCGCCAGTCTTTTCCCCAAATTTCCTTCGCACGCAACAGCTACGTCGATACGCTCCAGACCGAGCACACAGCAGCCAGCCCGGGCGCGGCAGGCCGGCAGTACGCGCACGAACTGGTTCGCGCAACGGCCGTGCAGCGCTTGCCTCAACCCGTGCGCATCGGTGTCATCGATGGCGCACCCGACGCCAACGCCCCCTTGGACGCGGCGTCGTTCGATCTGCAGCGCTTTACGGACACCGGTCAAAGTCCGCACGCCAGCGCCATCGCCTGTGAACTGGCTTGCCGGCCCGAGACGGGCTTCCCCGGTCTGGCGCGGGGTGCCGAGTTGGTGTGGGCGGCCATTCTTTCGCCACACCAGAATGGCCATGAACGCAGCGACTTGGTGACATTGGCCCGCGCGCTCGATGGGCTGGTCAAGCGCCGCGCCGAAGTCATCCTCACAAGTCTCGGCACACCCCCCAATCCTGTCCTCACCCGCGTGCTCGACCGTGTGCTGCCGAAGGTGCGGGCTTTCGTCGCTGCCGCAGGCAATGGCGGACCCAATGGCGCCGTGCCCCTGCCGGCAGCGCACCCTGGTGTGATTGCCGTGGCCGCCGTCGATGCCGCTGCCCAGCCCTGGCCGCAGGGGAGTCGCGGCCAGGCCATCCTCGTCGCTGCGCCTGGGGTGGATCTGTGGCTCCCCGTCGGCGGTGGCCGGTATTTCACCGGCACTTCATATGCCGCGCCGTTCGCCGCAGCCTGGATCGCACAGCGGCTCGCACGCAGCCAGTCCGCCGATGCGGCTGCCTTGTGCGCCACGGCCCAGGACTTGCCGCCCGCTGGGCGTGACGACGCCACAGGCTGCGGGCTGCTGCGTTGGTCGCCCTAGTGAAAGCACCATTGAAGAAAAGCGTCGGAACTGCCGACTCAGAGGTACCCCATCAACCTGAGGAGCCCCAACATGACTGTCTTCCGTCTTCTGACCGCAACCCTCATCCTCGGCGCGACCCTGGCCGCCGCGCACGCTGCTGAGCGCGACGCCGCCATCGCCAGTGGTGCCAAGCTGACCAAGGCCGACGCGGCGCGGACCGTACCCGGCGGAGCGGGAACGGGCGACGCCACCGGCGCCATCGCACCCGACGCCGCGGCGCGCGGCATCGAGAAAAAAGACATCCGGCGCGGCATGGTGATCGCCAAACCCACCTCCGCACATGCTCGGGACGTCCATCAAGCACCGGGCGAATGCCCACCCTGCGGCACTTTGCCACGGACATCCAAACCGGTGCCACACGATTGAAGAATTCGCGGCAAACCTCCGACTCAGTATCGGGAGTCCGGCGACGCCGGCTGCCGATTCGATTCAAACCCAACCGAAAAGGAGATCATCATGAAAATGCAGCCCAAACTCATCGCCAGCGCCATCACTGTTGCGCTGTTGGCGGGTGCCGTTCATGCGGCCGAGAACGCCGGCGGCGGCCAACCGACATCTACGCCGACCCACACTGTGCCGGTCAAGCCGACACTCAAAGGAGAAACCGAAGACGAAACGACCGGCGCTGTGCCAGGCAGGCCGACAGACCGGCTGACGATCAAAACCAAGAGTTCACCGCCTGTTGCGCCGCCGATCGAGGACAAAAAGGTGACCCCGACTATGGGCAGTAACGCTAACGCGGGCGAATCGGCAATAAAACCCCCAACAGGGGTAGGCCATATCAACATAGGCGGGAACCCGGGTAATTCTTGGGACCCGGTCGGCCAGTGCTACGTCGGCAAGCCCCCTGCCAATTACCGATGCCCGCCTGGTCGGAAGATAGTTGACCTCGACCCATCTCCTAAGGTGTGCTGGCGCTGCGAGTTTCCAAAAGATTAATTCGGCCATCTTTCACCGAGGATCCGTGCTCGCATAACCGTAGATCAGGATTCCGTGCGGTTCAAATGGGCTGCACGGAAAGTTTAACAAATCAAGAATCCCGCTTTTGGCGGGTTGACCAAGAAAGAGAGGAGATCGCGTCATGAATCGAGTCCAATTCAAACACCGAGCTCCGCCTATGATCATCGGGACATTGCTCTGTGCTGCTGCAGCGCAAGCACAGGCGGTGCCGACCATCGTCTCTATCACCCACAGCGGCCCAGTTCCCGGCACCCCGACCATCAC
>Ga0209721_1001346_pt1 | contig 18470 bp, 19 predicted proteins | sample TshhotsprinmetaG_FD_184139 | JGI IMG/M metagenome (GOLD analysis project Ga0209721, IMG submission 184139) | Hot spring microbial communities from South Africa to study Microbial Dark Matter (Phase II) - Tshipise hot spring metaG (SPAdes)... | ecosystem: Environmental > Aquatic > Thermal springs... | reverse complement strand
GTGAAGTCCGTCTTGCACCGGTTGCAGCGATAGAATCCGCCCTTGCGGGCGGTGATGCGGTCTGTTGCTCCGCACGCCGGGCAGCAGACGCCGTTGGGCCAGCGCCTGGCCTCTAGGTAGGCACGGGTCGATGCCTGATCCAGGCGCGACAATTCGATATGCTGGACCACGATAGTGGTTCTGATTTAACATCACCAGCCCAGAAGGCCGGGGGATGGTTGGGTACAGATTGCTGGTCAAAGTCCCTCGCTCGCGAGACGAGCTTCGGCGCAAGTTTTGCCGGCGTCGAGGGCGGCAACCCACGCCTTAGCACGTTCATCAGAGACTTTTGCAGTCGTAATCTCGCCTTCTCGCGTCTGGTAGCACATCTCGTACCATCGCCTACCTTCAGCGCTTATTTCATAGAGGCGATCGGCCGTCAGCTCGTATGAAAAGTTTACGATAGTGCGCGGACGATTGAAGTTCTCACGCTCGACCTTGACTGGCTGGAGAAATATACGATCAAAACCATATGTGCGGTGACTCCCGACAATCTCGGCAATCCAACATCTGGACCCGAGCTTGCCGGCGTAACCCTTGCCATAGCGTAGGCTGCGAATCATCTTGTTCATGGTCATCCCTTTCGTCATGTCTACCGTTTGCCCTAGGCCCCGGGCGCGGGGTGCAGTCATTGACTGCATGGCTACATAGTACATGATTCCCTCTGGGGTGTCAAGCGACTAGGGCACGAAATGTTTTTATGCTTCTTGCTGGCCTGATTGCGATACACTGTACTGCCAAGGGCAACGGATCGTGGCCAACAGTCATCGAATGCTTGCTATCGTTGAATAGCTGCGATATATAATTAGCTATGCTGAATACGCATCCAGCCAGAGCCAGTTGTTCCAGGCGCACTATTGGATCCGCAGCGTCTGCATCGGGTCGTGCTGCTCGATGAACCGCCGCCACCCATCAGAGTGGACGCTGTCCACGTCGCAGATCTTGCGGTCCTACCCCTGGGGCCAGAACTTCGATGAGCCCACCTTTGGCTCGGCGCTGCCGATTGTGCGCCAAGAAGTCGTCAAGGATGCACACCTGCGCATCGAGGTCGATGCCGAGGGACGCCGTATCAAAGGGATTTGCTTTGGGCGCACAGATCCCATTCCTGACGGCGCGCTGTGCGCCTGGAAACTCGACGCACAGCGCTACCAGGAACGCGACTATGTTTCGATTCGCGTTGAGGGTGTGTACGAGTAGTTGTGCTCAAGAGCGAGCCAGAACGCGATTCCGTCGTTCGGCGTCTGCTTGCATCTTTTTGATCTCTTCGGCCATAGCTATCAGCAATGCCGCCGCGTCGTGGCATGGATTGTCCGCAAGCCGCCATCTTTTTCTCGCAAAGCGAGCCAGGCTCGGAGCCCGGCGCGCGATGAAGCACGGCAGCACGCAAAATCCCGGCGCCCTTCTAGCAAACTACCTTTTTGCCGTCTTTCATCTCGTAGGTAAAGGAGGGATTTGAGTCCCTTTTATCCTTGGCATCCCGGATCTCGCAGCTCAATGATTTGAGCTTTTTCGTGTTGCCGTTCTCATAGGCATGCGTCACTGCCGCCCTCAGTTGATTTTTGTCGATTCCTATTGTGTAGGCCGTGTACACAAACATCACGACGAGAAAAAACGCAAACCCACGCAAAAACTTAAACAAAGTATACATAGCACTCTCCTTGAGAAACAAATCATGCCATCGCTATATGGGGCTAATTGTATTAGTCCGTGATGAGTCTGTCAATATGCGAGGCGATGTCGAGTCCCTCGACTCGCCGCCCGGGGATCTTGTTTACCTCAAACTTCCCGATCTTGTCGTAGAACTGCTGCGTGAAGTCGACCATCGGGATCTTGATGTGATATAGCTTGCTGTTGCCGTACAGAACGATGGCCTCTCCCTTGGGCAGCTTGGACAGTGTCGTAGGTCGTACCCGATAGTCCTCGACCTCGCGCATGGTCACATTTTTGCTCTGGGCGGATCCCATGCTCGAATCCGCCGCGTTGGACGCCTGTTTGCTGTTGCTCTCACTCTCGCCGTAGCCCACGTTGAGCGCGCCGTATTTTTCTTTGCCGATGATGTCGGTCAGCGCCTTGATGGTTTCGGCTTCTCCGAGCTTGAACATGATTTTTGTCCACGTATTGCCGATCACCATGGCGCGCAATTCTTCTGAGACCGCATCGAGGTTGGCCATCGTCTGCACGGCGGGCACGAGCACTTGATGCGCGCTGCGCGCCTGCTCGAAAATGCGAGCCCATGCTGGCGTGACGTAGGAGCCCGCTTCGTCGAAGAAGCACAGTGTTGGCGGCCAGGGGCGCTTGTTTTTGGGCAGCGCTTGCACCCAAGAGACCGCCGTTCGGTAGTCGCCCACGGCCATCTTACCGAAGTTGGAGGCAGCCTCGGCCTTGCCCATGGTAGGCAAGGCGATGTAGACGATCTTGTTGTTGACGATGGCGTCAAACAGGTTGACCTCGGGGTAGTAGGTGCTGGTGATTTTGCCGAACTTGCCGGTGCCAAAGGTGTGCATGCGCCCCCCTATCCCGCCGAACGCGTCCTTCATTCTTCTCATGTCGACCGAGTGCTTTCCCGTCTCTTTGTTGTAAGTCTTGAAGGGCTCTAGCCACGCCAGCAACTGCCGCCCGGCGTCGCTGCGCAGGTTGATCTTGTCGAGCAGCATTTCTAGTGCTCGCTGGTTGTTGAGGACGAGGCTCAAGTCCAGGAAGTTGTAGGCCAGGCCCTCGATGCCGTCTTTGCGCAAGTGCGGGTTGGCCGGTATGGACTTGATCGCGCCAATTAAGGTCACAATGGCTTGATTGGCTTGCTGGCGGTAGTGGTCCGCACCGGCGCTACTCTCCGTTGACGGGATAAGCGAGAGATGGCGCGCCGACACCTCGTCAGCGTCGCCAAACAGAATGGGGTTGTAGGTGTTGGACTGCTCTGGGTTTCCTGGGTTGACGACCAGCAAGTCGTCGCGTCGTCCGGCCCAGGTTGCCATGGCGTGAATCTTGCGAAGGTTGCCTTCGTCGATCTTGCCGTCGATGAAGATCAGCCCCCCACCTCGCGCGACCTGCTGGAACATCAGCCACTCGCCAAGCACGGTCTTGCCCACCCCAGACTGGCCGATGATGAAGCAGTGGCGCATCCAGTGATCCCAATCGATGATGATGGGGCGGCCACTGTCGACGCAGTAGCCTAGCAACACCCCATCCCAGTTGCGCCATTGCTCAGGGCTTGGGAGATCCACGTCGCTGCGAATGTGGACTTCTGAGCCGAACACTCTGGCGTCTGATATTTCGAGCCAGCGACGGTAGATCCGATCCCCACCCCAAAACGCTGCCCCTGCTCCTGCGGCGAGCAGCGCCTGCTGGGCGTTGCCCGCCAGCGGCGGCACGAGCGACTCGACCAGTTTGATCGTGGCCGGATGGTTGAGCGCGAACCCCGACATGAGCGCCGACCATGTCAGCAGGTCTTTGCGACCGGCCGGCAACAACTGCAAGAACTTCTCGAAATTCAGATCGCCACCCACCACCAGCTCCTTTGGGTACCCATGACCCCATTGGCCTCACGGGCCCCGTTGTTCCAAACGTTCCTATCGGCATCTTGGGTGCCCTGCGGCCCCGTTAGGCCCGCCTTTTCTTGTATTTTTGGGACCCGAGAGGCCCTATGGACCCCTTATTCGTCCATCGGGAGGGGTCAACGGTTCCCGTGGTGCCTACAAGGCCCTCTTGTCTACCCATCTTGCTGCGATGACAGGGTACAGCGGTCCCCGTGGTGCCCGGTGTTACCAACGGCTCCATTGTCACTCTCGGTGCCCCTGGGTCTTGGCTGATGGCCCCGCCATCACCAGCGCCACCGCCGACAGCGCTTGAGGGTTTCGGCAGACATTATAATGTATTTGCTTGCGCGAGGAAAGCATCTTCTAATGTAGCGCAGCGGCTCGAAAAAGCGGGCAAGGACGGTCGCTACGGATGGCGTGGTTGCTACGATGTTGACACAGGGATCGTTGGGAAGCATAACTTCTCATGTAGCGGAGATGTGTGTTGTAATGCGCCTACTGCGCCTGCGCTGGCGTGGTTGCCCGTGGGATCCTGTTGCGCCCGGATGCTGAGGATGCCTTGCTGCTGCGGTGCCCTACCCGCAGTGAGCGGCGTCGGCGTTGTGCCTTGCCGCTCACTGCGTGGTGGGTGGTGCAACGGCTGCGCCGTTGCTTGCGCGGCGTGGTTGGTGAGTGGTGATCAACGGCTGCGCCGTTGATCTGCCCGAGGTGTTGGGGTGCGGTGCGTGGTGTGGTTGTGCAACGGCTGCGCCGTTGCGTGAGCGGGGTAGTTCAAGTGCAGTTGCACTAAAGCTGCGCTTTAGTGCTGCCCGATGGTTTTTGGGCGTGAATGGAGGTGTGCGGTGGAGTTTGATTTGGATGTGGAGCGTTGGCGGATTCCGGTGCAGTCGAGTGGGTCGTCGAACTCGAGGGGTGCGCTGGAGGATGTTGGGCGAGATCTGGCGGATCTGGTGAGTGAGGGCAATGCGGTTTTGGGGTGTTTGAGGAAGGTGGGGCGTTTGGTGGACTATGTTGGTTTTTTGGTGAGGCTGACGCAGGCGCCGGGGATTGTGGGGGCGTTGGATGTGCGGTGGTGGAGGCTGGGAGGGGACCGTGCTGGGGTGCCGGTGCTGGTGAGGTGGTTGCAGACGCGTGGTGGGAAGGCGAGGACGAAGAGGGTGTTGCGGGTTCGGCGGGAGGTGGTGGATGGGGTGGCGGTGCCTGAGATGAGGGAGTTGCTGTGGGAGTTGGTGGGGCTTTATGGGGAGTTGAGTGAGATGTGGGAGCGGCTGTCGAGGGTGTTGCGTGGTGGGCGGTTGATGAGGGGTTATGTGGCCCGAGGGGGTTATGTGGGGAAGGTGGAGCGTATTGCGCAGCGTGTGGTGGAGCTTCATGGGGAGGTTGAGCGGGTGTTGCTGGATCGTGGGGTGCGTGTGGAGAAGCGGTTCCGGGTGGAGGAGGTGGTGGCGTGATGGGGGTTGCCTGCTGGATGAGCCTGAAGTGCGGGGCTGATGGGGGTGCGGGTCGGCTTGCCCGAGCCCGGCCGTGGCGGTGTATCCCGGTGATTCCTGGATGAGATGTTGTGCTGTTGGGCGTGTGCTAGGTGCTAGCCTGGCGGGCATGATATGTTGTGCCATGCCTGTTCCGATGGAATGATATGTTGTGCTTACTGGGTCAGGGATGACATGTTGTTTGCGTGCTGGCCTGATGGATGCTGTGGAATGAGATGTTGTGCTGCTGGCGGCTGGTGATGACATGTTGTTCCTGTGTAGCTTGCGGGATGATATGTTGTTCCTGGTGCGGTTCGGGATGAGATGTTGTGCTGTCCGTGCCCGTCTGTGCTGGATGACATGTTGTGGCGGGATGATATGTTGTGCTGTTGGCGGCGATGGATGACATGTTGTTGCTTGGGTGGCCACGATGGATGAGGTGTTATGCGCGCGCGTCAGGCAGGATGATATGTTGTTCCTTTGGGCAATGCCTGAGGATGGCCGTTTCGGTATGGATGACATGTTGTGCCGTGATAAATGACATGTTATGATCAGATGTAATGAGATGTTGTGACGGGGATGACCGATGGAGCGCTTTGGCACGCTGGACAAGAAACGCGGGATCGTCAACATCGCGATCCGGCGCGAAGGCCGCAAGACCTATCTTTCCATGGATGAGGCCATGGTGGGTCTGGCGGTGGATCTGTTTCATGGAGACACGAAGGCGCTGGGGCGCTGGATACAGGAGCGGGTTGATGAGTGGGATGCGGCAAGGCGCTCGATCGACGAGGGGGGTGACGAAGGCGCGCGAGGCGTTCCGTGCAGCGGCTTGTCGCGGCTCATTCAGCGAGAGGTCATTGGGCTGGCGCGCCGCGTGCTTGCCGAAAAAAAGCCCGCCACGGATGTGGCGGGCGGTGGGGATGTGCGTCAGTCGGTGATGGGCTCTGGCGCGGTGGTGCTCATGTCGCGCCAGAAAACCGCGTCGCCGTAGGTTTCCAGCACGGCATCCCAATCGTGCGGATCGCGCAGGTCGTAGAAGATCTGCGATCGCGCGCCCGCTATGTTGCGTGCCCAAGGGTCGATCAGATAGCGCCCCTCGACCAGGGCGAACTGATAGCTGCCGTCAGCCGTCCACTGCTCGCGCGAGACCGCGCAGTCGGGGTTTTTTTCGAAAGGAAACCCCACGACGTCGACCTTCTTTCGCAGAATGTCCTCGACGGTGAGCTTGACCTGCTGCGCGTAGCCGGTCGGGTCGGTGGCGCTGCCGTCGGGAAACACGGCGGGTGAGTACAAGTCGCCCGGGACGGCCGGGGCGACTCCCATTGAGCCATTGCCGCCGAACCAGAGCTCGGCGATGTCGCGCCAATGGTGTGGCAGCGACAGGCTCGTCTTGTCGAGCGCGCGCGCCTGGCGCCACAGTTGAAGGTCAACGGGGTAGGGTCGAAGCGATTCGGGCTTTTCCCAGCGGACCTGCGGCTCGTCGAAAGCCCACAGTACGGGCACCTCTGGGAGGGGCACGCCGGTCTCGGCAAGCCAATCAAGGTGTGCCCGTACCTGGGCGGCTGTGGGGCGCGCGCCGAGCACGGTCCCGCGCCAGGCGAGTGGATCTTCGGGGGACAGTACCGTCCCCTGCCACGGGGGCATGCCGCCGTGCAGGGGATTGGGCCAGCGGCGGGCGCCGACGCGGGCGCCGGGGGTAATGCTTGCGCTTGCTTTCATTCTTCCTCCTTCAAGAAAACCCCCAAGCAACGGCTTCGGGGGTGTGATCCCACCTGCCGCCCTGATGGGCAGCAGTCGTGCGGGCCGCGGTTGCGCGGCCTGTCGTCCTCGCCCCTTGTCGGGGCGGGCTGGTCGGCTCAGCCCCGGATCACTTCCAGGGCGACGCCGGGCTCCTTAGCCTCTTGGGCCAGGGAAGCCCGCGCCGCCTCGAAGCCCGGGGCGAGCTTGTCGTATGCCACCTCAGCAACGGCCTTGGGGCCGCGGGTGGCGTTGCGCGCCCGGCACACCTCGGGCGCTACGTCGAAGAAGACGTAGCGCACCGAGTAGCCAGCGCGTTGCAGGTCGGCTACCAGCTCACGCCGATAGCCGACGTGGAGGTTGGTGTCGGCGAAGATCACCGACACCCGCGCCGCGAGCGCGGCCGCTTTCGCGGCCTGCCAGCGGCGGGTGACCTCCGCCTCCCGGGAAAAGTCCCAGGAGGCCCAGCTGAATTCCTCGCCGGCCTCGCGGGTCATCTCGGCGCGAATGAGATCGCGCTCGATGATGGTGGCCGAGAGACGGGCGGCTTCGTGGCCTGCCCAGGTGCTCTTACCGCACCCGGGCAGGCCCAAGGTGATGATGGCTTGCATACGGCAAGTATCGACGCGCTTGGCGCTGATAACAAAAGTTTTGTTCGCTGGTGCCTGTGCCATGTTTTGCGCCCCGGTTTCCTGGCCCATCCGGAAAGTAGGGCAGTGCGCGAAATGTCTGAGCGCGCGCCACGAAAAAATTGTCGCTCCTGCCTTGCTTTTTTTAGCGTCTCGTGTACAATACGAGATGCCAACTGGCACCAACGAAGTCCCGGGCCTATACAGGTCTGGCGTTTCACCTTGCAGTACAGTAAGGAGTTCCAATGACTGCCACTTCGCTGACCAAAATTCTGGAAGACGTCTTGCCGTCGAAAGAAAAGAAGCTGGCGCGCCAGATGACCAAGACGCTGGCGACTGCTCTCATCGAGGGCTGCCGTGTCAACGGTGGGGTTCGTGTGCCCGGGGTCGGCACGCTTGTGCTCAAGGACCTGCCCGCACGCAAGGCCCGCAACCCCCGCACAGGCGAGACCATCGAAATCGCGGCGCGCAAGCGCGTGAGCTTTCGTGTGGCGCCGTCGTTGCGCAAGACGCTGGTCTGAGTCGCGCGAACAAAGCCCGGCCTGCTTGAGTGCGGGCTGGGCCTCTTGCCGATTTCCGAGAAGACACGAATTCGCGCTGGCCGATATCGGGCTGCGCCAAGAAAGCCAGCCTTGCCTATCGATACAAGGCCGCCCTCTTGGCGGCCTTGTGCTTTGTGCGCTATACTATGGCAACCGGCTCGGCCGGGATAACACTACCCATAAACTCATCCTTTTTTGCTATGGACAACATTTTGCAACTTTTTGGATCCAAGGTCAAAAGCATCTTCTTCAAACAAGGCACAGGCAGCGTATACGACGATGCGCCCGATCAAAGTGAGGAAGGGATCGTGACCAAATCGAAATCGCCCTCAACTCTGGCGCTGCAAAACATCCGCGCTTTCCTTCCTCGCGACGTCGACATCACTGCGCCCGACTACGACGTGGGCAACATTCGTGTGGCCGCCTATATCGGTGAACACTACACGAGCGCCTTTCCCTTCCTGGTCGCCTGCCGCGGTGCCGCCCTTCACTCGGAGTGCGTTGTGTATGGCAAAACAGGTCATTATGCAGGCCTCAAGCGAGCCGCAGAAATACTGCAAAACCTCGGCGCGATCGAGATCACGAGAGCCGAAGACGGAGAACAAACGATCTATTTCATTTTGCGAGACAGCACCTTGCTGGAACACCGCTGGATCACTGGCTACACGGCCAAACTGCTGACCAAAAATTTCCAGGGGATGCCGCTGCAATACGTCTTGCATGCGCACGTTAAAAGCGGTTCGGTCTCTGGCAGCTTCGACGCCCTAGCGATGAGTGGCAAAACCCTGTTTGCGCTTCGGTTGGTCACTCTGGCGCCGCACGACCTTTTTTTAGAGCGGCTGCGCGCCTTGGCACAAGCGCTGGCCCTGCCCAGCTCCAAAATCGTGCTGCCGGTGCTACCCCAGCCCGGGTGGCGCCACATCGTCGAAACACTCAGGGCTCGCGGCTACTCAGCGTGCGAACTCGAGTCGGTGTCGGATGTTTTGCGGCGCCTGCGCCGGGAAGAGGTGCAGCGGCACCGGATGGAGCAACAGCGCGCGGCGCTTGCGTGACCAGAAAGCGCACAACAAAAAACCCCGGGTGTTTCCCGGGGTTTTTTATCTTCATCGCCGCCGCCGCAGATAGGCGGGACGGTTGTACGCAGCCCATGGGTCATGGGCTGCTTGGCGGGGTTCGCCCTTTGCGAGGCGATCCCCGATGATAATAGCTAAAAATAGCAGGATAATAAAGAAAATCAGTATGTACATAAAAATCTCCTTCAGAAAAACTCCAGCTCCATTTGCACCGCTTTCATGGGTGCGATGAAGTTGACTTGGGGAACTTGGGAATCCAAGCGCTGCTCGGGGTCAAGCAGCCATTCTGCTGCCCCGCCGCCGATCTGCAAGAGCAGACTGGCCCAGCGCTTTTCCCCCCAGTAAACGGCCACGGGGTGGCCATCGATCGAGTCCCACTCCGGGGATTGATCCAGGAAGTAAGTCTTTCGCCAGCCGGGTCGCTGGCGCAGTTTGCTCTCGATGGCCTGCGCCACCGAGAGGTCGAGCCTGCGCTCGGGCAGGCCGCACAGGAGCGTGACGGTTGTGCCGTCACCCGCCATGCCAGAAATGAATGGGGGCGCGTCTCGGCGCCACGGCGTGCGCCGCTCCCCCACAAGGTTGAACCATTTGCCCTCGTGGAGGAACGCCCCCGATGATGATGCTTGCTCCCTCTTGAGCCAGAAAGGCTCAGAGGCAATCGTGACATCCATTTCATGCCTCCTTTCCAGGTTCGGATGCACTGTGCAATGCACCATCCATCCCTGATAACAAAGGCGTACAATCAGCCCATTCTTTTGTGGATGAGCCGCGATGTCGAGTATTCGTTTTGCCTGCAGTGAGCGCATCGGTTTGCACCACCTGGCGTTTTATCGGGCCTGGATCAATGGGATGGACTTGGCCGACAGCGGCGAGCGCTACCTGGGTGAGCGCGACACACGGGTATTGCAGGTGCTGCTGCAAAGCCTGCGCGATCGCTTCGTGCAAGCGGCGCGGCGCGCCCATCTCCCTCGTTACGCCCGCTTGCTTGCCACACGGCTGCGCCCCGCCGATGTGAACCCCTCCCCTTCGTCGCCGGTGACGCTTGAAGACTTCGCCCAAGAAGTCGACCCGGAGGGCCTTTGGAGCGAGGCGGATCTGCTGCAGATGTACCAAGAGCGCTTTGGCGCGGCACAGGATGCCGCCGTGCGCGCCAGCGCCGCCTGCCGTCAGCGCTGGATCGAGCAGCAAACCGAGGCGCTCTTTTGGATCGAGCGGTTTTTGGTCTCGACACCCATGCCCAACGACACCCTCGACGCCTGGCTACAAGGCACGGCAATTGCCCACCTGCGCGGGCAAGGCATCGAGACGCTGGCAGACCTCAAGCGCTTCATCGAACACCACGGCAAGCGCTGGTATGCGCGCATCCCAGGCATCGGAGAGCCGGTGGCCGCACGTATCGTGGCGTGGCTGGGCGAGCAAGCCGACTATCTCGGCGCGCTCGATGCGCGCGCGCACATGAACCGACTCGAAGTCGCCCGGCAGCATCCCCCGCAACCACCCCACGAACGGCTGCCGGATGTGCCTTTCTCGGGCGCACCCCTCTTGCCCTCTGCCGAACGGGTGCACGCGCCTGGCGTGGTAATCGGCGCCAGAACCGATGAAGAGGCGATGCGCGCCTGGATCGAGGCGCGCGCCGGCAGCGAGCACACCGCCCGCATGTACCGGCGAGAGGCCGAGCGTTTTTTGCTTTTCTTGGCGCAAGAAAAGGGCAAGGGCCTGCATGAGGTGCGCGTCGAAGACGTCAACGACTACAAGAACTTCCTGGCGTTGCTGGGGCGAGACGGTCACTGGCCGTTTCGGCATCCGGCATCGTCGTATCTCGCGCCACGAAGCACCCCGCGCGCCGATCCCCGCTGGCGTCCCTTCGAGGGTCCCTTGAGCAGCAAGAGCGCCCAGTACACCCTGGTCGTGCTGCGCTCATGGTTCGATTTTTTGGTACGCGCGGGCTACTTGCCCGCCAGCCCCTTTGCGTGCGCGTCCCTGAAAGTGGCCGCCAGCGACATGCGCCAGCCCGTCAAGGGCCTGAGTCGCGGCCAGATGGACCTGGTTTTCGAGGGGGTGGGCGCCCTGCCCGAGTCGCACGAGGCGGCACGCCTGCGGTTTTGTGTGAGCCTAGCCTACTACAGCGCAGCACGCCTGTCAGAGCTCGTGTGCGCCAACGCGGAGGACTTGGTGGCGCTGTCCAAAGAGCACGAGGCGGGGCACTACTGGATGCTGGGCATCCACGGCAAGGGCGGGCGCATTCGCAATGTGTATCTGCCCCCAGCGGTTGAGCAGGCGTGGGCCGAATATGCGCCTTGGCGCGGATTGCCCACACGGCTGTCGCTCATCAAGGGACAAGACATTGTGCTGATAGCTGGGCTCAAAGGCCAGCCCATGACCGAGTCGGGCCTGTATCGGCTCATCAAGGACATTTTCGCGCTCGGTGCCGATGTGGCCCACCGGCGCGGACTCTACGAGGACGAGCAAGTCATTCGTGCGTGCTCACCGCATGATTTTCGGCACTCCAGGGCCCGGCACTTGGGCCAGTCGAGTCTGGCACTGCCCATCTTGCAGCGCCTCTTGGGTCACGCCTCTTTGTCGACCACCGGTATTTATACGAGCTGCGCCGATTGGGAAATGGCGCAGGCGCTCGCACAGGCCGACGCCAAATAAAAAACCCCCGGGGTGGCCGGGGGTGGGAATTACATCGAGAAGAAGAAATCGTCTTCTTCCGCTGCCACGACCGTCGAAGACGGCGACGTCTTCACCGCTTCAACAGGCGCGGGCGCAGGCGCTGGAGCCTCTTCGGCTGCGTCATCGAAGGCAATCGCCGGCTCGCTCGCCTTGGCAGACCCGAGGCCGGGTGCCATGACGCTCGACGGATCGAGCGTGAGCAGATCCACGGCGCTGCGCGGGCTGGAGAGCATCGCCAGCACCATGCTGGCAAGCGCTGCCTCTTGGGGGCCGAACGTGCCCTCTTTGGGCAGCGACGCCAGAACCTCGCGCAACCGCGCGGCCATGGGGCCGAGCTTGCCGCCCAGGAACGACAAGCTGTCGAGCTTGTCGGCCACGCGCTCGATGATGCCCCGAGTGCGCGCGTTCATGCGCTGCCCCGATGGGGTCCACGATTTGGAGACGTCAGCCGCCACTTCTTCGAGGATCTGGGCTGGCAGTTCGCCAATCATGGCCGCCAGCCCCCGTTCACCTTCTTGAGTGGGTGCAATCTGGATCGAGGTCCATTCGAACCCGATCCGGGCGTTGACCCACGCCAGGGATGGGAAGCGGTCCTGGAACGGCTGGACCTCGGGGTGGGCAGCCACCCATTCATCTTTGAGCCGCTCGTAATTCATGACGATGCGGTTTTTTTCGGCCTCCCATTGAGCGGCCTTTTCGGCCAAGATGGCAGCGGCCTTTTCGGCCTTGTCGTTGGCGACGGCGTAGCCGTTCAAGAACCGCGTGCCCAAACGCAGCAACGCGGTATGTGCGCTTTGCCGTATCGCGGCAAAGGCGTTGAGCTCCTTGGGGTCCATGTAGCGGACCCCGCGTGAGGTGAACGACTCTTCCGCCGAGTCGTCGGCGGAGACCAGGCCCGTGATGGCACGGGCGTCGAACACCATCACCGTTACGTTTTTGATTATGGACATGATCCCTTTCCTTACAAGCCCTAAGCCGGGCTTCTGGCACAAGAACCGGATAGCCTTGCAACCAACCATGCTTTTGCTAGTGATGATAACAAAAGATCGTGCTGGTGGTTTTTGTTATCACCGCGAAAAACACCAACAGGGATCGTATCAACCAGCGAAAGGAGATCCTATGAATACTAAGGTTGCCGAGCTTTTCGGCGTTTCCCTCCCCGGCGAGATCCGCCCTCGCCGACAGATCGATGGCCTCCCGTACCCAGAGGCCAACCCCCACTTTGTATTCCAGCCGCAGCGGCTCGCCAAGCTGCTGCGGTTCTTCGCGGGCCAGGCTGCCCGCAACAACTTGCTGCTCATCGGCCCCGCCGGATCTGGCAAAACCACCGTCATCGAGCAGGTGGCCGCCCGACTCGGGTGGCCGGTGTGGGCGGTGTCTTGCTCCGGCAAGGTTCGGGCCAGCCACTGGTTCGGCACCTTTGCCCTGCGGGACGGTGCCACCGTCTGGCAAGACGGTCCGCTCGCCCTGGCACTTCGCCACGGCGGGATCTTCTTGGCCGACGAGATCACCCGGCTCGACCCCGCAGAGCAGATGGCCCTCGTGCGGGTGCTCGACGGGAGCGAGGTGACCATCCCGGAAACGGGAGAAGTCATCCGCCCCCACAAGCTGTTTCGGTTCGTGGGTACCGGCAACAGTGGCGGCTTCGGGGATGAGACCGGCGCCTACGTGGGCGAGCGCGTCTCGTCCTTCGCCTTTCTGGATCGCTTCCTGAAAATGGAAGTGGACTACCTGGGCAAAGACGACGAGCTGCTGCTCATCGCCCGGGTCGTCCCTGACCTCCCGAGCACAACCAGAAACGCCCTGGTGCGCCTTGCGCGTGCCGTGAGAGACGCTTCGCAGGCCGCAGGCAAGGGCGAGCTGCGCGTCAACATTAGTACGCGCGCGCTCCTGGCTGTCGCCCGCGAGACCTGGGCTTACCATACCATGGGTATCCAAAATCCCCTGCTGGAGGCGCTGAACGACGTGGTCCTTGCTGGGACACCGAGTGAGGATCGAGATGCAGTCCAGACGATTCTGGACAAATTTATCCGGTCTTGATCGGTCTCTGAATCCTACCACCCCAAGCCTTCGGCTCGGGGTTTTCTTTTTTGCACAAGAAAAAACCCCTTGCCATCGGCAAGGGGCGGGGTCACGAGAGGCTCACGGCCGTTGCAGGATGCTGCCCTTGAGCAAGTCCAGGCAACCGCGTGCCACTTGGGTGGCATCCGCGCCTTGCGGCAGCCGCACCACCGGGTAGTCGCCCCCAATCAAATTGGGGTAACTGCCATTGCCGATGATGAGGAACCGACATTCAACGTCGGCCTTTTGCAGCAAGGCCCTGCTGTCCTTATTCATGTTCACATCACCGTCGGTGAGCGTGAACAGAATGTTTTTCTGGCGTGATCGCTTAGATCTAAAGAACCAAGGCAGGGCTTCGTAGGCCGAGTCGTGCCAGTCGGTGCCGCCGCTGGCCCGGTAGCTCTTCGCCGCCTGAACGAGCGTGCGGCTGGTTGCCCCGGGAGGGGAAAGGTATGTGACCGCCCCCTCGTAAAAGGCGAGCCCCAAATCGACCTCCGGGATCGTCCCCAGGGCCTGAACGATCCCGCAGAGCATGCTGCGCACCCCGGACTCGAGCTTGGACATGGACCCCGACGCATCGATGAGCAGCAGAATGCGCGCATCGAGCCCAGGAGCCCGGTCGCCCTCTTCGACGAAGACGTCGCGGCTGAACCCCTTGTAGGCGCTTGCCGCCATGCGCGGATCGAAGCGACCAGCTGTGGTGTGCCGATCATCTTCGTCCTCAAGGACGCGCCTGAGCGCATCCTGAAGGCCGCCGCGCATCTTGGCGGCGATACGAATGGCAGTCTCACGCTCGTCTGGGGCGGCCCGATCGACCAAAGCGTGGGGCTCCTTGCTTTCAGGCTTCAATCGAGACACGCCCCAAGAGGGGCTGGATTTTCCCGTGATGCTCTTCAGTAGCAGGCTGCCAAGGTCAAGGTTGACCTGCCTTTGCAAGAGGTCTTCTTGATGGCCTTGGCCCCCTTGGGGATCCTGAGCGCCATTGTTCCCCTGGCCTCCTTGGTCCGAGTCGGCTTGGGCCTCTGGGCTTCCGTGGGAACCATCGTCCCCGTGGTCACCTTGGTCTCCATTGGCACTTGGATCGCCTGGGCTTTCGGTGCCGCTGTTACCCTGGTTTCCCGGGGCCATTTGGTCACCACGGTTCCCTTGGGGACCGTCGTTTTCTTGGTCATCGCCGACTTCTTGGGCCCCGTCGGCACCTTGGTTCCCTTGACCTCCTTGGTCAGAGTCACCTTGGTCCCCTTGGTCATCTTGGGAGCCTGCGGCACCCTTGTTCCCGTGGTCCCCGCTGGACACCTCGTCCCCTTGATCTGCCTTGGATCCATCGCCGATCTGGTTTCCCGGGGCGTCGCTCGCAAAGAGACGCGCGATGGCCTCCGATGCGGGCAGCAGGTCGGCGGTTTTGTCGGCCTTGGACAGCGCTTCGCGTGCGATCGCAAGCGCCTGCTGGCATTTGTCCAGCCAGCATCCGGGCAGGTTGGACAAGCACATCTCGATCCTCAAGAGATCGATTTTGTTGCTCCCGTCCGTAAGCTGTCCGAGAACATCCGCTCGGAGACGCCTCACCAGCCAGAAAAAACTCTGGTTGAGCGGATCTGCGCCTAAGCCTTCGCTCGGTGGCCGCCAGAACCGAGTGGCGGCATAGCTGGCCGTTTCGGCCAACAGGCGCCGCGCCCCAGGAAAAATGAGCGGGATCATCCGCTCGATGCGAATGTCCTCGAGCAAATTCAATACAGAATTCGCCAGAGGAATGGCCGACCTCGTCTCGAAGTCGGTCATGCGGATGTGGCCGACTGCCTCGTGGGCAAAAAAGCCGAGCAAGACATTCTCGGGCAACTTATGTGCCCAAGTGGGAACGTAGACACGCTTGCCGTCGGTGGCAAACGTGTCGGTGTCCCAAAAGTCGACACTGATCCCGGCTTTGGCGGCCAGGATCTGTAGCAAAATACTTTTTCCTAGCACAGGTTTCTCCTTTGGTTGAAATGGGTTTGTGCAACACGAGTTGCCGCAACGCTCGCTGATAACAAACCGCACGGGGCCGCGCCATCGGCGCGCCTGGCGCCCGGTGTCGTGGTGCGGTCGCCACAGGATTTGGCCCTTGGTTATTGTTATCAGTCCATCGAACGACATACCGCACCGAACCCAGCCACCGCAGGTGGCAGGCGCCCAGCGAGCGCAAGAGCGCTTGGCGCAACGAGGGGACCCGTTCTGGGAAAGGAACGAGCAGCAGACCGTGTGCCGTTGCGAAAGTGGCGCTTGACGCTGATGGCGCGGCAGTAGCCCCATCAGCACGAATCCACTGTCATGGACAGCGGGCGGTCATCAGACTGCGTTGCCCTGGGCGGCATCCCCTCTCCACGGGCTATCGCGACCCAGCCGCCACAAAGGCCGATGCTGGAGGTGGAAGCCAGTCGAGAGGTCACTGCGTGTCGCACCCTCTTCGCCTTCCACACTCGATACCCGATCGACCAACGTCCATCATGGCGTTGGTCGATTTTTTTGCCCAACGAAATCGCATGCTCAGGGGCGGTGTGCGCCTTTCTTGCGTTCGGTACCATGGTATGCTAACATTGCTTTTTGCCGGAAAGGCATCAAGCGGCCTTGCCGGTCCTTGCGTTGGATTCGCACGTGCGCCTATGCCAGCAAGCGCCAATCCGTTCCATCAGACTTACTCATTCCTGCTCAAACAGGAACAAAGCTGATTTCCTGCTTCGCCGAGGCGGTTTCACGCGCCGGGCTTGCGCCCGGTGCGCCAGAGCCTGCCTCTCCACAGGCTTCACATCCGGCGGAACTCGCCGTAGGGCCGCTTAGGCGGGCCAAACCGTAGGCCAGGATGTTCCTGGCCGCATTCACGTCGCGGTCGTGGGTCGTGCCACACGCCGGGCACGTCCAGCGCCTCACCGGCAGCGACATCTCGTCCACCACATGGCCGCACGCCGAGCACCGCTTGCTGCTTGGGTAGAAGCGGTCCGCCAGCACCACCTGGCCGCCACGCATCGCCGCCTTGTATTGCAGTTGCCGACGGAACTCGGCAAAGCCCATGTCGGCGATGCTGCGCGCCAGATGCCGGTTGCGCAGCATCCCGCGCACGTGCAGGTCCTCGATGCAGATGGTGTGGAATCGACGCGCCAAGTCCGCGGTGAGCTTGTGCAGCGCATCCTGCCGGATGTTGGCAATGCGCGCGTGCAGCTGCGCCAGCCGCATCCTGGCCTCGGTCCTGTTGCGCGAGCCGTTACGCTTGCGCGAGAGGCTTCTGGATAGCCTGCGCAGGCGCTTGAGCAGCGCAGCGTGGGCCTTGGGGCCGGGGATGATTTCTCCCGTCGAGAGCGTTGCCAGGGCGGACACCCCCAAGTCCACCCCCACCGTGCCTTGGTTCTCGGCACAGCGGCGTGGCACGCACTCGGTATCCACCGTGACGCTGGCAAACCAGCGGTCGGCCACACGGGAGATCGTGACCGACATGATCTTGCCAGCAAAGCGCAGCGGCTCGCGCATGCGCACCCACCCAAGGTTCGGGATGCGCATGCGGCAGCCATCGATACTCACCTGGTCGTTGGTGAGTGTGAAGCGGTCGTGCACGCCCTTCTTTCGGAAGGTCGGATAGCGGGCGCGGCCCGCAAAGAAGTTCTTGAAAGCCACCCCAAGCTGGATGATCGCCATCTGCGGGGCGCATTTGGTGACCTCCAGCATCCAGGGAAACTGCTGCCGCTTGATCGCGTTGAGCTGACGCCGCAGCGCCGCTTCGCTTGGTTTGGGCAGAGTGTTGTCCTGCTTCCAGGCCTCGTACTGCTTGCCCCACTGCTCTAGCGCCCAGTTGTAGGCGAAGCGCGCAACACCGCACGCGCGGGCAAAGTACGTCGCCTGCACGTTGTTCGGATCGAGCGCGATGCGATGACCGATCAGCATTGCGATGCTTCCACGGCGGCCTTCACGCCATCCAGCAGCTTCTGGTTCTTGCGCGAGCGGCTGCCATAGAGCCGGGCGCTGAAGACCGTGATGATCTCCAGAACGTCCTTGGCAAGGTCTTCCTCAAAGCTCGTGTCTTCGCCCTGGTTGAGGATGACCACTTCAACGCCCTTGGCTTCGCAGATTGCAAACACCAGCTCGGCCCCAAAGCGCAGCAGCCGATCCTTGTGCGTGATCACGAGCCTGCCCACTTCGCCCGCCAGGATCATGTTGAGCAGGCGCTTCAAGCCCTTCTTGTGATAGTTCATGCCGCTGCCAAGATCGGCAATGACCTCAAACGTCCAACCCTGGCGGGCGCAGTAGACCTCAAGCACCCGCTTTTGCCGCTCCAAGTCTTCTTTCTGGTCGTGGCTTGAGACGCGGGCGTAGGCAATGGTGCGGCGCTGATGAGCATCCTGTGCGCGAAACATCTCCGGGCGCAGCCGCGCAAGATCGTACCGGCGGCGCCCTCCGGGCGTTCGCTCATCTGGAAGCAGCCGCCCCTCACGCTCCCAGCGCCGCAGCGTCTGCGGCGACACACCAAGAGCATCGGCTGCCTCGTGAATGCTAACGAGCTTGCGCTTCATGCTCAAATTATACACGAATGCGCAAGAATAGTAAACTATCGAGAGAACAGTTCAACCCCATCTTTGTGCCGCAATCTCATTGAAAGAAATGCTGCCTACATGTATAGTTATTAGTCCCGCCAGAGACAATGGCGCGTGGACACCGAGCAGCATTCCGCTGTCACCCATACCCCGTGGAT